>Ga0316189_10001751_pt1 | contig 21513 bp, 17 predicted proteins | sample LowCovwburrow_MG_FD_204930 | JGI IMG/M metagenome (GOLD analysis project Ga0316189, IMG submission 204930) | Coastal sediment microbial communities from Maine, United States - Lowes Cove worm burrow | ecosystem: Environmental > Aquatic > Marine > Coastal > Sediment | place: USA: Maine... | reverse complement strand
TGAATTGATTCCACACCTGTTTGAAAAAAGTGGTGTTGAGAGTTTTCAACATCTGCAGGGTGAGTTTGCCTTTGCTCTTTATGACCAAAACGAAACAGCACTTTATCTGGTACGCGACAGGTTTGGCATCAAGCCCCTGTTTTACAGTATAACCCCGGACTCAGTTGTCTTTGGTTCCGAAGTCAAGTCAATTCTGGCAAGGCCGGAAATGTCATGCCAGCTTGATGACGACTTCCTGCGCCAGTCCCTTGTCAGCCTGACATTACCCGACCGAACCCTGTTTAAGGGGATCAGGCAGGTGCGCCCGGGATGTTTTTTGAAAGTCTCGGCGGCCGGTATTGAAGAAAAGCCTTATTGGCAAATGCAGATATCCAGCGACACACCATTTGCAAACATCAAGGACGCTGGCCTTGAGTTTAATGCTCGTATTGACCGCGCGGTTAAATTGCGACTGGATGCGGATGTGGAAATCGGGGCTTATCTGTCTGGCGGGCTCGATTCATCAACCATTGTTGAATCCATGGCCCGTCAGGCATCCTATCCGCTCAAAACATTCACAATTTGTTATTCAGACAGACCTGATGATGAAAGTCACGCCGCGCGTGATATGGCTAAAAAGCTGGGAGTTGAGAATATTCCCGTTGAGATCAATGGCAAGGGGCTGGGTGAGCAGTTTCTGGCCTCCCTCTGGCACAGTGAACAAATCACCCCCAATAGTCACGGCATGGCCAAATTCATGCTCTCCAAGGCTGCCGGTCAGCATGTTAAAGCAGTGATGACAGGCGAGGGGGCAGATGAAATGTTTGCCGGATACGCCATGTTCACTCACCAGCAACTCATCGAGGCTAAACGTTCTGGTCAGGATGTTGAGGCAGCAATTGACAAGCTGATCAAAACATCCCGCACCACACCGGGGCTGGTGGCAACCAGCGACTACAGGCGTTTTGCGTTGATCAGCAGGCTGTATGGCCCATACCCCTATCAGGCCATGCGGGCAATCGTGATCTACAAGGGGCTAAAAAGATTCCTGCACCCTGACTTTGCCGACAGCCTGAATATTGAACAAACATTGCACCAACATGCGCAATGGCTTCCAGCTGATACACTTTCCGGTCTGGAGCCGGTTAACGCAACCAGACTCGCCTGGATAAAAAGCGAATTGCCCGCCTATCTTTTAACCAGTCTGGGAGATCGCCCAGAAATGGCTCACTCAATAGAGGGACGGGTGCCGTTCCTTGATAATGAAGTTGTTGAGTTTGCCAGAAGGTTGCCGGTTGACTGGCTGGCAGACGGAAACAATGGCAAGTTGATCAGCCGTCTGGCCATGCGCGACAGATTGCCTGAGCAGGTGGTGAATACGCCAAAAAACATTTTCTGGACACCGTCATTCAGGGAAGACGGAATTCTGCGCTCCAAGACCTGTGCTCATTATCTCTCACATGATGTAATCAGCAAGGCGGGCATCTTCAACCCGGCCAGATTAAGGCTTGCGCTACATGCCACCCGGGTGGTTCCCGGACATACAGCAGCCGGTGCCAGACTGCGCAGCCTGTTGATGACAGCATTATCGGCCCATGCCATCCGCGATATGTTTATCAACCGGTTTTTGGCATCGGCACAAAAATATTCATCACCACGTCGCTCTTGGGGGCGTGAAGATATTGTCTGCCAGAATCGGGTTTAGAGCACTTCTGGTTCAGAATAAATCGGAAGGGCAAGTCTAAGTAAGTGAGTTTGTGATTCAAACTAAACCAGAAACACTCTGGCTTGTCGGCACAAGACTGCGGTTGAAAGCCGCACAATCCTGCAATGTGATCCAAATCAAGGTTGTGCGCCAGACGCTTTTGTATCGCAATGGTGATAATTTAAAGAGGATTATTTCCATGAATAAAATCGCACTTATGATTTACATTATTGCCGCACCAACCTTTGCCGGGATTGCCTTGGTGGCCGCCCTGACAATTGGCGCAGACACGGGCAACCCGATAATGCTGTCTGTGTTGATTGGCGCACTGGTGGCCATCCCTGTAGCTTGGTTTGTTGCCAGAAAGCTCAATGCTGTTAAAGGCCTGACCAAATAGTTCTGATTTTTGGTCTTATTGTGAATAGCCCAGTTGCCGGTTGAGGTCTTCAAGCAAATCAACAGCCGCATCGGGGATAACAGTACCCGGCGGGAAGATGGCCGAGGCACCAGCTTGGCGGACTTCATCAAAGTCCTGTGGCGGGATCACCCCGCCGGCAACAATCATAATGTCGGGCCGTCCGATATCACTCAGGGCCTTTTTCAACTCTGGTACCAACGTCAGGTGACCAGCGGCAAGTGATGATACGCCAACAATGTGAACATTTTTGTCGGCTGCTTCTTTTGCCACTTCCTGCGGTGTCTGGAACAGTGCCCCGACATCAACATCAAACCCCAGATCAGCAAAGGCACTGGCGATAACCTTCTGGCCGCGATCATGGCCATCCTGGCCCATCTTGGCGACCAGAATGCGCGGCTTGCGTCCGTCATTTTCGGCAAAGGCGTCAACCATCTCCCGGGTCCGGTCAATGCGCTCAATCATGGGACCGGCTTCCTTGCGATAAACGTCGCGCACTACATCAACCTTGGCCACGTGGCGGTTCCAGCTTTTCTCCAGCGCCTGGGTAATTTCGCCAACCGTTGCCATGGCCCGGGCCGCATCAACAGCACTGGCTAACAGGTTACCATCACCGGTTTGCCCAACCAGCGCCAATGCATCAAGTTTTGCCTGACATTCAGCCTCATCGCGTTCGGCCCGCAGTTTTTCAAGCTTTTCAAGCTGTTCGGCCCGAACCTTGGCGTTATCCACTTTCAAAATGTCGATGTCTTCTTCATCTGCATTATGATATTTGTTGACTCCGACAACCGTCTGCTGGCCGGAATCAATCCGCGCCTGGGTGCGGGTGGCTGCTTCCTCGATTTTCAGCTTTGGCACGCCGGCAGCAATGGCCTTGGCCATCCCCCCCAGTTCCTCTACTTCACAAATATGCCCCCAGGCTTTTTCTGCCAGTTCATTGGTCAGCCGTTCGACATAATAAGAACCACCCCATGGATCAATTACCTTGTTGGTGCCCGCCTCATGTTGCAGAAACAATTGCGTATTACGAGCAATGCGGGCTGAAAAGTCAGTCGGCAGCGCCAGAGCTTCATCCAGTGCATTGGTATGCAATGACTGGGTGTGGCCCTGGGTTGCGGCCATAGCCTCAACGCAGGTTCGTGTGACATTGTTAAAAACATCCTGTGCTGTCAGTGACCAGCCCGATGTCTGGCAATGGGTGCGCAAGGACAGGGATTTGGGATTTTGTGGTTCGAACTGTTTGACCAGCTTGGCCCACAACATGCGGGCTGCACGCATTTTGGCGACTTCCATGAAAAAATTCATGCCAATAGCCCAGAAAAATGACAGGCGTGGCGCAAAATGGTCAACATCCATGCCAGCCTCAATCCCGGCTCGGATATATTCAACCCCGTCGGCCAGCGTATAGGCCAGCTCAAGGTCGGCTGTCGCACCGGCTTCCTGCATATGATAGCCCGAGATCGAAATCGAGTTAAAGCGTGGCATATGCTGGCTGGTATATTTGAAAATATCGGAAATAATCCGCATCGATTTATCAGGTGGATAGATATAGGTGTTGCGCACCATAAATTCTTTCAGAATGTCATTCTGGATGGTGCCCGATAATTGCTCCAGTTTGACCCCTTGTTCTTCACCCGCAACAATATATAGCGCCAGTACCGGCAGAACAGCGCCGTTCATGGTCATCGACACGCTCATTTTATCAAGCGGTATGCCGTCAAATAAGGTCCGCATGTCATAAATGGAATCAATCGCCACACCCGCCATGCCAACATCACCGGCAACGCGTGGGTGATCAGAATCATAACCCCGGTGTGTTGCCAGATCAAAGGCAATGGACAAGCCTTTTTGCCCGGCTGCCAGGTTGCGCCGGTAAAAAGCGTTGGAATCTTTAGCCGTTGAAAACCCGGCATATTGCCGAATGGTCCACGGCTTGTTGGTGTACATGGTGGGGTAGGGGCCACGCAGGAAAGGCGCATTGCCGGGCCATGTGTTCAAAAAATCGAGCCCGGCCAAATCATCAGCCCCATATGTACTCTTCAGCATGATGCCTTCGGGGGTTTTGATGTCAGCATCACTGTTGTGGTTTGTTGTACCGGTTGGACGCGTGAATTGAATTTTCGAAAAATCGGGTATCTTGCTCATAATTTCAATTTCCCAACATCTTCAGGGTTTTTTGTAACAACGCCAGAACATCACAACCGGCATAGATAAAATCATCCACCCCGCTTTGTTTCAACTCATCGAGAAGTTCAACCGGTCGACCGGCTACAAAGACAAATTCAACCCCATCTGCCTTTAAATGTTTGGCCGTTGCCGCGGCCTGATCGCCATAAACAGCATCGCTTGAACATATGCAGGCGATTTTTGCGGGGGTATTACTGGTTATGGCTTTGATACCCCCGGCAGCAAACAGGTTGGTTATCCAGGTAGCGCGTGCCGCAAATTCGCTTGGTTTTCCAAGCGGTACCAGTTGAATTTCAGGATCGGGGGTAATGGCCTCGGCCTGGTCCCGCAAATCCTCAAACGGTGCTGATATCGCAACGGCACCTAACCGGGCGCAGTTCAAGCTGCCAGCTGCAGTCGGTGATTGTTTGCCAACAGGTTTGAAGTCAAGTACCTTGACCGGTGTTTGCTCAAGGCTGGCAAATTCACTGACCCCGACAATCGCCTTTTTGCGCTTGCTGATTGCTGCTGATGATTTGGCTGAACTCTCAGCAATAAGTTTTTGCACCTGTCCACTTGCCAGCGCCTTCAACATGCCACCGGCCTGCTCAATATCCTGCATAACAGTCCAGGCTTTCTCGGCAAGTTGCCCGGTCACAGCTTCAACATAGCCTGAACCTGCCGCCGCATCATCAACCACACCAATACTTGATTCTTCCTGCAACACAATCTGGACATTACGCGCCATGCGCCGGGCAAAACTGTCTGCCACCCCGATAGCACTGGTAAACGGCAAAACACTGATACTATTGGCACCGCCAATGCCAGCAGCAAATGCGGCAGTGGTGGTGCGCAGCATGTTCACATAAGGGTCGCGCCTGCTCATCATCGCCAATGAAGTTTCCACATCAAGGTTAAGTCGAGACGCTTCAACCCCCATGGCTGACTGCATCTGTTGCCAGACAAGGCGTGCAGCCCGTAATTTGGCAATGGTGAGGAACTGATCGGCATCGGCACTCAGGACAAGCCCCAGGCAAGGCCAGATATCAGACAGATCAACGCCGCCCTGTTCCAGCAACCGCAAGTGTTCAACAATAGCGGCAATGGCCAAGCCAAGTTCCTGCCCCTGAGAGGCGCCTGCTTCATGATAGCAGCGGCCATCACCTGAAAAGACCACACCCGTGTGGCCACCTTCACGCGCTTGCCCAAGTAACCCAACCATGCCAGAGGCCAGTTCATCGCTTGCAGAACTTGAGCCGTTAATGGCAAAACCGGCGACCGGATCAACCGCCAGCTTCAAATCACAGCGCGACAGGTCGAGATTGCGATCCTGATAAACCTGCAATAAATTGGCAGCCATCTCCAACCCGTCCGCCCCGGCATCCAGCCTGAGCGAAATCAGATCAAGCTCAACGCCATTCATCAACAACTTGATGTCCTTTACATCGCTGACCGGCACCCCGTAAGCTCCGGCAGTTGGTGTCCCGGGCAACACCATGGCAATGCCCGTTGCCCCGTTTTTCAGATCATCAAGAATTTGCCGGTTGGTGGCACTGATGTCGGGTATATCGGCCCGCTGAACAATGTCCCACGGCGCATCTTCCCAGGCTTTTGGCTTACCGGATCGGGTATCAAGAGTGGCAAAAGCCTCTTGCGGTGTCGCATAGATCGGCTGAATCTCAATATCATCAAGGCTTTTCGTGACAAGCCGGTCAATGCTGTCTGATTTCAAGGTTGAGGCAGCCTGCTGCTCCCATTCCGGCTGGCTTATGTGTGGAAAATCAGCTGCTAGCGATAATCTGGTCATACCTCACCCATTACATGTTTTGCACCGCAGCATTTTTAGCGCAAAAAACCATGCGACCGCAAACACTACGTTAGGATTACACCACGAAAACCGTAAAAAAGCCAAAGGCTGTTACAAAAACTTGCTGAGACCGGGAATTGAATCGGTAATTTGTGCAACAAGATCTTCGCCACCCTGTTGTTTGGCATAATCGAGTACCTGACTGCCCACTTGCTTGATCTGGCCTGTTTCAAGTCCGTCTGACTGCAACTGAGAGATGGCAGACATGATATCGCCGGCATTTCCGCCAAGCAGGCCGCCAACCATTCCCATCAGGCCACTGCCCGCGCTACTGCTGTTGCCAAGCGCTGAAGTTCCCGCTGAGGCCAGTTCGCTGGCACCGGGCATCTTATCGAACAATTGAGCCACTAACCCGTCATCACCCTGTGATTGGACAAGTGACAGGACAATAGAAACCGCTTTTTGTGCCAGAGCTTCATCGATACCCATTTGGCTGGCGATTTGCGTAATAAGAGCTTGCATTAGAAATTCCCCGTTGAGTTTTATGGTTCGGGTGACCTATAACACAGGGTATATGGGAGCGTAAGCACATGCGCGAATTAAAGGGGTAATCACATGTCTGATGAGGCGATTTTTATTGGTGGTAGTGGCAAGGATGAAGAGCTGCTTCTCAAACTGGCCAACCGTCACGGGCTCGTGACCGGTGCAACCGGCACCGGCAAGACGGTAACCCTGCAGATTCTCACCGAAGGATTCTCTCAGGCCGGTGTCCCGGTTTTTGCTGCCGATGTCAAAGGCGATCTGTCAGGCATGGCCCAAGCCGGTGAAATGAAGGATTTTTTGCTCAAACGCGCCAAAAAAATCAATTTTGATGATTATGGCCTTGATGATTTTCCGGTAATTTTCTGGGATCTGTTTGGCAAACAGGGCCACCCGATCAGAACAACTATCTCTGAAATGGGCCCGTTGCTGTTATCGCGCCTGATGAACCTGACCGAAGCCCAGGAAGGCGCGCTCAACATCGCCTTTCGCATTGCCGATGAAGAAGGCTTGTTGCTGCTTGATCTTAAAGACTTGCGTTCAATGTTGTCTGATCTGGCCGATCGGGGAAAGGAAATTGCTTCTGACTATGGTAACGTCAACAAGCGAACCATCGGCGCCATTCAACGCCGTTTACTGGTACTGGAAGAGCAGGGTGGTGAGAATTTTTTTGGCGAACCGGCTCTTGATATCAGGGACCTGATGCGCACCACTCGAAACGGACAAGGCTATATTAACATCTTGGCTGCAGATGAACTCATGCAGTCGCCTCAGCTTTATGCAACCTTCCTGTTATGGTTGCTATCTGAGCTGTTTGAAGAGCTGCCCGAAGTCGGTGATCCGGAAAAGCCGGAACTGGTGTTCTTTTTCGATGAAGCTCATCTGTTGTTTGATGATGCGCCAAAAGGTTTGATTGATAAAATCGAGCAAGTTGTCCGGTTGATACGTTCAAAAGGCGTCGGGGTGTTTTTCGTTACCCAGAACCCGCTAGATGTGCCAGATGAAGTTCTTGGTCAGCTTGGCAATCGCATTCAACATGCCCTGCGTGCCTTCACCCCGCGCGATCAAAAAGCGGTACGGGCCGCCGCACAAACATTCCGGCAGAACCCGAGCTTTAATACCGAAAAAGCCATCACTCAATTAGGGGTCGGTGAGGCGTTGGTATCAACCCTTGATACTAAAGGTTCACCGACTATGGTCGAGCGTACCCTCATCCGCCCGCCATCCTCACGCATGGGACCGGCAGATAACGATGTGCGCGAAAAGAGCATAAAAAACAGTCCCGTCTATGGCCTTTATGATGAAAGCAAAGACCGTGAATCTGCGTATGAGATTTTGCAAAAACGCGCCGAGCAACGCGCCAAAGCCGAAGCTGCTGCTGCTCAGGCTGAGGCCGAAGCAAAAGCAGCCAAAAAAGCCTCATCGGGCCGCTCGGGTTATCAACGCCAGACTGCCACAGAACGCTTCATAAAAAGCATGGCCTCCAGCATCGGGCGGCAATTGGGTACCAGATTGATTCGCGGGATACTGGGTTCTATCTTGCGGAAATGAAAGGTTACCCAGATATCGTTTCAGTGATCTCGATGCCAAATCCGGACAAGCCGACATAATGGCGGCTGCTTGTGGTCAAAAGACGGATGGAGGTGACACCGAGATCACGCAGGATCTGGGCACCCAGACCGATCTCGCGCCATTCTTCCTCACGCTTGCTGGCTGATTCAGTATCCTCACCGGGGCCACTTTCTTCTGATAATTCACCAAGATTGGCCGCCGGTACACCGGTGGTGCCTTCACGTAGATACACCAGCACCCCGCGTCCCTCCTGTTTGAAGACCTGATAAGCATTGGCAAGCTCGCTGCGATTTCCAAAGACATCACTGACCAGATCTTCTCTATGCAAACGGACCGGGACATTTTTACCATCGCCAATTTCACCGAACACCATCGCCATATGCTGAACCGGATCAAAGGGCGTTGTGTAAGTATAACTGGCCGCAGGTCCGGCTTCGGTCTGGACTTCAAAACTGTTCTGGCGTTCAACCAGCCGTTCGCGTTGCTGACGATAGGCGATAATGTCAGCCACTGAAATTATCATCAAATTGTGTTCACGGGCAAAATCCAGCACTTGTTGACCGCGCTTGACCGTACCATCATCATTGACCAGTTCAGAGATCACCCCGACTGGCGGCTCACCGGCAAGTCGGGTGATGTCAACAGCAGCTTCCGTATGGCCCGAACGGATCAGAACCCCACCTTCTTTAGCGACCAGAGGAAATACATGGCCTGGGCGGACAAAATCTCCGGCCTGTACATTGCCATTGGCCAGCGCATGCACGGTGCTGCAACGTTGCGCTGCTGAAATACCGGTGGTCAGGCCGACTTTATAGTCAACCGAAACCGTAAAAGCGGTGCCATGCGGACAGTCATTGGCCGAGACCATCGGGTCAAGTTTTAACCGTGCCGCATCTTCTTGTGTCATCGGCGCACAAACAATGCCCGATGTATGGCGAACAATAAAAGCCATTTGTTCGTTGGTGATTTTAGAGGCTGCGCCAATCAAATCACCTTCGTTTTCACGATCATCATCATCAACAACGACAATCAGTTCGCCGTTCTTTATCGCTGCAATGGCAGCTTCAACCGTATCAAGTCCATTCGTGTCTGTCATTTTGTCCTCGAAGAAATCACTGGGGCGCACTTTGTTTTTTGTGATCCGGCTGATTTTCATGGCCAGATCAATAGAAGGTGCAGCACCTTTTATAAGTTGCGACACACGGCCTTGGGTAATGCTAAGTGCATTGGCCAGTTCCATTTGTGTCGTGCCGGTCTCAGCCAGCCATTGTGCGAGTGTCATAGCTGATATTAGTCACAGTGTTAAGCTTGCGTCAAATCATTATTAATATAGCTAATAATCTTCTTTTGGGCAATTGCCTGGATATAGACCTTTTTATTGGTTACTTTTCAGCCAACGGCTTAATTGGGGCACTTCTGATTGAGTTTGTGATTCAATCTAAACCAGAAACGCTCTAATCTGATAAAGATGATGTCCGACCGAACAAAACGTATCATAAAAGTCCTCATGGCCTTTGCTGTGTTGTTCAGTGCTCTCGGGATTGGACTGGCATCTTCCGGCATCGTAAAATTCAGCCGCTATGACCAGAAGGCAGTCAGGCAAAGCCTCAAGCCCATGCTGGAAGAAAAACGCATTCCCTTGGGTGCGCCGTTGTTCATTCGCATCTTTAAAAAAACGGCTGAGCTGGAAGTCTGGATGAAGGATGAAGCCGGGCAATGGCAACTATTTCAAAATTATCCGATTTGCTATTTTTCTGGCAACTTGGGACCAAAACTGAAAGAAGGGGATCTTCAGTCCCCTGAGGGCTTCTATCGGGTTTCAAAATCACAAATGAACCCCAAAAGCAGCTATCATTTATCTTTCAATCTCGGATATCCCAACAGGTTTGACAGAGCCAATGGTAGAACCGGCAGCTATTTGATGGTGCACGGTAATTGTGTGTCGATTGGTTGTTATGCCATGACAGATGAAAAAATCGAGGAAATCTATACACTGGCCAGCGCAGCATTCAAGGGTGGCCAAAAGACTTTTCAGGTTCATGTTTTCCCGTTTCGGATGGGTGAAGAAAACATGCAGGAACACGCTGGATCAAAATGGGCTGACTTCTGGCAGAACCTGAAACAGGGTTATGACTTTTTTGAAGAAAACAAACGACTACCCAAAATTACGGTTTCCGACAAGCGCTATAAAATTAGACCATAAAAAAACCTGAGTGCTTTGAACACTCAGGCTTTCATTCTTTTATTGAGTCAGGTTTTAGAAAAACCCGTTATTTTGTGCTGCCACCATGCAGAACAGCATGGGGATAGACAATAAAGTATTGGTACGTGAAAACAGCATGGCAGTGCGTGCTGCAGCCGCTTTTTCATCAGCGCTCACTTCAACCATACCCAGCGCTTTCTTCTGGTTTGGCCAGATAACGAACCAGACATTGAACCACATGATCATACCGAACCACATGCCAATACCGATTGCTGTATGCGCGCCTCCGTCAGTCAGGCCGAGAAGCAGGGCTTCAACCAGATAACCGTTCTGGGCAGCAAGCAGCAGACCGAAAATAATGGTGCCCATGGCGCCCCAGCGGAAATACCATAAGGCAGCCGGAGCAATAACCTTGCCAATAGCCGGTTTTTGATCGTCTGGAATATTGGGCATGTTCGGGATCTGAACAAAGTTGAAATACCACAACAGGCCAATCCACATAACACCGCACAACACATGCAGCCAGCGCACAAAAAACGCACCCCATGCATGGTCAAAGCTAAAACCGTCACCGGTGAGAACAACAACACCAACAAACACGATAACAGTCAGGACAATACCTGCTATGACCGTTGACTTCAAATTACTGAGAATGGAACCCATAATTACCTCCGCTCCATGATTGTTTTAGAACCAATGCGAGTGCCACGAAAAACAGCACATGTCCAGCAATAGAACCACCAGATACGTCAAATTCCGCCCAAATGGCGGAATACTGGCCTCAGTCTATGCTGATTCTGAATTTCACACAAATTTAAGGCGTTCTCACAAATCAGCAAAACGCCTGAATGCCTGTTTGTGCCCGGCCAAGAATAAGCGCATGAACATCATGGGTGCCTTCATAGGTATTGACCGTTTCCAGATTGACCATATGGCGGATGACATGAAACTCATCTGAAATGCCATTGCCACCGTGCATGTCACGCGCCATCCGGGCAATATCGAGCGCCTTGCCACAGTTGTTTCGCTTCATCAACGAGATGGCAGGCGGAGCTGCAACGCCGGCCTCAAGAGCCCGACTCAAAGCCAGAACCCCATGCAGACCAAGAGCAATTTCAGTTTGCATATCAGCCAGTTTCTTCTGGATAAGCTGGGTTGCCGCCAACGGCCGCCCAAACTGCTTGCGGTCTAGTGTATATTGCCGTGCTGCATGCCAGCAGCTTTCTGCCGCCCCCATCGCTCCCCAGGCAATGCCAAAGCGAGCTTTGTTGAGACAGCCAAACGGCCCCGACAAGCCGCGCGTATTGGGCATCAGAGCATCTTCTCCCACCTCAACATCTTCCAGTACAATTTCACCGGTGATGGAAGCGCGCAGTGAAACCTTGCCGTCAATTTTGGGGGTTGAAAAGCCCTTCAAGCCGCGTTCAACAATAAAGCCGTGAATGCCTTCATCCTCAAGCTTGGCCCAGACAATGGCAATATCGGCAATCGGTGAATTGGTAATCCACATTTTTGAGCCGTTCAGCACATATCCATTAGAAGTGCGCTTGGCTCGGGTTTTCATCGAGGCCGGGTCGGAACCTGAATCAGGCTCGGTGAGGCCGAAACAGCCGACCATTTCGCCACTGGCAAGTTTGGGCAGATATTTCATTTTCTGCTCTTCAGAGCCATAAGCTTCAATCGGGAACATCACCAGAGAGTTTTGAACACTAAGTGCTGAACGATAGCCTGAATCAACTCGCTCAATTTCACGCGCAATCAATCCGTAAGCCGTATAGCTCAGACCGGCGCCGCCATATTTGGGATCAACCATCACGCCCAGCAGACCAAGCTCACCGGCTTCATTCATGATATCACGGTCAAAAACCTCATCACGAAATCCCTGTTGTACCCGAGGCATCAGCTTGTCATCGCAAAAGCTTTTGACACTGTCGCGGATCATCCGCTCCTCTTCACTCAACTGACCTTCCAGATCAAGTGGATCCTGCCAGTTAAAATCACCAGTCATTTGTATACCTCCAAATTCTAATTTCGGGCACTTTGCATGACTTGCAATCAAAAGGGAAGTGGGAAAGCACAAACGATACGCAACAAAAAACCGCCGTGTTAATCAATAGACACGACGGTTATTATTGTTTTCTAGCTTTTTAATCTTTTTTGGACCCGGCTCAGTCCAATATAAAGGCTGATGCACATCAGCAGCAGAACAATGGTAAAGGGAAATCCTGTCGATACAGCCATTGCCTGCAATGCATTCAAGCTTTCCTTGCCACCAACGAGCAGCAAAGTTGCAGCCACCAGCCCTTCAAACACACACCAGAACACCCTTTGGGCTGCCGGTGCATCGGTTTTACCACCCGCTGTAATGGTATCAATAACCAGCGATGCTGAATCTGATGAGGTTACAAAGAACACCAGAACAAGAATAATACCGATAAATGAAGTAACAGCCGCAAATGGTAATGGTTTGAGCATTTCAAAAAGCTTGAGCTCAAGAGCTGCCGATTTAACAGGTGCGGCTGCATCAGCAACGACCTGGGCAATTGCAGTGCCGCCAAAGGCGCCCATCCAAACCATCGTGACCATTGTCGGGATGATGATGACACAAAACACAAATTCACGGATAGTACGGCCACGGGAAACGCGGGCAATAAACATGCCGACAAATGGTGACCAGGATATCCACCAGGCCCAGTAAAATGATGTCCAGCCTTGCGAGAAGTTGGCATCTTCACGGCCAAATGGATTGGATAACGGGATCAGATTTTTAGCATAGGCAATACCACCGGAAAAAATAGCCTCAAAAATAGCCCCGGTTGGACCGACAATCAGCACAAACAGCAAGAGCAACATGGCCAGTCCGATATTGATTTCAGACAACACCTTCACGCCACCGTCCAGGCCGCGCAAAACTGAAATCAGGGCCATTGAGGTAATGATGGTGATCAACAATACCTTGGCCACATTACCGGTACCCCAGCCAAACAGGAAGCTGAAGCCTGCCAGGGCCTGCTCGGTACCAAACCCGAGTGAAGTCGCGATACCAAACAGCGTGGCAAACACCGCCATGATATCAATCAGGTGTCCCGGCCATCCCCAGACACGCTCACCTAATAGCGGATAAAAGGCAGAACGCAGGGTCAAAGGCAGTTTGCTGTTATAGGTAAAAAAGGCCAGTGCCAGAGCGACAACCGCATAAATGGCCCATGGGTGCAGGGCCCAGTGAAAAATGGTTGCAGCCATGCCAAGGGAACGCGCCGCATCAACATCACCAGCTGCAGCGCCCAAAGGTGCCCAGTCGGTTCGCGCGCCTGCTTCCATAGCCGTGCCGCCAAACGAAGAGCTATAGTGGGAAATGGGTTCAGAAACACCAAAGAACATCAGGCCGATGCCCATTCCGGCGGCAAACAACATGGCAAACCAGCCGAGATAGCCGTAATCAGGTTTTGCATCGTCCCCACCGAGGCGAATTTTGCCCATCGGCGAGACGAGTAAAAAGACACAAAACAGGACGAAAATATTGGCCGCACTCAGGAAAAACCAGTCAAAGGTCGATGTGAGGGCAGGGCGCAACCAACCAAAAAATGAAGTCGCTCCCTCCTGAAACATCAGGGTTATGATCACGAACACTACAATGGAAAGTCCCGATATCATGAATACCGGGTTGTGAATATCAAGCCCGAAAGGCGTGATGTTATGCTGACCGATTTTATGATCGGTCTTGATTCTGTCAGGCATAGTTTCCTCCTTGGGCAGTCATTGCCCGCATCATTTAAGATATCCTGCGTTATTGTTATTGTTTTAGACATGCCAATCAGGCTGTCACATCGCAGGTAGGCTAGATGATAATCCGGTATAAAATTCAAAATTCGGCCAAAATGACCAATTTATAAACATTTTACGACAAATTTGGAGGGAAAATGCGCCATTTTCTGGCAGAGTACAAATCAAGGGCATCAACCCAAGCCAGGCAAACCAGATTATATTGCCGGAAGAAATTGAGTTGATGCCGTATCTTGTTGTGCTTGGTCAGGCCTGTATCAGGCAGCTGAGTGGTAAAGTCTTTCTGTGACGAAAACAGATCCTTTTAGACGATGCATGAATTTGGCAATGGCCAGAACAGCAAGGTCAGCAAGCGGCTCGACGATGATAACGGTCATATAGGCTGCGCCGAATGAGGCGATGTTTGCCAGATTCTCTGCCCCGAATCCCTGACCATAGAAGGCCCAGAAAGCCACCCAGGCAACAATCCCCCCCTGATAGGCGGTTGAGAGCTTAAGGGCTTGCGAATATTTGATGTCCTTATAGGCAACATTTTGCGGAATAACCCGCTTGGCCAATGCACTCATGGCAAACAGTGGCACCAGCAAAGTCGTTACGTTAATGCCATATTGCGGCAGGTCTATTGGTGCAAATAGTACCCCTTGCAACAACAAGCCACTTGCCAGACCAATTGCAGCCGGTCCAGTTCCAAACAGCAGGAACAGGGTCGAGCCCATAATCAGATGAACTTCAGAGATACCGACTGGATAGTGCGGCAAAACCTGAAAATAAAAAAACACGGCAGCTGTGGCAATCAGACTGCGCACGGCCAGCCCGGTCAATCCGATCAATCCGGATTTTTTAACCGCATCAAGGGCCAGTTTGCCTGTATAAGTCAACGCCCCGGCGGCAGTCGCATAGCCAAGGACCATTTTGGCGCCATCTACGACACCTGGTTCAATATGCATGAGTAATCTCCTTTATCGCATAATCTTGTTGCGAGAAGGATAGGGAAGGGAGAAAATTTGCACTCATCAAGCGCAGCAATCACCCGGAACACCCCGTTCCAGCTCTTGGGTTTCAGTCAAGATGGCAGGTCTCCTGGCTTGTGCATCAACATCTCTCACCTGACCTTCCCGGTCCCGATTTGGGTCACCAGTGGTATAAAGCAGGCGATGATTCCACACTTACAGTTGCGGGGGCAGCCATGGGTTTGGTCTGATAACCGCACCATGTTCCCTATTATCCTTTATCGGCGAACCGATAAAGGAACCATCAGACAAAAATGGTAAATAAGACGGATTTATGTGTCAATCTAATAATCAGGTTGAACAGGACATATCCTGACCACAGCACATAGGCGACTTGATTTTGCCATGGCCATTAGGGCAGGAAGAAATTTGCACCGAATTACCATCACCCAGATCAAGACTGCCATTTTCCAGCGGCGCATCACACTTCCCGCAAGTTGCATTAACACTCATCCCGCACTTGGAACATTCATAAGTAGCCATAGGTTTTATCCTTTGTTTTGATTGTTGAAAGGGAAGTGTAACAATGTGCTGCTGTTTTAATCAAGCACCGTGTTGACTAAATTAACTAGTCCCAACCACCTTCAACCCGAAGGCAAACACAAATGCCGTTTCCTTTAACTGCTCAAACCGCCCCGGCATGCCGGCATGTCCGGCATCCATAATGGTCTTTAACAGCAAAAGATTGTCGCCGGTCTTTTTCTCACGCAGGGTGGCGACCCATTTGGCCGGTTCCCAATAGGTAACACGCGGATCGGTCAGACCGCCAACAGCCAGAATATGCGGATAGTTTTTGGCTTCCACATTATCAATCGGTGAATAGGAGGCGATGTACTTATAGTCAGCCTTACTGGCAATCGGATTGCCCCATTCAGGCCATTCGGGCGGGGTCAGCGGCAGGGTGTCATCAAGCATGGTGGTCAGCACATCTACAAACGGTACTTCCCCGATAACAGCCTTGAATAATTCCGGTGCCATATTGGCCACCACTCCCATCAGCATACCACCGGCACTGCCGCCATTAGCAATAATGCTGCCTTTCGAGGTGTAGTTTTCCTTGATCAGAAATTCTGCTGCGGCAATGTAATCCTCGAAGGTGTTTTTCTTGTGCTCCCGTCGTCCCTTGTCGTACCAGGCATATCCCTTTTCCTTGCCGCCACGAATATGGGCAATGGCATAGACAATGCCGCGATCAACCAATGATAACCGGCCTGTCGAAAATCCGGCCGGCATGGCAATGCCATATGAACCATAAGCATACAGCCACAAGGGGGCAGAACCATCAAGTGGTGTGTCCTTGTGATACATCAGTGACACCGGCACCAGTTCACCATCATGAGCCGGAGCCATAATACGCCGGGTGACATAATCAGAAACATTATGCCCGGAAGGCACTTCCTGTTCCTTGCGCAGAACCCGTTCGCCGGTTTTGACATCATAGTCATAGACCTGCGACGGCGTGGTCATCGAAGAATAGGAAAACCGGATTGTGTCGGTTTCAAACTCATAGCCATCCATCATGCCAAGAGAATAAGCTTCTTCCTCGAACGAAATTTCCCGCTCGGTTTTGTCGGCATAATCATAAATCAAAAGGCGCGGCAAACCCTCAACCCGTTCAAGTCGCACCATAAATTGGCTATAGCATGTGTGGGCAATAATCAGATTTCCGGCTTTATGTTCAATAAGATCACGCCAGTTGTCACGCCCCGGATTTTCCGCCGGTGCAGTAACAATCTTAAAGTCTTCGGCTTTGTCGGCATTGGTCAGAATAAACAACTGCCCGTCAGCTTCATCAACACTATACTCAACCCCGGTCTGGCGAGGTGCGACAATCACCGGCTCAGCGGTCGGATCATCACTCGGGATCAGCCAGCATTCGGATGTTTCATGGTCGTGAATATCAATTACGATATATTTGTCTGATTGGGTCGTGCCAACGCCCATAAAAAACCCGGCATCTTTCTCCTCATAGACCAGCACATCATCTTTGCTTGCAGTCCCCATTTCGTGGCGCATTAATTTTGATGGCCGGTGGTTTTCATCAAGTCGGATATAGAACAAGTATTTTCCATCAGCCGACCATACCCCGCCACCTCCGGTTTCTGTCATTCTGTCTGTGAGGTCTTTGCCGGTGTCCAAGTCACGCACACCCAGGGTGAAAAACTCTGACCCCTTGTCATCATACGCCCAGGCCAGATATTTATGATCGCGCGAATGGGTAGCCCCACCAAGACGAAAAAACACCTTCCCCTCAGCTTCCTTGTTACCATCAATCAGGATGGACTCTTCACCTCCATCACGTGGTGTACGAACCAGCATCGGATGTTGGGCACCAGTGACATATTTACTGGCATAGGCATAGGGACCATCGGGTGATGGAACGCTGGAATCATCTTCCTTGATCCGCCCCTTCATTTCCTCATAGAGTTTTTCCTGCAACTTATCTGTGTCAGCCATCACCTCACCGGTATAGGCATTTTCAGCCTCCAGATAATCGCGAATGTCTTGCGGCAGCTTGTCTGGTTCGCGCATGACCTCTTGCCAGTTATCCGCCCGCAACCAGCTATAAGGGTCATCGCGCTCAATGCCGTGGTGAGTGGAGATCGCAGAACGCTTTTCTGCAACAGGTGGTTTGGTGATCATGGTTTGAGGTTTCTTTATTTGTCTTCAGATTTTTCAGGGGTGAATTTTAAAGCTGTACCGTTCATGCAATAACGCAGGCCCGTTGGTTGTGGGCCATCTGGAAAAACATGGCCTAGATGGGCATCACATGAAGCACATCGCGTTTCCGTCCGTTTCATGAAAAACTTGCGATCAACGTGCTCATCAATGGCATCGTCAGCAACAGGTTGAAAGAAGCTGGGCCACCCCGTACCGGAATCAAACTTGGCACTTGAAGCAAACAGTGGCGCACCGCAACAGACACAACTATATTCTCCGACCTGCTTTTCATTGTTTAGCGGGTGGCTGAAAGCCCGTTCGGTGCCCCCTTGCCGGGTGACGTTAAATTCCTGCGGGCTAAGTTGCTGCTGCCATTCAGCCTCTGTTTTGGATATCTTGATTTTGCTCATCATTCTGTTTCCTATTCATACAACAATGTGATGGCTTCAAATACCGCCACAGGCTTATCAGCGCCTTTCATTTCTACGGTGATCTCAAATACCGCCCGAAGCATTGTTTCGCCCAGTACGGCCTTTTGCAGAACAGCCCGGCCGCGAATTTCACTGTCAACCGGAACCATATTGAGAAAGCGAATTTTGTTGCTGCCATAGTTAATAAATCGTTTCACACTTTCAACGCTAAAAACCTCATTCATGAACCGTGGCAAAAGTGACAAAGTCAGAAATCCGTGCGCAATTGTTGGCATGCCAAGCTCTTTTTGGGTCCGCTCCGGGTCCGTGTGTATCCATTGCTCATCACCGGTTGCCTTGGCAAAGGCATCAATCATTGGTTGGTCGACCAGCACCCAGTCGCTGGTGCCAAGGTAGTTGCCTTTTTCGGCAGCAAGGTCAGACATTCGCGGAAATATGCGCATTTTGAGTTCCATATTGGTTGAAAAGTTGGTTGCCTGATAACGATACACCTTTGATCACAAAAGCTCAATTTAAACCAGTTAAGATTCTGTTGGTTAGTGCGGCGTATCACCTAAGGGGAAACCCGGGTGATTATTATGATGTGGGCAAAATAAATGTCAGGGTCCTATTTTGAGGGAGCAGCCGGTATGAAATTGACTGTGTCATTATCGGGCAAGCGCCGCATTATGGTTAGCGAGCATTAAACAGTTCTATACGTATTTGTGGCTTAATGGGCGAGTTGTGGGAGTTTCTATGAAAGAGGCGCAAATGTCTCAAAATGCCGAACAAGCGGCAATTGATAATGCTCAGCCTGTGCGGCAACCAGAAGTAAAACGATCGTTTTCTGCTGATGCCTTTCGTGCGCTTACACTTCGCCTGAATGAAAAGTCCGCAAAAAAGACAGCAGCACCAAAACTCGTCCATGAAACAGTTCTGTCACCTGAGGATACCTGTGATGATCCTGAGAAGGCGCAGGATTTTGAATTCGGGGGTGAAAATGTTGGCGCGGTAACTGATGCTGAAGCCGATAACGGTGTTATTGAAACGGCTTCTGTTGAAGAAAGTACCACTCAGGAAACTCCTGTCGAGGAAAGCTCCTTTAGAAAAGAAGTTGCTGACGAAGCGCCAGCAGAGTCATTTGAGGACGTTGCCGAGACAAAAGATGACATCGAGGTTCAAAAAGACCCGGTTGAACAATTAGATCCCGAAGAAGCGAAAACAGAAGTTTCAGATGCCTTAAGCGAACCGGAAGTACCTGCTGAAATTCAGATAGAGCAAACAGCCAGTTCAAGCACTGTTGATGCCCCAAACACAGATGACATCCCTGTTGAACCCCCGGTAGAATTGTATCAACAACCCCCGGCATATGAAGCGTCTCAAACCGCACAGCCAACCGTTGTTGCCGGTCCTGTTGTCGGCGATGTCATAACAGATGCCATTGAGTTGGAACCTGATGTACGCAGTGGTGAGACGGCCCGGGCTTTGCTTGATATGATGTCTACGGCACAACCACAGGAACGCGCTCTTGCCGCTGATACATTATTGCATCTGGTATCGCGCATGAAGACTAACGACCTTATGGTCTTGTCGAAACGGGTTTGCATGATGGATGATGCTCCACAATTGCTGGTCAAGGCCCTGGTTAATCATAAGGAGCCACAAGTCGCAGAGCCATTGTTGGAAGATGGCAATGTTATCGCAGAACAGGACTTGCTGGAGTTGATAAAAATAACAAGTCTTGAGCGCCTGATCATGATTGCAAAAGGTCGCCACTTATCACCGGCTGTTTGTGAAGCCCTGATTGCCCGCGGTCAGGCATCGGTCTATTTAACCCTTGTTCGCAACCCCGGCGCACACTTGTCCCACGATTCATTTGTTGCTTTGTGTGAATTGGCCAAATCCCAGCCGACCTTGCAAGCGCCGCTGGCCACAAGAGAGGACACGCCACCGCCGATAGCTTTTGAGCTTTTCTGGTTTTTACCGGTTGAGCTGCGTCGCTATATATTGTCACGTTTCCTGACCGATTCAGCAACGCTGGACAAGATACTTAAACTTAGCCACTCGATTGCTAAGGAAAGCACCGGTAATCGCAAACTCCCGTCAAGTCATCATATTGAGGAACTGATTGAACTGATTGTTGAAGGTAAAACAGATCAGGCGGCATCATTGATGACAAAACTATCAGGAACAAACCGGAATAATGCCCGCCGGATCATTACAGATGTTGATGGTGAACCTTTGACAATCGCTCTCAAAACCATGGGAATACCTCGCGGCGGTTTTGGAGAAGCAATCCATAAGATTTCTCATTCGCCTGATGCAATGTTGCGCAGTGATCGAAATTTGAGTGAATTACAGATCATTTTTGATTCACTGTCTTTCAACAAAGCGCGAACACTTATGACCTACTGGAACTGGGCAGCAGAAAAAACGGGTCCCTATAAACGTGCCGTAATGTAAGCCTGCAAAAAACTTCTTTGCTCATTTACCCGGTTGCTTGAATCCTGACGTAATGTATATAGTACGCTTGGGCATGAATTGAATTTGTGGGAATTAATCATGGAAGACAAGAATCTTCTGGCTGAAATCACAGCAGATGTCGTTTCGTCATATGTATCCAAAAACAAGGTTGCTATAGGTGAATTGCCGGATCTGATTGTTAGTATTCATGATATTTTTTCTCGCCTGACTCACGTTGGCGATGAGATCGGACAGGTAGCTGATGATCTGGTACCTGCAGTGCCACTTGGTGAGTCTATAACGGAAAATTACCTTATCTGTCTGGAGGACGGGTTGAAATTTAAGTCGTTGAAACGGCACTTGCGTTCACATCACCAAATGTCAGCTGAACAATACCGGGAAAAGTGGGAGCTACCCGCTGATTATCCAATGGTTGCACCCAGTTATTCCAAGAAGCGCTCAAAACTTGCCAGGGAAAATGGCCTGGGCAAGTCTGCTCAAGAATAGTTCTCAAAGAAATCCAGTTATTTTACACTGCCCCCTTGTGTAAGAATTTTACTCGATTCATAAAGGATACATGCTGGCGATTCGAGATCATATCAAACAGGGGGCGCTGTTATGAGTAATAAAGAGTTTTATGCATCTTTTCGGGCCCAGTTGGCTTTGCCTGAGCAAAGGCACTTTTTTGATTACTGGCAAAATCTGGCCACTGGTCGGGCCATGCCGGACAGAAGTGATATAAGTCCAGTCGATATTCCCCGTTATCTTCCAGGTGTGAGCCTGATCGAAATTGAAAGTG
>Ga0316189_10001750_pt1 | contig 21517 bp, 21 predicted proteins | sample LowCovwburrow_MG_FD_204930 | JGI IMG/M metagenome (GOLD analysis project Ga0316189, IMG submission 204930) | Coastal sediment microbial communities from Maine, United States - Lowes Cove worm burrow | ecosystem: Environmental > Aquatic > Marine > Coastal > Sediment | place: USA: Maine... | reverse complement strand
TGCCCGGGGGGCAGCGCCATGTTGAAAGATTTCTTTTCGTCCATCACTCATAACGTGACCAGCCTCGTGGGCACCGCGCTGGCCGTGGCAAGCCTCGTGCTGATGGCCTGCCTGTTCATGATGCAGCAATTCGGGTTTGAAGGCGGTCCGTACATCGGCATTTTGACGTTCCTGATTTTGCCGGTGTTCTTCCTCTTGGGCCTGCTCCTGATACCCATCGGTGCAATGTTGCACCGGCGTAAGCTGCGGCGCATGCCCGGTGGCGAGGCCACAGAATCGATGCCGGTGTTTGACCTCAACAAACCAGCAACGCAGCGCTGGATTCTGGTCTTCGTCGGCGCAACGATGCTCAATATCGTGATCCTGGCCAGTGCGAGCTTCAAAGGCGTGCATTACATGGAGAGCACAGAATTCTGCGGGCTCGCCTGCCACTCGGTCATGGAGCCCGAGCACACGGCGCATCAACGTTCGCCGCATTCGCGTGTTTCCTGTGCCGATTGCCACATTGGTCCTGGCGCAGACTGGTTCGTCAAGTCGAAACTCGATGGGGCCTGGCAGTTGGTGTCGGTCGCCTTCGACTTATATCCACGCCCTGTTCCGACGCCGCTGCACGACCTGCGCCCTGCCCGCGATACCTGCGAGCAATGTCACTGGCCGACCAAACACATCGGCGACAAGCTCAGGGTGATCAAGCACTACAAGGAAGATGAGGCCAGTACCGAGCTCACGACGGCGCTGGTCCTGAAAGTCGGTGGTGTCGAGGGTAGCGGAGGCACTGGCATTCACTGGCACGTCAGTCCGGACGTCGACATACGTTACCGGTCGGATGATACGCGTGAAGACGTGTATGAGGTCGAGATGACCCGTGGCGATGGTACGGTGACGTCCTACGCGAATCGCAAGGCCCCGGAAGAAGGGGGCATCTGGCGCAGCATGGACTGCGTGGATTGCCACAACCGGCCCAGCCACATCTACAGTCCAGCAGCGGACGAAGTGGATCGCGTTATTCGCGAAGGACGTGTGGACCGATCACTGCCATGGGTGAAGCGCGAAGCCCTGCGCATCGTCGACGCCGAGTTTGAAAGCCATGAGGTCGCGCGGGAGCAGATCAGGGAACAATTGCGCGGCTATTACGCGGAGAATTATCCCGATGTACTCGCCGACAAAACGGATGCGATCGACGAAGCTGCCGAGGCGCTCGGAGATATCTACAGCGTTAACGTATTTCCGCAGATGAACGTGTGGTGGGATACCTATCCGAATCACATCGGCCACGAACAGTCCGACGGCTGCACTCGCTGCCATAATCGAAAGATGCGAACCGAGGATCGCGTGCAGATCAGGGACGACTGCGACATTTGCCACATCGTGATCGCCGAGAAAGAAGAGTCCCCCGACCTGGTAACCATGCTGCAATCAGAAGGAATACGGTAAGGCCGCAGAGCGACGCGAGACGCCCGCGCGGGGAGTCCAATAAGAGGGGCTTTAGAAAACGTTCAGTGGTTGGCGAGTTCTTCCAGCGCGCGCAGCACGTCGCGACGACTGATTTGTCCGACCAGTCGGTTTTCAGTGATCACTGGAAATCGCCGATAGCCGGATAGCAGGAATTTTTGCGCGAGCTCGATGATTCCCATGTCGGCATCGACAGATTCGACGCCTGTCGACATGAAATCTCTGACTGGCCCACCCGCGTCGCCGTAATAGCCTGAACCTAATGCTATTTTCATGCAGTCGAACTCCGACAGCATACCGATGACTTCGCCGTGCTGGTCCACAACAGGCGCGCCCGCAATGCGGTGCTTGACCAACTGGTGCACGGCATCCAGCACGTCGGTGTCGGGATTGAATGTGATCGGATGCGCTGCCATGTAGTCGCGCACCAGTGCTGATTTCGGATTCATTTTGTTGCCCCCCGCTTGCACTTGCCCTTACCGCTGCACAGTTCGCAGCGACCGCCGTTAAGACCACCGCAGCTGCCGGAGATTGGCGCGCGACCATTCATGACACCTATCGCCATGCCGCCAATAACGGCCAGCATGACGGCGAAGGTGAGCACTAGTGTTACTAACATCGTCATAGTCTTCTTCGAATTTCCTCGAAACGCGGTGTCACGCGCTCCTCAATACCAGAATCTGTTCGGGTCAGGAACATCGCGGCGATGTCTTCGCTGGTTGCCAGCTCCAGACCTAACTCCGGGCCCATCACAAGCAGCCCGGTTGCGAGTGCGTCAGCACGTGCCGTCTGCGCGTCCATGATGCTGACGGCGGCGAGTTCGTGAGTCACCGGTCGCCCGGTCCGCACATCGATTTCATGCGAGTATCGTACGCCTTCGTACTCGAAGAAGTTACGGTAATCGCCAGAGGTTGCAAGCGCCATATCGCTAACGTGGACCACAGTATAAGGTTCCCGCACCCCAGCCCGTGGCACCTCGATACCGATCGCCCACGGTTTGTCAGCCGCATTTTGCCCTGCCACGCGCAGCTCACCGCCGATCTCAACGAGATAGTCCTCGATGCCCATTGCGCTCAACCAGTCAGCCATGCGGTCAACGGCGTAGCCCTTACCGTAAGCTGACATGTCGAGCATCAGGCCTTCCACCAGGCGGCGTACGGCGGGTTGCGAACAATCGGCCCGCAGCTTTTCGTAGCCGACATACTGCATGACATTGGCTATCGCCTCACGTGTCGGCGGCTTGAAGCTCATCACCTCCGGACCGAAGCCCCACAGGTTGACCAGCGGCGCAGCCGTGATGTCGAATGCGCCCCCCGTGAGCTCACTCAGCTCAAGGGATTCCTCAACGCTGTTGCAGAATTCGACGGAAACCAAATGCCAGTCGACGCCTTCGCTGGAGTTAAACTTCGAGATCTCGGAGTCAGCAATATACGTGGACATCATCTGGTTGACGCTTTGCAGCAGAGCATCAAGTTGCGGCCGTAACAGCGTTTCGTCCAGGGCCCGGTCGTGGCGCGGTATCTTGACGGTGAACTGTGTGCCCATCGTGTTGCCACGCAGTTCCAGGGGCTTCTGTGCGTCGCTTCCACAAGACGCAAGTATCAACGCCGCCAGGATTACCGCGAGGCGCACGTGTTAGCCGCCGAAGTCGTCGAGCATGATGTGGTCGTTGGTTACACCCAGATCCTCGAGCATCTTGATGACGGCTGTGTTCATCATAGGCGGGCCGCAGAGGTAGAACTCGCAATCCTCCGGCGCACGGTGCTTGGCCAGATACTCGTCATGCAGCACGTTGTGGATGAAGCCGGTATAGCCTTCCCAGTTGTCTTCGGGCTGCGGTTCGGACAGGGCAATGTGCCAGTTGAAGTTGTCGTTCTCATCCGCCAGCTTGTCGAACTCGTCGACATAGAAAGTCTCTTTCAGACTGCGTGCGCCGTACCAGAACGTCATCTTGCGTTTCGAATGCAGGCGAATCAGCTGGTCGAATATGTGCGCGCGCATCGGCGCCATGCCGGCACCACCGCCGATGAAGACCATTTCGTTGTCGGTTTCCCTGGCAAAAAACTCGCCGTAGGGGCCCGAGATGGTCGCCTTGTCGCCAGGCTTAAGATTAAAAATCCAGGATGACATGATGCCGGGTGGCACGGAGTCATCGGCACCGGGGGGTGGCGTTGCTATGCGAACGTTGAGCTTGATCGTGTCCTTTTCGAGCGGAAAACTCGCCATGGAATACGCACGCGAGACCACCTCTTTGACATGCGATTCGTAACGCCACATGTTGTAGCGATCCCACTCGTCGCGGAAGCGCTCGTCAATATCGAACTCCTCGAACTTGAGGTCGTGCGGTGGACATTCGATCTGGATATAGCCGCCCGCCCGGAACTCGAGTTCCTCGCCTTCAGGCAGCTTCACCACCAGCTCTTTGATGAAGCTGGCAACGTTCCTGTTTGATATAACCGTGCAGTCCATCTTGCGCACACCGAAGACTTCCTCCGGCACCCAGACTTTCATGTTCTGCTTGACGGCAACCTGGCATGACAAACGATAGTGCTCGGCGGCATCGCGCTTGTTGATCAGCGAGGTTTCGGTGGGCAGGATAGCGCCACCGCCTGCCGGCACACGGACGCGACACTGGGCACAGGTGCCACCGCCGCCACACGCCGACGGTACGAAGACGCCAGCGTCGGCCAGCGCGTTCATCAGCTTGCCGCCAACTGGGACCTGTAACTCTTTCTCGTCGTTCAGCAGGATAGTGACATTGCCAGCGGCGACCAGCTTTGAGCGGGCGGCGAGAATGACGCCGACGAGTGTCAGGATGATCAGCGTGAACAGCAGTACGCCGAGCCCGACCTGTGTCAGTGCGGCTGCGTTCATAGCCGTATACCTGAAAAGCCCATGAAGCCAAGCGACATGAGGCCGGTGATGACGAAGGTGATGCCGAGACCCTGCAGGCCCTCCGGCACGTCGCTGTATTTGAGTTTTTCGCGAATGCCCGCCAGACCAACGAGCGCCAGCGCCCAGCCGAAGCCGCTGCCGGCACCGAAGACGACGCTCTCGCCGAGCGTGTACTGGCGTTCAACCATAAACAGTGTGCCGCCGAGGATGGCGCAGTTGACTGTAATTAGTGGCAGGAAGATGCCCAACGCGTTGTAAAGCTTCGGAAAATATCGATCCAGCGTCATTTCGAGAATCTGCACGAGTGCCGCGATAACGCCGATGTAGCTGACCAGTCCGAGGAAACTCAGGTCAACATCGGGCAGGCCGGCCCATGCCAGCGCACCTTCACTCAGCAACAATTTGTGAATGAGATGATTGACCGGGACCGTGATGATCTGCACCGCGACAACGGCGACGCCTAGGCCGAGCGCCGTCTCGACGCGCTTCGAAACCGCGAGGAAAGTACACATGCCAAGGAAGAAGGCCAGTGCCAGGTTTTCGACAAAGGCTGCCTGGATAAAGAGGTTGATGTAGTCACCCATCAGAGCGCCTCCGTCCGGTGCACGGCATGGATGCGGTAATCAGGTTTTTCCACCTGCGCCTTTTTCCACGTACGCACTGCCCAGATGAGTATGCCGATGATGAAGAACGCGCTGGGCGGCAACAGCATCATGCCATTGGCCTGGTACCAGCCGCCGTCGGCGACCAGTGGCAGTATCGGGTAGCCAAGCAATGTGCCGGCGCCGAACAACTCACGGCAGGTCGCAACAATGATAAGCACCAGGCTGTAGCCAAGCCCGTTACCAAGGCCGTCGAGGAAGCTCATGACAACACCGTTCTTCATGGCAAAGGCCTCAGCCCGGCCGAGCACAATGCAGTTGGTAATGATCAGCCCGACGAAAACCGAGAGTTGTTTGCTGGTCTCGAACGCGTAAGCGCGCAGCAACTGGTCGACCAGGATGACGAACGACGCGATGATCGTCATTTGTACGATGATGCGGATGTTGTTCGGCACGAAATGGCGAATGCTGCTTATTGCCGCGCACGACAACGCCGCAACGCTTGTGAGCGCCACACACATCAGCAGCGATGGCAGCAGCGATGTCGTCACCGCGAGCGCAGAACAGATGCCAAGCACCTGCAGGGTCAACGGATTATTGTCGACCAACGGATCGATCAGAATCTTGCGGGCATCACTCATAGCGACTGCTGTGCCTCCTCACGCATGCGGTCCAGGTAGGGGCCATAACCGTGGTCTCCAATCCAGTAGTGAACCAGCGCTGTAATGCCGCGACCGGTCAAAGTTGCACCGGCGAGACCGTCCAGTTCGTATTGTGCGGTTGGCGACGACTCGTCGACGCTCCCTTTGATAACCATAATGCGCGGCTCACTATTGCTGTCGAATAGCTGTTTGCCATTCACTTGCGCACGCCATGCCGGTTTGTCCATCTGGTCGCCAAGCCCGGGCGTTTCGGCGTGCGCATAGAACTGCAGGCCGCGTGCCGTGTTGGCATCCGCATCGATGGAGAGATAGCCATATAAGGTGGACCAGAGCCCGGCGCCCTTGACGGGCAGGATGATCTGCTTGAGCGTGTCGCCGTCTTTGACGAGGTACACCTCACCGTATATTGCGCGCCGGCGCACGCTGGCTATGTCCTTGTCAGCCGGGATAGAAATTCCAAGGTCAGCATCCAGTGCAGCCTCCTCGGCATCGAACTCCTCGAAGTTGACCGCGTCCGTGTACTCGCCAGTTTCGAAATTGATAAGCCGCGGCTCGATACGCGCGAACAGGGTAGCCAGGTCCGCTTCGGACTGGTCGAAGCCCGCAACGTCCACAATGATGCGTTGCCGGAACTCTTCTTCGTTAAGCAGCTGCCGCGGCTTCAGCATAATCGCTGCAGTGGCAACCAGTATGGAGCACACCAGGCTGACGGAGACGGCAACGATGAGCGTATTGCGGATACTGTCTTTTGACTTAGCCACCGCGTTTCAGCCTCCGTTTGATATTCGATTGCACCACGAAGTAGTCGATCGTTGGCGCAAAAACATTGGCGAACAGGATTGCAAGCATGATGCCTTCCGGGAACGCAGGATTAATGACCCGTATCAGCCAGGTCATGAAGCCAATCAACAGGCCATAGGCCCAGCGGCCGGTATTGGTCTGGCAGGCTGAAACAGGGTCGGTTGCCATAAAGACAGCGCCGAAGAAGAAGCCGCCAAGGACGATGTGCCAATGGAACGGCATGTTGATCATCGGATTGCTGCTTTCGACGACGCCGCCGAGCAGAATCGGTATCAGCAGGCCGAGGAACACGCCGACAATAATGCGCCACGAGGCGATACCGGAGTAGATCAGGATCAGGCCGCCTATCAGGCACGCCAGGGCCGAGGTCTCGCCAATTGACCCCTGCATCTGTCCAAGGAATGCCTGGGTCCAGGTCAGGCCGCTTTCAACAACGCCGCTGACGCCTTCAATAGCGCTGATGCCAAGCGCGGTAGCGCCCGAATAGCCGTCCACCGCTGTCCATACGGCGTCGCCTGAAATCTGCGCCGGATACGCGAAATACAGGAATGCGCGGCCGACCAGAGCCGGATTGAGGATATTCTTGCCGGTGCCGCCGAAGACCTCTTTGCCGATGACCACGCCGAAGCTGATGCCGACGGCCACCTGCCACAGCGGGATAGTCGCGGGCAGAATCAGTGCGTACAGCATGGAGGTGACGAAGAAGCCTTCGTTAACTTCATGGTTGCGGACAGCGGCGAACAGCACTTCCCAGAAACCGCCGGCCGCCATCGTCACGATGTAAATCGGCAGGAAGTAGCTGAAGCCCAGCATGAAATTGTCGTAAACGCTGGCGGGATTGTGTCCGGCGCCCGACAACGCGAGAAAGGTCTCGCGCCATCCTGTGGTCGCTGCAATGCCCATGGTCTGCATTGCAGAGTTCGCCTGGAAGCCGGTGTTCCAGAGCCCAACCATCAGGGCGGGGATCGCCGCGAATACCACGACGATCATGACCCGTTTCAGGTCGATAGCGTCGCGGACATGCGGACTGTTGCGGGTGACGTCTGGCGGCGAGAAGAGCAGCGTGTCCACCATCTCGTAGACGGCGTGCATGTTGTGGAAGCGACCACCGCGAACGAACAGGGGCTCGACGCTATCGAGCATTTTGCGCATGATTTTCATCAGCCGTTAGCCTCGATTTCGTCAAGTGTCGCCCTGAGATGCGGGCCGTAGTCGTACTTGCCATTGCAAACGAACGAACACAGCGCGAGGTCCTCTTTGTCGAGCTCCAGCGCGCCCAGCGCCTGGGCACTGTCGGTGTCACGCACGAGAATGGCCTTCAGCAGCATGGTTGGCAGAATGTCGAGCGGCATGACTCTCTCGAAGCTGCCTGTCGACACGAGTGCCCTTGGGCTGCCGTTCTGGCTGGTGGTCATGTCGAAGTCGCCACGGTGAAAAAGATGTCCGGCATAGGCTCTAAGTGCCGAGTACTTGCTGAAACCTGGTCGCATCCAGTTAAGGAACTCTCGCGGGCTGCCTTCGCCGAGAATGCTGAGCTGGTTGTTATAGCGCCCCAACCAGCCGTAGGTGCCGGTGGCGCGATGGCCGGACAGCACGGAGCCGGAGATGACGCGGTCGCTGCCTGGTTTGGTCTCGCCCTTGATCAGCTCAGCCACATTCGCGCCATAGCGCGTGCGCAGCAGGCGCGGATTCTTTGCCATCGGACCGCCAAGCGCGACGACCACTTCCGTCGAAATGCGGCCCGTCGTGAACAGGCGGCCGATAGCCATGACATCCTGGTAGCCGATGTACCAGGCGCTCCTGTTCTTACCAACAGGGTCGAGGAAGTGAATATGTGTGCCGGCGAGTCCGGCGGGATGCGGCCCTGCAAATTCACCACGAACGAACCTGTCGCTCTCGGGGCACGGGATATCGGCATCCGGTCGCGTGCATACATAGGTGCGGCCTTCGGTCAGCTTGGAGACCACTTTGAGGCCTGCTGAGAACGCATCCTTGTCCTCGCCGATGATTATCTCCGGATCCGCTGCCAGCGGATTGGTGTCGATCGCCGTGATGAACATCGAGTCCGGCTTTTCGTCAGGTCCAGGGATGCGTGCAAAGGGCCGTTTTCGCAACGCGGTCCACTGGCCGGATTCAATAAGTATCTTGCGCGCCTCTTCCGCAGTCAGTCGATCGAGGCCATTACGATCGAATGACGGGAACGTTACCTCGTCCGAGCCGTCAAGCTCGACGACCACGGAGTGCAGGGCGCGTTTCGCACCGCGGTTGACGTCACGGACAACGCCGCTGCCCGGCGACGTGAACTGTACCGCCGGGTTGCGCTTGTCTGTAAACAGCGTCTGCCCGAGTTTGACGCGGTCACCCGGGTCGACAGAGACCGAAGGACGCAACCCCGGCGTATCGTAGCCTAGCAGCGCTACGCTGCTGACTTCCGTGGCATCCTCAATGATGGCGGCCGGGTGTCCCGAAATAGGAATATCCAGGCCTTTTTTTATTTTGAAGCGCATGGAAACTTAAATTAACCCCACCAGAACATGTACAAAAGGCAACCCGTCAGCCAGAGCGAGCCCAGCGTATGGATTGCCAGCGTGCTTTCGATAGCTGACGTCATCGCATCGCGATCTTCGATGCCTTTCTGAATTGAGCTGCTGGCCTTGATCGCGAGCACGAACAGAGCGACGGGCACCAGCGGTGCCAGCAACGGCAGCACGCCACTGAAGGTCAGCCAGCCCGTGGCGACAGCCGCCAGGAAATGCAGGAACAGGTAAACGAGCGCCGTGCCGAGCAGGCCAAGCCGGACCGGCAGAGTGCGTTTGCCCGCAGCGCCATCTGCGGCGATGTCCGGCACTTCATTAATGAGGAGAATGGCTGCAACCCAGGCGCTGACCGGGATTGAGAACAGCAGCAGCTGCAAATCGAGCGTAGCCCCCTGCAACCAGGCCGCGCCACAGATGGGGATGATGCCCAGGCCAATCCCGACCGCTGTCTCACCGACACCAAGCGCGCTCAGGCGCATCGGTCCGAGAGAGTAGAGCACCGCGAGCGCGACGCCGGCGAGCCCGAAGTACAGCACCATCGGACCTTTTAGATATATGAGAACCATGCCGGCGATGGCCGCGATGGCAAGCTGGCTGATACCGAGCTGCGCCATCTGCCGCGACGACATAATGCCGGTCTGGATGAAGCGTGAACCGCCCGTGTACGGGTAGATGCGATCAACGTTATGCCGGTCTGTGCCGTTGTCTTCGTCGCCAACGTCGTTCAGCACATTACTGGAGGCATGCACGCACACGGTCGCAAGCAGCGCCAGCAGGAATACACCCGGTGCAAATGCGCCGCTGATGTAGATGCCATACACCGAGCCAACCAGCACGGGAAGGACCGACGCAGTAAAGAACTTGGGCCTTGATGCATGCAGCATGCGCTTCAGCGCATTGCCAACGGAGTTACCGTTGAACTCTGCTACTACTGGATTTGCCTGCTCGCTCGTTCCTGACACTGGGGACCCCTTTTCGCCGGTCTGTTTATACATTAGTAAGGGCCAGGGAGAATACCGCGGTTATTACGGATGTTAATACGCCAGTTCTCGCCTTGCCTTCCGCAACTCACATGGCTGGCTTTATAGCACAAGTCGGTAGCGTCTATCCCGACGGCGATGCTAGGCTGGTTCGCTACACCTCATGAACATCGACGAACTCGACAAACTGCAGATCGCCCTTGAGCCTGTTGGCCAACTGGGATTAGCTGTCGCGCTGATCCTTATGATGTTCAGTATTGCGCTCGGTCTGAAGACTCGTGACTTCAAGCTGTTGCGTGAGAAACCATCATTTTTCCTGACAGGTGTTGCAGCCCAGGTCATCGGACTGCCATTCGTTACGTTTCTTCTGGTACACGCAATTCAGCCACCGGCCTCGATCGCGCTCGGCATGATTGTTGTGGCTTGCTGTCCGGGTGGTGCGAGCTCCAACCTGCTGACCTATCTTGGTCGCGGCAACGTCGCGTTCTCAGTATCGCTGACGGCAACCTCAAGCCTGCTGGCGGCTGTGATTACGCCAGCTTCGATCCTGTTCTGGACCGGTGCTTACGAACCGACAGCGTCGTTGCTACGCGCGGTCCACGTGAGCCCTGCGCTGTTTCTCACGCAAACCATGCTGCTGCTCGCCCTGCCACTTGCGCTGGGTATGGTCGTCGCCGTGAAGGCGCCTGCATTGGCTGCGGCTATTCGGCGAAAGACATCCATAGCGGGTGCTGCCGTGCTCGGTTCGGTCATCGTTTACGGCATCGTATATTTCTACGACGTGCTGGTGCCGGCGTTGCCGATACTCGGTGGGGTTGCCGTGCTGCACAACGCCGTCGCCTTGCTGCTTGGCCTCAGCACAGCTTTCGTACTTCGCGCAGATCAAGCCGTGCGCCGCTCACTGACATTCGAGGTCGGCGTGCAGAACTCAGGACTCGCGATCGTGATCTTGCTGGCGCAATTGAAAGGGCAGGGTGGTGCCGCGGCGCTGGCGGTCGTGTGGGGTGTGTGGCACCTGATCGCCGGCCTGCTGATCGTGTCTTTGTACCGCTACCTGGACCGGCCGCAGCCTGCGCTGGCTAGTTCTGGTTGAAGTACCTGGCGTAACTGCTGATGTACTTGGTGGCGCTGTCACCAGCAATTATCACGGCCTGGCCGTGTTTGTTCGCACCATATTCCAATGCCACGTGAAGCACCGCGCCAGTTGTCGGCCCCACCATGATGCCCTCGCGCCTGGCAAGCCGAATTCCGGCACCGAAGGCATCCTCATCCGAGACCGAGATGTACTCATCAACGACATTTCGATCGAGAATCTCGGGGAAATACTCATCCGGTAATCCGGTGACACGCTTCAGTCCGGAAAGCTGGTGGTTCCGCATAGCCGGCTCGACCGCCACGATATGGACGTTGGGGTTCTGTTCTTTCAGGTAGCGGCCCACTCCGGTTATCGTTCCGCCGGTTCCGATGCCGGAGAAGAAATGCGTGATTTCGCCTTTCGTCTGGCGCCAGATCTCCGGTCCGGTTGTACGGTAGTGCGCCTCGACGTTCAGAGCGCTCTCGTATTGGTTGGGACTCACGTACTTACCCTCGTAGGCAGGGCTCTCGACCATGCTCTTGACGACGCCGCGAGCGCCTTCGGAGGGAAACAGGGGGCATGCCTCATCCTCGACCTCGATGAGTTCGGCGCCGAGGAAGCGCAGCATCTCTTTCTTTTCTTCGGGCGTGCCGTCCGGCACCGCGATCTCGATTGGCGTACCCATGGCATTGGCAAGCGCGGCCAGGGCAATGCCCGTATTACCGGCAGTGGGCTCAACGAGCGCCTGATCCGGGCCCAGCTGCAGACCGTTGAGCATGTACTGCGCGGTGCGATCCTTGATCGAGCCGAACGGATTCAGGCCCTCGAGCTTGAGCAGCAGCTCAAAATGTTCATGCGGATTGAAACGCTTGCCGATACGTACGACAGGTGAGGGCTTGGCCAGGCTGGGGATTAGCTCGGCAATACTGTCATAAACAAGACGGTCTGCGGATTCGTCGTTGGCTGGCGAATCCGCGCTGTCTATCCAACGTGCTTGGGTAATTGCGCTCATGCGGCCCAGTCTAGGGATCTGCGACGGCTGCGCAATTTGGATTGCTTATATGCCTATTCCGGCGGGTTATATCGACGGTCTGGCAGAAGCTCGCACACTCAGTCAGGATCCGCTTCGAGGTCGCGAACCAGTCTGAAGCGTTCACACACCAACACCATCTCCGGATCGAAACCGCCCGTGCGCTCAAAGTAGGCCTTGTGGTCGCGCTGCCAGCCTTGCAGGGTCTCGTTCTCACCCTCGGCAAGCGCAAAGTACTCATCAACGTCGCAAAACCGGAGGTGCTGGACCTCTACGGTTTCGAGCAGCAGGGCTGGGGAGTCGTCCCAGTTCAGTGCAATATCCTGACGGCCGACGGCGGGCATTTCCTCCTTACCTGAACCGTACTCGCGCAAGGCACCACAGGTCGCCGTCTTCTTGCCTGCGCGAACGAGCTGAATCAAGCGGTCGCTAAGTTCTTCGCTGTCGCCGAATTTGAAACTGAATCTCATCTCTGCTGCAGTATCCTGACTATGCGGTTGTGTTGACGAACTGAATGACTACCGCATCAATGTCCTTATGGTAGCGCACAATACTCTACCCCAACGTAATGTCGACAATAGCGCCAATGAGCAGGTAGTTGCTATTGGAATAGCTGTAGCGAGTATCAGGCGGTCGCGAGCGCTTCAAGAATTTGTGAATTCGACAATGTGTCGACCATCGTGGCTTGCATCCAGAGCGATTGGGCCTCATCCCAAATTTGATCTCTGATTTGCTCGAATGAGCTTCCGGATTCCAACCCCTGATCAATGCATTGGAGTTGGGAGACAATGTTGGACAAGCCGTTTCCCTGGTACGGCGGCGTGCAAAGCAGAGCATCCCCCAGTGGCAACCAGTCGCACGGTCGGCATGCGGTTTCGGTGTCCAGATACGTACTCCGTTGGCCTCCGCACCTTCTTACCGTCGTGAGAAGCCGGTGGCGTCTGAACATGTTTCTGACCGAGGATGGAAACGCTTGCACAGCTGCCTTCCATGACGGCAACGCCAGCCCGGCCTCGAATTGCAGTGTGAGTTGCCACTGGCTTTCGTCAAGGCGAACACCCAAAAGTCCGGGAGTGTTGCCTTGACCACGAATGCGCAACACGCCGAGATCATCAGGTGCGTCGAGCTGCGACACCACTGCCGACAGGTAGCTGCCCGTGCGTGGCCCTTCATGTAATACGAGCATGTTCGTCTCGTTGGCCGAAATGCCTCGAAGGCTGCGACGCGCCTGGCCGCTGGCATCAACGATTCGACGTCCGCTCAGTTTGCTCCCGTCACTGAGTTGCAGAATCCAGCTGCCCCCTTTGTAGTGCGTCTCCAGGACCTTCGCGTGCACGACCTGCTGCTCGCTCGACTTTCTCAACGTCGTGTCGAGGACCGCTCGGCTTGGATGGGGGAACACTTCTCCACCGGCCACCATGCGGCCGTCTCTATCGACGCAAATAGCGCCATGCTCGACCAGGCCGATGATGAAGCCTGGAATCCATGCGTCAATCGATTTGAGCGCGGCAGGTGCGAACAGGTGTACGTGATGGGACTGCGATCCCGGCACATCCGGATTCATTTCGACACACGCAACCGACAACCCGTGTCGTCCGAGAACGGCAGCGGCCAGCAAGCCTGCCGGACCTCCACCGATTATCAGGAAGTCGTATTCTTCTTGTGACCCGTTCACTAGAAGTCTGTTAGCCCTGCAACGGAACCATCGTGCCGCTGGACGGGATTTCTTGTCGTGCAGACGGATCTGCGGCCACCACCACGAAGAACAGACCGTTCCCGCGCCGGAAGTGCTTGCTCGCTGCTTCTGCCGCGAACCTGGACGGTTCTTTCGGCGGGTAGAACATGTCGCCGGGTATAAACATGTCACCGGGTATAAACATGTCGCCCGGGATGAACATGTCACCGGGTATGAATGCCTCGCCAACGCCATTGCCGGACTTGAACGGTTCAGACATAAAGACGTCGGCCGCCTTTCCTTCTTCTACTCGCACGGCGAGAAGAACCATTGGGATGCGCGGATGGTCATCCGGCATCTGTACACTCAAACTGTCGCGGAGATAATTGAGTAACTGCTTGCCTTGCATTCCTTCAAGTCTTTCGATCTCTTTCACACGAATCGTGATCGACTTACCCGAGGCGCCAAGCGCCAACTCCACCATACCGGTGCTTGCCACAATCGCAGATACGCCGATGAGTGCGTCCCGCCGTGAAATCTTCTTGATCATTATTTTTCGGCTCCCGTTCTTCGTCAGTAGTATTGCCTTCACAAAGAGGTAAACGAAAATGGGGCCCGAAATCCGCCAAAAGAGGGTCGGCGGGGAAAGATCTATGCCGTCAATCGGCGTTGACGACTGCTGACCAGGGGTTGCCGATCCTGATCTGTCATCGCGTTATCCGTTTCTGCTTTGGAAAGTTATGGTAGCGTCCAGGAGCATATGCATATTGAGATTGTTGGCAGGCTATACTGCTCGCCACTCGCAACGGAAACGGAAGCCCGAAGTACCGATGGATGAAAAGGAAACAGATGTTGCAGCATATCGACGGGCGCTCAGCTGCTTTGCGACCGGCGTCACTGTCGTGACGACACTGGATGGCGAAGGGCAGCGAGTCGGCATAACGGTTAGCAGCTTCAACTCGGTGTCGCTGGATCCGCCGCTGGTGCTCTGGAGTATCGGCAAGGACTCTCTCAGCTACGACGCCTTCGTCAATGCGAAGAGTTTTGTCGTCAACGTATTATCGACGCAGCAAAGCGAGCTGTGCAGTCGCTTCGCCGCAAAGGGATCTGACAAGTTCGTCGGGCTTGACTGTCGCAGCGGCATCGGCGGCGCTCCGATTCTGCCGGACTGTGCGGCATGCTTCGAGTGCAGCACCGAGCACCTGTATGCCGGTGGCGACCACACGATCATTGTTGGCCGTGTGGAGAAATTCGCAGATCGCGAGGTGGATCCGCTGATCATCTACAGGAGCGACTATCTGCGATAAGGCGACCCGCACCGCCAGGGCTAATGGCGCGCCTTATTGATTTGTTATAGTGCGTTCTAATCCCCGACAACCATAAGAAGAAGGGAACAATGCCCAATAGCAAAATCGCAATCATCGCAGTGAGCACGTTTTTGTGCCTGGTACACGCATCATCATCCCTCGCCAGCGACGCAACGCTGGATGCACCTGAAGTGCTGCTGACTAACGTGGGCTTCGAGATCGCGGTTGAAGGTCTTGATGGCAAGCAGCAGGCAGAGTTGCTGGTAAACGGTGTTGTCGTCGCCTCGACGTATGGCACGACTCTCTCTGCAAGCGACCTGCTGGTTGCCGAGTCCGGTGACGCCAGCATCGAAGTGCGGCAAGGCGGCACCGCTATTGCGACACGCGAGGTTCCCGTTATCGCGGGCTGGGTCTCTGTGTTACCGCCGCTGGTAGCGATATTGCTCGCCTTCCTGCTGCGCGCTGTAATTCCTGCGTTATTTCTCGGTCTGCTCATGGGTGCATGGGCGGTCAATGGCCTCACGTTTGCAGGCGCAATTGGTGGCTTCTTTGAGACGGTCACTGTTTATGTTCTCAATGCGGCAACCAATCCGGACCATATGGCGATCATGATATTCACGTTCCTGATCGGCGGCATGGTGGGCATCGTGTCGCGAAACGGCGGCATGATCGGCATTGTTGACAGGGTCATGCCGTTCGCCAGCTCACCTCGCCGCGGGCAGGGCGTGGTCGCGGCCCTGGGCCTGACGATTTTCTTCGATGACTACGCCAACACGCTGATCGTCGGCAACGCCACGCGCCCGATTGCGGACCGTCTGCACATTTCGCGCGAGAAGCTGGCCTACCTCGTTGACTCGACGGCGGCACCTGTTTCCACCATTGCCGTAATCACGACATGGGTTGGTTTCCAGGTTGGCCTCATTGACTCCGCAATCCAGAACATCGACGGCATTACGCAGTCCGCGTACGTGATGTTTCTGCAGTCTATTCCTTACAGCTTCTATCCGTTGTTGACCATCTTCTTTGTTTTCCTGCTGGTGTTCACGCGCCGCGATTTTGGACCGATGCTTGCCGCCGAGAAACGGGCGCGGGCCGGCGCTGCCGCTGCGGAACCCCTGCCGGGTTCAGAGGAGGTTGGCGTTGACGAGTTCGGGCATAAGGACGGCATTGAATGTCGTGCGCGCAATGCGGTTGCGCCAATCGTCACCATGATTCTGTCGGTCGTGTTCGGCCTGTACATCAGTGGTGAAGGCGAGACGATCACCGACATCATCGGCAGCGCAGACTCCTACAACGTACTTATCTGGGCGTCACTGCTTTCCTGTTTCGTCGCGTTCGTGATGACCATCGGGCAAGGCATCCTGTCGCTGGATGAAACTGTCGAAGCATGGCTGGCGGGTGCGCGCTTCATGATGACTGGACTGGTGCTGCTGGTAATGGCCTGGGCGGTCGCCGACGTAGCAGCCGACCTGCAAACGGCGCCGTACCTGATATCAATTCTTGGCGACTCGCTGTCGCCTTATACGCTGCCCGCCGTCGTGTTCCTGCTCGCGGGCGCAACGGCGTTCGCTACCGGCTCCAGCTGGGGGGTCATGGCTATCCTGATGCCGCTCGTTATCCCACTGTGCTGGGCGGTGCTACAGAGCAACGGCATGGCCGACCCTGAGCACATGCACATCATGTATTCATCGATAGCCTGCATCCTGACGGGCGCGGTGTGGGCCGATCATTGCTCGCCGATCTCCGATACGACGGTGCTGTCGTCACTGGCAACCGGCTGCGATCATATGGAGCATGTGCGAACGCAGATTCCGTATGCGCTCCTGGTGGGTATAGCGGCCCTGGTAATTGGCACGATTCCCGCAGGATTCGGCGTGCCCTGGTTCCTGTTGATTCCCATCGGTGCGGTCACACTGGTCGTGGTGTTGCGCTTCATGGGTAAGGAAAGCGAAGCCTGAGAATGTGTGTTTGCCCAAGATGCGTGGTTTGATTTGCTCAGCATATTCAGAAAAGTGAGGATCGACATTTTGGCGAATATAAACTCCAGTCGCTATCTGCTGTATGGCGCGGGCGAGTTGTTGCTGGTGATCGTCGGCATTCTCATTGCATTGCGGATCGACAACTGGAACGAGGAGCGCATAGAGCAGATCGAGATTCGCGAATTTGCCATGAACCTGTCCGCTGCGATCGATCGAGATACCGAAATGCTGGCGCCGGTAGAGATGCAAATCCGTGCAAGTATGCGGCAGGCTGAGGAACTGGCGAACTACCTTCGCGACCGAAGTATTGACGAAATTGATAACGCAGAGCTTTTCTTCCTGACGACGCATATCGGATATCGACCCTACTCCTGGAGCCGGGCGGCGATTGAACAGCTCAAGTCCGCCGGAGGTTTGCGCAAAATGCGGAATAAGGAACTCGCGCAACGTATCTCTGATTACGATGCGCTGACGCAGCATCTGGATCAGGATTACCAGGAGGATGAACAATCGGCTCGCAGTGTCCTGGACTCCATGAGCCAGCTCATTGACCTGAATTACTCGTCTGCAGGTCTCGAAGATTACTTGCAGTGGAATGATGGCTTCACGGCTGCCGATATAGAGCGCCGCCTGACTCGCTTTCGCGAGTCGGACGAATTCAGGCAGCTTGCCGAGCAAAAAAGGCCGTTGCTTTCTCAGAACATCGCTGAGTTTCGTCGCCTTGCAAACATCAATCGAAATTTTGCAAATAGCACGCGTGCTCGTCCTGATATAGAGCTTCCACGGCTGCGGCGGTTTGCTGCGGAAATACAGGAGCTGATCGACAAAGAGTATCGCTGACAGCGAACGTACTGAATTGTCGGAGCGGTTTGTCAGCAATGTTAGATTTCGTGCAAAGGACTCCTTATGCTTTTTCGAACAACGTTTATGTCTCTCCTTGCCCTGCTTTGCGCCCAGGCGTCAGCGGGTGAGCCACTACGCCCCGTAAATACCTACTCAATTGTCGCCCGGGACGCCGACACCGGTGAGCTTGGCGTGGCCGTTCAGTCGCACTGGTTTTCTGTCGGCTCGATGGTTATCTGGGCCGAGCCCGGCGTCGGTGCGGTCGCAACCCAGTCGTTTGTTGATCCCAACTACGGCCCGCTCGGTCTGCAGCTGATGCGTGCCGGCAAGGATGCGTCGCAAGCACTGGCAGCCTTGCTTGGTATCGACGAGCACGCCAACGTGCGCCAGGTCGGCATGGTTGATGCCAACGGCGTCGTCGCTAATCACACCGGCGACAAGGCGATTATCGAATACTGCGACATCGTTGGTGACGGATTTGCAGTGCAGGCCAACCTGATGTGGAAACCGACCGTTTGCGAGGCAATGGCGGCCGCTTACAAGTCTGCCGATGGCGATCTTGGCGAACGGCTAATGGCGGCGCTGGAGGCTGGTGAGGGCGAAGGCGGTGATATCCGTGGCAAGCAGTCGGCGGCGTTGCTCGTCGTTAGTGGCGATCGCAGCCAACCGGCCTGGGGCGGTCGCGTATTTGATCTGCGCGTTGAAGACGATCCCGAACCACTTGCGGAATTGCGACGACTCCTGACACTGAATCGCGCCTACAACCTGATGAACGAAGGCGACGAACTCATGGCAGAGGGCAGCATCGAACAGGCGGTCGAGGCTTATGGCGCTGCTGAAGCCCTGGTCCCCGACAGCCACGAGATGATCTTTTGGCATGCAGTCACACTGGCAGGGGCCGGCGAGCTGGAGCAGGCTCTGCCAATGTTCGAAAAAGCATTTGCCATGTGGCCACAATGGCGCGAGCTCGTTGTGAGGCTGCCGGCATCGGACCTGTTACCAGACGACCCTGAGCTGCTGAAACAAATTCTGGCTGTGGAGTGACGCTGTGAAGAAATTCGCCATTGCGCTGGTAGCACTCGTTGCCATCGAACATATCTACATTCTTGTCCTGGAGATGTTTCTCTGGACCGAGCCTGCCGGCTTGCGCGCGTTCGGGCTGACAGCCGAATTCGCCGAGCAAACGGCGGTACTGGCCGCAAACCAGGGTCTTTATAACGGCTTTCTTGCGGCTGGCCTGATCTGGGGGCTTGTTCGCAAACATGACGGCGTTGCGATACAGGTATTTTTTCTCGGCTGTATCATCATCGCTGGAGTTTTTGGTGCGGTCACGGCCAAGCCATCGATACTCTACGTTCAGGCGGCTCCGGCTTTGCTGGCATTGGTCGTCACGATGCTTGCGCGTCGCAAACGCGTGAGGTAACAAATCCGATTCAACTCTTAGAGCGCATAGAATATGTACTCGAACAAACTTGAAGAAGACTGCAAATGCCTGGTTCGCAAGCGCGCCGGGATTGAGCGACGGATTGACCGGCAGCTCAACGAAGGCGTCGAGTCCTACCGCACGCGCTATGGCAAACGCCGCAATCGCGGTGAGCGGCCCTTAACGATCATCGCCGAGGGTGATTCCTGGTTTCGCTACGGCGCCGGCTTTGCCATCATTTATTACCTCGAGCGCCTGCTCGATACCGAGATCCTGAACCTGGCAAAGCCCGGTGACGAGGTCCGGGCAATGCTTACAGGAAAGCAGCTCAAACGCCTGCGGCGCGAGCTAAAGCGTGGGCCGTCGCGCAATACCAAGTACGACTTCCTGTTGTTTTCTGGTGGCGGCAACGATCTCGTGGGCGAGGATACGTTCTACAAGTGGCTTAACGACTACAGGAAGGGCATGCAGCCGGCCGATGTCATCAACCACATGACACTCGACTGTGCCCTGCAGTTTGTCGAAGTTGGCTATCGCGACCTGCTTCTGGCGCGCCGCGAAAACAGCCCAAAGACTCATGTGTTGCTGCACGGCTATGATTTCGCCTGGCCCAACGGTGAGGGCGTGTGCTGGCTGGGCCCTTGGCTGGAGCCAGGACTCAAGCAACGCAAAGTGCCGCCGAAGATGCGGCGCGAGGTGGTGCGGCTGTTCCTGCTGCAGTTCGATGCGATGCTGCAGCGCCTCGCGGACAGCGAGCGCGATGTTTACGTTGTCGCTACCCAGGGAACCCTGGAAAAAGAGTCACAATGGGCGAACGAGTTGCACCCCAAGAACGGTGGTTTCAAGCAGATTGCGCGAAAATTCGCGGATCTCATCAGTGCTATTGAACCCAGGGTGTCGTCGTGATCCTGTAGACGTCAGGCCAGATGTCGGCGAGCAGGCTTGCTTGCTCAGACGTGTCACTCGCCTGTGCAAGACGCGACATTAATTGGTCAAATTCCTTGTGGCCCGTGAGTGGGCAGATTGGGTGCGTCTCCATAGCGTCTGGGAGTATATCTCGCCCATTGATTTCGTGTAATGTTATCGCGATGCGTCACGTCTACGAGCTCATAAAGAAGCAAAAACCGGGCTACTCGCTTGACCAGGCTTTCTATACTGACCCTGGCATCTATGCGCTTGAGGTAGAGCGCATTATCACTCGCAACTGGATACTGGCCGGCCATACGTCGGAGTGGCCAGACACGGGTGACTTCAAGGTCTTCAATGTCGCCGGGGAGTCGGCGATTATCGTGCGCGGATCCGATGGCCAGTTGCGGGCGTTTGCGAACGTCTGTCGGCACCGGGGTTCACTGGTTTGCCTCGAACAGAGGGGCAACACGCAGAAGTTCTCCTGTCCCTATCATGGCTGGATGTACAACATCGACGGCGAGCTCATTGCGGCCCGCAGCATGCCTGATGATTTCGACAAGTCGTCGCTGTCGCTGAAGCCGGTATCCGTCGGTATCGTTCACGGGCTCGTGTTCGTCGCGTTTTGCGATGATCCTCCGTCCCTCGAGGGTGCTATCGCCGAGTTGGCTGAAGCGATGGCCATGTTCGATTTCGAGGGGCTGAAGGTGGCGGCACACAAGGTCTACGATATTCCGGCAAACTGGAAGCTGTCGATCGAGAACTACCAGGAGTGCTACCACTGCGCCACCGCGCATCCGGAGTACGCACAGATGCACACGCTGATGCTTGATCGCAAGAAACGCAGCCGTGTGCAGCAACACATGCAGGAGCGCATGCCGATGTGTGGGCTCAAGCAAATCGAGATTGATCGCATCGATTCGGCGGCGCGTGCCGGGGAGATTGGCTACGGCTATAGCCGCACCGCGTTATTCGATGGCTACCTGACCGGTAGTCGCGATGGCAAGCCGGTGGCACCGTTACTTGGCAAGCTGACTGACTATGATGGCGGCGCATCTGATTTTTCATTCGGCCCGTTCTCGTTTCTGCTCGCCTACAGCGATCATGTCGTGGCCTATGTTTTTACGCCTGTCGATATCGACAACTCGCGTTGCGATATTTACTGGATGACGCGAGCAGACGCCGTCGAGGGCAAGGACTATGATGTGAGTGAGCTGGTCTGGTTATGGGATGTCACCACCCAGGCTGACAAAACGATCATCGTCAATAACTCAAAGGGTGTGCACTCGCGATACTACGAGCCCGGCCCGTTTTCGGACATGGAGCGGGCGGAGGGTGTGTACATAGAGT
>Ga0316189_10001749_pt1 | contig 21537 bp, 17 predicted proteins | sample LowCovwburrow_MG_FD_204930 | JGI IMG/M metagenome (GOLD analysis project Ga0316189, IMG submission 204930) | Coastal sediment microbial communities from Maine, United States - Lowes Cove worm burrow | ecosystem: Environmental > Aquatic > Marine > Coastal > Sediment | place: USA: Maine... | reverse complement strand
GCCCGCAAAGCGGTTGAGAAACTAGACCGTATTTTCCCGTTCTTGAAAGATTCTAGAGTAGCCGTAACGGTCTACGGCACGCCAATTGTACGTAATGGCAACCTTGCCATAAAAGATGATTTTCACATCAAGGTTGGTGCTATCCCGATTTCAAATAGTTCCTTACGCCAGCTTGGTGCAAAGGTCGAACGCGCTAATACCACTGACTTACCCATAAAGTATCTATCGATAAGCAATATCACCTTGATCGATGGCCAAGTTGAGCTGGCAGTGCTACCTCGCTTCTAAAATCAAGTGCTACCGCGGTGCTAGAAACAAGCCTTGGCAAGCTTTTCAATCAAACGCTTTATACTGTTCTGCTGTGCTACTTTTTCTGCCAATGGTTGTAAAGGCCTATAAATGATGCGGCAATCCAGAACAGTTGTATTACGAAACTAGCCAAATTGAAGTGTACTAAAAGGCTTAGCAATAGAAAAAAGGCGCCTAGCAGATTTAACAGATTAAATCGTAAGCCTTTCGGGTCTAATTTTTTCAGCTGCATTAATAAATAAGAACCGACCACAAATAAAGTGCCGACCATGCCAATAATATTGGCGAGTATTTCTGTGCTCACAATTATTTTCCCGTAATTTGTATCTTAGCTTTGCAACTCTTTGCAACTTAGCCACCTATCAAAATCAATCAGTCTTAGCAACCACTCGCACTTCAACTATTACGCTCTGACCTATCCATGTGGTGTCGGCCCAGTCGCCGGTACCAATATTCCATAACAATCGATCTAACACGGCGGTGCCCGTCAACACTTTAAACTCACCGTCTTCAACAACATTAAATGTCAGTACCACATCTGCCGAAATCGCTTTCATAGAAAGTGCACCGATACTTTGATACCCGTCCTCAGTTGCTAAGAACGTACCCGCTCGGTAACTGGCTTGGGGAAAAGACTTTACATCAAAAAAATCGTCCGAAGCAATAGTATCATCACGTTCTTGATCATTGGAAAACCCAGAGCCGGTATCGATAAGCACATTAAATCGAGCTTCGTCTAATCGCTTAGCGTCGAATTGAATCTCAGCCGACCAACGTTTCCACTCACCCGTGAAGCTCGCTCCAGCTTGATCAGCGATAAATTTGATCGTGCTTTGTTGGTAGTCGATCTGCCATAACGGAAGGTCGCTTTTAGATACTATAGGTTCATCCAAGGATTCTAATCTCAGAGCTTGTTCAGCTTTGGGATTTTTCGCATTCACCGGCACCGTGTTAACAAATCGCCCAAGTAAAACGACGACAAGCAAGATCACGACCACAAAAAGCACCCAGCTAAACTTGCTGGACATGAGATTCAGCACGTCATCTTTATCAATAACATGATGTTTTAATGCGGCCAGAATATGAATAGCCGCAATAACAAATAATGCTTCGCTCAAATAGTGATGGCTTTGCTGCATTAGCTCAGCGAGAGAGTCACTTGAGGTTACCAAGTCAGGTAGCGAGAAAAGGTTAAACCAGCTAACGGTGTAAGCCTTGGCTGACGACATTAACCAGCCGCTGATCGGCAAAGCAAACAACAAACCATAAAGTAAGAAATGCGATGCCTTCGATGCATTGACCTGCCATTTGACCATAGACGATGGCAAACTCGGAACAGGGCTTAACAGCCTATAAATCAGCCGAATAAGCGCCAGCACTAAAATAGTAATGCCAATGGATTTATGATTTGCCAATAGTGCCAGCTGTTCTAAAATTTTATCGTTATGCTCGGCATTTTCAGCAAGCTCAGCTAAAACATACTGCGCCACGATTAAACCGGCGACACTCCAATGCAGAAACTTCGATACGTTTGAATACTGTCTCATGTTATCGGTGTGACGCACTATTCTTTCCTTTCTTTGAGAAATTGATTTTAAACGACAAAATAAAGGAACAAGTTTTGACTAATTTACTAATCATTTTTCCAGTTGCATTATCACTTTTTGGCAACGACTTTAATTCCGCTGCTTGCAAAAATATCATAGCATTTATGCCTGCCTATTAGGGTCATAGCAATTCAGCTGACCCGTTTTGTTTGCCTGTTATCCAAAATGCTCAAAGCAGAATGATCTCCGTAAGCTCTTTTACCGAGACCCAAAAATATTCGTCACTTCTTCAGTTATGCCGATATACGAGGGTTTTATGGTCCGTATTGAATACATATTGTCACTCCAAGTGGTGTCTGTCCAATGGTCGCTATCTAGACTCCATTGAGGCCTTGCTTTTAATTTTTTTCGCAAATCATCCAACTGGCTCTGAAGGTCACCAGTGCCAGTTGTAACAGCGCCAAATCGCCAGTCCACACCTTTCGCTGCACTAAACGGAATCGGCGTAAGTACGTAAATTCCAGGTTTTCCTAGAAGAGTGTCTTTTTTACCAGGCCAAGGTTCCGGCACACGCCCATACGCTTTTAAACCTTTTGAAAAGATAGTGAAGGGTATGGCGCTCAAGAAATTTTCCCATTCGAAGTGTGAAATCTTCTTCGAATGCTTCAAAATAATATCAAAGGTATTTACCTCATCAATATTGCCGCAAAGAAAACCTGAAGAAGAGACATCTTCGTTAACGATAAAGATAACGATGCTACCGTCGGGTAAAATCACCGGCCGACCTTTAACATCCTGAGCAAATGCCTCGGTATTCGCGGGCTCCTTATCTAACTCAAAACTCGATGGTTTGAAGTGCATCACGCCTTTAACATCTCCAGACGGCGAAAAAGAAACGTCTCTTAGGCTGCCAAGAATTTTATCGCCGATACCTTCTCTAACTTCGTTGGTAGCAAATAGGCCACCTGCTAATTGATACTCGCGTAAAATCGGATTATCTACCCAGACTCTATATATCGTTTGTGCTGTAGTGCTTAAATTATTAACCAATCTGTGTACTTGGTCACCGGCCTCATTTCTGTTCATTGTTCGCATTATTTCAGTTGCGTTAGCCGAAGCATGAGCAAAGGCATCACGCAAAGCAACAAAATCAACACCGTCCATTGAGGCGTCAGCAGTGTGCACGGTGTGATAAATACGCTCTAAAGAGCGGCAATCCTGAATAAAGGTGCGAAGCCGGATGATGTCAGTGGCTTGAGCATCTTTAGGAATCCGATTGTCATGGCCAGAAACTAGCCAAGGAAATAATTTACTCCAGCTCGCAATCCATAACCCCATAGGCACAAAATCTTCTTGCGCTGTGGCAGCTAACGCTTTAGCCACCTTACTCTTTTTCAACATGGGTGAATCAGGCTTTCTCCTGGTCATTACATTTGGCTGCTGAAGATTTTCATCGATGTTTGGTGCAACGGGTTCGTTCGGTAGCCCACTAATATCATTTTCCGTGGCACGTTCCTTAATAAAATTATCTAAGTCGTCTTGACCTCCAGCTGCCTTATATTTTTCAAATGCAGCCGCCGTGGCATAGGCCTCAAGGCCATCGAGGTCCTTTATTTCTTTAACCAAATCGGTAACTTTTGATTTGCTCTTTGGTTTTACGAAGTCAGGTACGCTAGGCGCACCAGAAGGATCACTCAAATCAGCATTACGGGTAACTTTTTGTTTGCCGAGTTCGGCTAGTCCTTTACTCGCAATGGCTTGGTACTGTTTCGCCCATTCAGTGATTTCATTTTGCACATTCTTACCGCTATAGTAAGCGCTTACTTCAGCAGATCCAGTTTCCGCTATCGATGATTTTGATCCTCCGTAAGCCGCCGAAATGGCGACTGAAGCACCGGTTCCTGCATAGGTGAAATTAGCATCACCCCCATACTGCCATTTGTCTTCCTGTGCTTCAGACGTAAACGTTAACTTGACCGATCCATAGCCACCCCAGAGAACCCCAACCACAACACCTGTTCCCCAACGTTGGTAAAAATTTTCACAGGCGATAATCCAGTCTGTTACCGCCTGATCCCCTGCAGCTGCTCCAGCTGATCGCATACTATTGAACTTTTCTAGTGCAGTGAGCAAATCCGTGCGCGGGTTTTTTGACATTCCTGACACTAATTCAGTGACCGATAACTCGTTGAAGTTAATGTATTCAATGCCGGCCCACGTCATTAAATCAATTGATAGAGAAGTGCTGCGGCTATTCTGTGCGCTGGTATTTCCGACATATCCTGAAACAGCGGCTGAGTACTGAGCCACGCCCTTTGCACCGTAGCTCCCAGAGACACCGAACGACCCTTGGTTCATCGAGTCAGTATAGATAAACGCACTATTTCCAGACATTCTAATCGTGCCTTCAGTACCCTGTGCAAATTTGCTTAAACCATCATTAAACACCGATGCTGAGAACGAACCATCGGATTCCTGAACAGTAAAGCCAATTGATATTCCGTAAAAAGGATTTCCACCGTTTCCTCGACTTGCTTTCATGCGCCCTCGCTTATTATATTTATATTTTGAAAAACAATTGATTAGTACAAGGTAATTTACCAAGCACGTTGAATCATGTTACACCAACCATATTCGCTGTGTCATTGAGGCCACTGCGGTTTGCCACAGCACGCCTTTATGACTGTGAACCTAATAATCGCTCATGACAGGCATTGATAATTAGCCAGACAGCATCATTTTTTTTCATCATCCACCTTAGACTTTTTCTTAGCGCGAGGGTGTGCGTCATCGTAGACTTGGGCAAGATGCTGAAAATCTAGATGAGTATAGATTTGAGTGGTGCTTATATTGGCATGACCGAGTAGCTCTTGAACCGACCTTAGCTCACCACTTGACTCAAGCAAATGAGTTGCAAATGAATGACGTAACATATGCGGGCTTACTGATACCTCAATGCCTTGCTTCGCCGCCCAGTATTTTACCCGTGCTTGTATGTTTCGCACGCTGATGCGATTACCGTGCTTGCTAACGAACACCGCTTGATAATCTTTAAGCGGTAACGAATTGCGCTGTAATAACCAATTTCGAATGGCCTGATCTGCTTGGCGGCCTATCGGCAAATCTCGCATTCTATCGCCCTTACCGGTTACCCTCAGCATTTTTTCGGGAAGGTTTAGATCGTTCAAATCTAAAGAACATAACTCAGACAAGCGCAGGCCAGATGAATAAAACAATTCCAAAATAGCTTTGTCTCGATAACTTAACGGATCGTCTAAACTAATTTCTACCAAGGATGTAACTTGGTCGACACTCAAAGTTTTAGGTAACCGCTGCTCGGACTTTGGTGCGCGCACGTCATCAAATGGGTTAGTATTAAGCTGGCCCTTTTGAATCAAGTAAGCGCACATGCCTCGACACGCTGATAATATCCTTTGAATACTTTTAGCATGCATTCCATGCGCATTCAGGCTGGCTGAAAACAGCCTAGCCACATGGTTGTTCAATCCCTGCCATAATAATAAACCTCGCCCATCACAAAACAATATCAGCTTATTTAGGTCTCGCCGATAGGCTTTGATCGTGTGCTGGGATAAGCGACGTTCGACCGACAGCACTTGTAAATAGGCGTCGATATCATCCAGTACACTTTGACTCATGAGCGGCTCACAACCATCTCATCAGGCTCTAAATTTCACTGGGCTGCAAACGTGCTAAGCAAAGGCCGGACATCAAGCCAAGCCGATCTAGGTGAGCGGTGCCTAAATCGTTAGTATATCGCTCTGGGTCTTGAGAGCCCAATGCGAGAATCCCTAGTGGTTCGCTACTCGTGAGCTTACGCATAGGGATTAATGCGGCTGATTTAATCGCTGGCGAGAAAAACAAATTCATAATATTACTCGGCCAACGATTGTCGCAAACAGATCGATTATTAACCATGCGCCGTACCGCATCCTCGTAGCCTTGAGTATCACTGGGGCGCCTGGCAGCGGCCTGCGCAGTTTTGAACGACACTTCATCAATATCAAAGGTGTTTCTCAGTTCGCTAGGGAACTCGGTCGCAAACTGAGACAGATTAGTGAAGCCAATCATCTGGCAAATCACCTGAGAAAAGCTATCGCTGATTTGCTCGTTTTCGCGCGCTACCTGCATATATTGAGATTGCTGAGACTCGTGCTCTTTTAAACGTTCTTTCATCATCGACATTTGGCGCTCTAATAGTGATGCAGTGCCACGACTATCAGACAAGGTAACCAGTTCCAACAATTCTGGATGCTGCTGAAAAATATTTGGATTATGTTGAAGATAGTTAACCAAGTCAGCTTTAGTAAACTCGACTTCCTGTTGTTTTTGTATTTCAATTGTCATAGTTTTAATACACCTTCAAACGAAGTTTCAGCCGCGCCAGTCATCATTACACTATGGCCTTCACCTTGCCACTCAATGGTTAAATCACCTGCGCTTAAGTGGGCAATTACTTTATTATCTAATAAGCCATCTTCAATGCCCGCGACAACCGCAGCACAAGTTCCGGAACCACAGGCAATGGTCTCGCCAGCACCGCGCTCGAACACTCTCAGAGAAATATCAGCTCGGTCATTTATTTTCATAAAGCCAATATTGGCTCGCTCTGGGAACACTGAGTGGCACTCAAGACTTGCTCCAAGCTCCAACACTGGCGCAGACGCAATATCATCAACAATCAGTACTGCATGAGGGTTACCCATAGAAAGTGCTGAGAAGGTGATCGTCTCACCGTTATTCTCTAAGTGGTATTTAGCTTGTCGTTGAGCCGCCTTGAGAGGAATGTCTTTAGGTTCAAAACGAGGAGCGCCCATGTCGACCGTCACGAGTTTAGTCGCCTCGTCTTCGAACAACACCATTTTGCCCGTTGATGTTTCAACCGTAATCGGGTTCTTATCAGACAAGCCTTTCTCATGCACGTATCGCACGAAACATCGCGCCCCATTACCACACTGGCCAACTTCACTGCCGTCGGCATTTAAGATGCGATATTTAAAATCAATATCGTCTCGGCTTGAGCGCTCAACGATTAAAATTTGATCGCAGCCAACACCAAAATGACGGTCAGCAATATGCGCGGCCTGCGCTTTGCTCAAGGCGACAACATGCTCAGTGAAGTCGAACACCACGAAGTCATTGCCAAGGCCATGCATTTTAGTAAACTTTAATTCCATAGCCGTATTTAATCACAGTTTTGCTATAATCTCTCGTATGCAATTCGATTGGAACAATATAGATACAGTGCTGCTTGATATGGATGGCACACTGCTTGATCTGCATTTCGATAGCCATTTCTGGCTAGACTACATGCCGCGTATTTGGGCCACGCGCAACGGCTTTATGTTCGAAGATGCCCGCATAAAGTTACTCAACATGCTCGACCAACATGCTGGCACACTCAATTGGTATTGCGTGGATTTTTGGAGTGCGGCTTTAGGGCTAGACATAATGGAACTCAAGGGCCAGGTAGCGCATAAAATTACCTATCGCCCCACCGCTGAAGCATTTTTACGGCGCTGCCAACAAGAGTCTGACGATGTGCGCATGGTTACCAATGCACACCGAAAAGTGCTCGATCTTAAAATCACCAAGACCAATATTGATCAGTATTTTGACCAATTACTCTGCTCGCATGAGCTTGATCACCCAAAAGAAGATGCCGAGTTTTGGCATAAACTGCATCACTCTAAATCTTTCGACCCACAGCGAACACTCTTCATTGATGACAGCGAAGCAGTGCTAGAGTCTGCCGCACGGCATGGAATTAAACATATTTACAGCATCGCACAACCGGACTCATCGATGCATAGAAAAACGCCTAGTCGATTTCCAATGCTGGAAGCTTTGGCTTAGAGAAGTCGCACTGAATCGCTTTAGCAAGAGTTAGCCTAATTATCGCTAAACACTAACGTTCACCGCCGTTTGCCTACTTGGGTTCGGTGCGATTAAACGTACGCACGAAATAAATCAGTTCTTTGTCGCCATCGTGCTTTCGACACGATTCGCAAAAATCTAATTTAGCGATTAATTCCAAAGACAGAATGTTGTCACTTTGAATTACCGCGAAAAGGCAATTCAGCTTAAGTGTATCGGCTATCGCTGGCACAAACTTATCCAAAGCCTCAAACATATAGCCTTTTCCCCACTGTTGCTTTGCCAGTGCATAGCCAAGTTCAAAATTTGCACTATCAGACTCCTGAACAAACACAATACAGGTTCCGATCAAGGTATCGCTACCCTTAAGCATGATAACGAACTGTTCGGCGATATCTTTACGACGCCGTTCTACACGGGCATACCAAGCCTGAGCATCGGCAAAGCTATCCCATGTATGATAAGGCAGGTAACGATTTACGATTGGCTCTTTATGGATTAAATAGACCGATCGAAGATCAGTCTCTAGCGCTGGCCGGATCAACAAGCGCTCGGTTTCAAGTTGAAAATGACTGAGTTTAGCGATCACTCTCAAACTTCCCGTCTCTGATGAATGCTTTAACTTGACGAATAACCCGTCGGTCTCGCATCATAAATGTGTGGTCAACCGGTAAAACCAAGTGATCGCTCATTCCATCTACCTTTGAACTTGAGACAGACACCTTACCATCTGATTTTTTGGGCATTATTTTCCAATAGACAAAATTGAAGTTTCGCGTTCCGGCAATGATCCCTAGCGGGAAATCCACCTCACCAAGTAGGTTGGGGATACTGTCTGCTGCGGTACTCAATTGCCTGCCAGCAGGGCCGTTAACATTCGCAAACAATCGTTCAAGAAATGGGCTCTTATTAAAAAAATCGACTAACTCACTGCCTTTATTTGGTGGCCCAAGCATGACTACGTTGCCGAGTTTATGCACGTGATGCTCACTCAAATATTGGCGCAGTAAAATGCCACCTAGCGAGTGCGTGACGAAATGTACCTTTGAATAGTCGTCGAGACATTTTGCCAATGAGCCACCCACCGCAATTTTAGCCAGTTCTTCAATTGTATGTTTTCGAGAGGGGTAATTAATATTTACTACGCCATAATCGTGCAGCAGTTCCGACTCAAGTTTGGCCAGCGAATACTTTGTTCGCCCTAGGCCATGAAGAAGAATTACACACTCGTTTTTATTGCTCATGGGAGTTAACCGTTTACAGTTGAGTTAAATTAGCATAGGCCAATACTAGCCATTTGCTACCTACATCGCTGAAATTAACTTGAATGCGAGCATACTCACCGTGGCCTTCTAAGTTGACCACAGTACCCTCGCCAAATTTTGGGTGGCTGACGTTCATACCAACCGCAACACCGCTTTCATGCGCACTCTGATCATCAACCCAAGCCGAGTGTTTACGTACTGGCGCGACATATGAGGTCTTAGGCTTCACCCGAACGGCTTGCACCATTTCATCTGGTATCTCGCTAAGGAAGCGCGACGCACTGGTGTACTTTTCAGACCCGTAAAGCCGGCGTGACTCAGCATGAGTAAGCCAAAGCTGCTTCATTGCCCGAGTCATGCCAACATAACATAAACGTCGTTCTTCTTCTAAACGCCCGCTGCCTTCTTCAAGCGAACGCTGATGTGGAAACAAGCCTTCTTCTAAGCCGGTTAAGAATACCAATGGAAACTCTAAGCCCTTGGCGGTGTGCAAACTCATTAATTGAACACAGTCTTCCCATTCTTCGGCTTGGCCTTCACCGGCCTCTAATGACGCATGCGCCAAGAAAGATGATAATGGCGCTAAATCATCTTCAGTTTCATCGATCTCATAGCCACGCGCGGCGGTAACTAGCTCTTGCAGATTCTCAACTCGAGCTTCGCCCTTCTCACCTTTTTCTTTTTTGAAGTGCTCAATTAACTGACTTAGATCCAACATAATTTCAATTTGTTGGAACAAATCTTGGTCGACTATTTGCGAACGAATTTCTTGTATCAGATTAATGAACGTCGCCAAGGCGGTTTGTGCGCGGCTGGTTAGCTGTGTGCTGGCAATCAAGCGGTTAGAGGCTTCCCACATTGATAGCTGATTTTGCCTAGCGTATTCACGAATGATATCGATGGTTTTATTGCCGATCCCCCGCGTCGGTGTGTTCACCACACGCTCAAATGATGGGTCGTTATCGTTGCTATCGCATAAACGCAAATACGCCAGCGCGTCTTTTATCTCAGCACGCTCGAAGAAGCGCAAGCCGCCGTAAACCTTATACGGCATACCAACATTGAGTAGACGTTCTTCAAAGGTGCGCGATTGTGCATTTGAGCGATAAAGAATAGCCGTTTCGCTGCGTAACCCACCTTGCTCAACCCAGGCCTGAATTTGACCAATAATAAAGGTGGCTTCGTCTTGCTCATTGTAGGCAGTGTACAATTTGACCGGTTCGCCTTGTTCGCCAGCGGTCCATAAATTTTTACCAAGACGAGTTGTGTTATTCTCAATAACTGCATTTGCCGCGTTCAGAATGTTGGTAGTCGAACGGTAATTTTGTTCAAGTCGAACAACTTTAGTGTCTGGGAAATCTTTTTCGAATTGCAGAATATTTTCTACCTTGGCACCGCGCCAACCATAGATACTCTGATCATCATCACCAACGGCAAACAAGCAATGGGATTTTTGCACCAATAAACGTAGCCAACCGTATTGAATCGAGTTGGTATCTTGAAATTCGTCGACCAACACATGCTGAAACCGCTCTTGGTAACGCTCTCTAAGCACTTGGTTGTTCTTCAATAATTCGAAGGCGCGTAACAACAACTCAGAAAAATCAATCAACCCAAAACGCTGGCATAAGTCTTCATAATGACTGTATACCGCTAGCATGGTTTTTTGCTGCGGATCATTTTCAACCGGCACATTAGCTGGGCGACGACCTTCTTCCTTATGACCGTTGATATACCATTGCAATTGTTTCGGCGGCCAGTAAGCCTCGTCTAAGGCTAACTCTTTCAAACTGCGTTTAACCATTCTCAGCTGATCATCACTATCGAGAATTTGAAACGTTTGCGGCAAATTCGCTTCTTGGTAATGAAATCTCAGCAAGCGGTGGGCCAGGCCATGGAAGGTGCCAATCCACATACCCCCCATTGGCAATCCAAGCATGTCTTCGATACGTGAACGCATTTCACGGCTTGCCTTATTGGTGAAGGTCACTGCCATGATCGACAACGGCGACACGCCATGCGCTTCGACTAAGTAGGCGATCCGCGAGGTTAATACTCGTGTTTTGCCGCTACCCGCGCCAGCCAAAATTAGTAGCGGCGAAGGCGGTGCAGCAACGGCTTCGCGTTGAGCATCGTTTAAATCGTCGAAAATATGCGAAATATCCATGAAGTTACCAAGCTACTAATGTGATCGAGTTAAAAATTTGATAGTGACATACGTGTTCACCTTAAATAGTGCCCCATATACGCTGAGCAATATATTGTCGCCTAGAATACTTTAAAGCCAACATAATCACTACACAAGCCTACTATCCTTAGATTAAACCTTATTATAGGGCGATCGATTATTTAACCGTTTACAACACTCTATTGGGGCTACCAATTATAGTTAAAAGACAAATAAACGTTACGTGGCCTTGCAAAAATCACGTTTTCATAACCAATAACGTTATTCGAATCGCCACTTACTTTATACAACTCATTGCTTGCGTTGTTGATTCTGCCGTCTATGTACCATCGGCCACTTTTGGATTCTAGGCGCACGCTTAAATCAGTAGACGTATAACCTTCATCGCGTGTAAACGGCGTGTTTATCGGCTCAAACTCTTGAGACGACTTACTCACAAAAGCGACTCGTGGCACTACGCGATAAGTCTGCAAAGAATGTGAATAACTAATGCCAAGGGTAGAGTTCCACTTAGGCGTGTAGATTGGCTTATTGTCTAAACTTAATCCTGCCGCAAGAGCGCCTTGTGTGAGCGTATTATAATGCGCATCAATGTAGCCACCGGAAAAATCAAACGCTAACGATTTTGACAAAACCCATTTAAGTTCTATTTCGGCACCACGTTGGGATGACTCCGCGGCGTTAGTTTGAATTGTTGCAATGCCCTGTACGTTGATCGCTGCGGTTTGATTCTTAAAGGTTGAATCAAAAAAAGAAATGCCGTAACGCAATCCATGCTCAAGCAGTTCACCCTTTATCCCGACTTCGAGACTGGTGAGATTCTCCGGATCAAAACTGGGCAATGCACCATGTGTCTCGACAAACTTAACGGCATCATTAAAAGGTAGACCTCGACTTTGTGCCTCAGATATAGCTAGCCTTGCAAAAGAGTCATCGACCACTCGCCATTCAAAACCGCCAGATTTAAACCCCGTTGAGGCCTTGAAATAGACGTTTGTATCATCGCTAAGGTCATACGCTAGCGAAGCGCTCCATGTCAGTCGGTCGAAGGATTTTCTCTGTTCAACACGCGGCACTAAAAAACCAGACCCTGTTACTGCGCAATCATTCGGTGTTAGCGGTGCTAAATCGATATTACATCCAGAAAAATTAAACGCATTTGGCGTCGCCTGCTTAATTTCATCGGTATACCTCAAACCAGCGTTTAGGTGAAATCTCTCAAACACATCAAAATTCACTTGCCCGTAAGCCGAAAAGTTTTCATTGGCCACTAAACCACCGTAATGCACTGGGAAAAGCGTTCCATTAAAAGCGCCGCCAAAATCCAATTGATTATCGGATTTTTCTGTGAAGTAAAATAACCCACCCGTGAGACTATATGAATCATATTTTCCAACAGCCCGCAGCTCCAAGCTGCTTTGTTGGCTAAAATAGGCTTCGCGATTTTCAAACACATCAAGCGGAGAACCATCGGCTTGGCGGGCTAGAAAGGCCTCAAGCTGACGATGTGACAAAATCGCCTTTGAATACCAATGTTTATCTTCAGACTGCATCGTTGCGATTGCGGACACACCCCAGGTTTCGACATTATTTCTCGATAACGAGGTTTCGGCGGTTGCAAACGGGCCCAATTGAAAGCGGTCGTTGTAGCAATTTGTGCCTGCCTGCGAGTCACCAGCAACGCAGCCCTCTGCATTAGAAAAGGCCGCCAGAGGCGCCAAATTTAAGTCAAGCCCGTTAAATGCGCCTGGCAAGCCCTGATCATCCTGGTACCGTAAGTTCACCTCAGGAGCCGACTGTTCTCTTTCTCGACCATAGTCTCCTGCGAGCTGCAATTGCAGCCTATCGCTTGCTTTCCAGTCGAACTTAACACGCGCACCCACACTGTTCTCATCGCCTAAATTCGGCGAATTCGGCAGGTTAACACGCTCGACAGTTCCCTCCATCCTCTGACGGACGAGATTAACGTTGGCGATTACATCATCACTAAGTACAAAGTTCTGCGTTAGAAACGCTTCTCGTCTACCTTGATCACCGAGATTAAGTCGTAACACACCACTATTGTCGCCTGTCGGTGAATTGGTGGTCACAGACACCGCCCCGCCAATCGTATTTCTACCGAACAGGGTTCCTTGAGGACCACGAAGAACTTCTATTTGATGGATATCAAATAGATTGAATGCCGAACCAATCGAACGCCCATAATAAACATCATCTACGTAGATTCCGACGCTAGGATCTATGGCTGGCACGTAATCGTTCTGACCAACACCTCTTATATAGACAACCGCCGAGGAAGTTGAACCAGATACCGCGCCGGTGGTCGAGAAGGTCACATTGGGCGATATCTGACCAACGACGGTCAGGTCCTTAGCTCCGAGGAGGCTGAGCTGTTCTCCACTAACGCTGGTAAGCGATAATGGAATATCCGTTATCAATTCAGTGTACCGTCGTGCAGTAACAAAGACTTCTTCTAGAAAGAAGCCTTGATCAGGCTCAGGGGCAGGATCTACAACTACTTTTTCTTGCGGCTTCTCTGTTTTACCACCACAGAAAGACGCATCAACGTCCCTGATATAAAACCGACCTGGATGAGGTTTTCTTGATGATGCTCGTGATGCGGTTGTAACCGCTATGACTCTATCATTAGTTATCTGCACCTGTAGATCTGTCTCACGGACCACGCAAGCGAGGGCGTCTTGCAGAGTGAACAGGCCCTTTATGCCAGCAAAATTTAAATGTTGGACTCGATCATATGGAAATAATACCGGCGCATTCGCTTGCTGGCCAAGTTGGTTAAGCGCCTTATCAATCGAGGTTGCCGGAATATCAAAATACAGCTCCTCCTTGTGATCATGGGCTAAGCCCTCATGCATATAAAATATCAACAAAGCACACAGCCAAACTGGCTTGAGCAACTCGCTCATCAATGAGCGCCTATTTCTCAACCGGCCTTTCATCTCAACCCGATCCTGATTAAGTAACTATTAGAGACCTCAGCAATCTAACCACTGCGGCGTCGAATGTAAATGAAATCCTCCGCCACATGATCCACTTCAACATCAAGCGACACCTTTAATGCCGAAATAAACTTATCTATCTCACCAAGTTTAAATACGCCACCCATTCTCATCTCACCCAAGTCTGGGTCTGAAACAATAATAGTGCGGCGGCTATGACGACTCATCTCTTGGGCAATGTAATTGAGAGAGTCGTTCTGAAAGATGTGTTTACCATCTAGCCATGCCGTTTGCTTAGCGATCGCGCTTTTATCCAACATAACGGCAGATTTGATATCTTTATCCAGAACCACTTTCTGACCTTGATCAACAAACACCTGCTCATAAGGCTCGATATCAAGATTCAGTTCACTTGATACATCTTCGTAGCTCAATCTATCGAGCCTAACCCGACCTTCGGTGACGATCAATTCAATCCTACGATCGAGCGCCTTAACCAAGAAGGACGTGCCTAGGGCTTCAACACGACCAGAACCTGCATACACTTGAAAAGGGCGCAAAGGATCTTTTGCAACATCAAAAACTGCTTCACCGCGCAGTAACCTAACCCGTCGTTCTTGGCCAGATATCTTTACTTCGACGACACTGTCAGTATTTAAATGGATTACAGAACCATCACTCAATGGCACCGATTTTCTTGAACCACGATCAACTTGGTAAGTAGTCATCGAGACCGTTGTTGCTTCAGTTTGAATATCGGCTTGAAAGAAAAATATACTGAAGATTGTAGCCAAACAAAGTGAGCCAATAACTGAAGTCATTTGCACCGGACGCAGACGAAACCAAGCACCAAGCACAGCTAAAATTGGCGCGGATTTTGGTAGTAGCAGATCATCTAACATCTGATCAACACCACCCCACAAGGCCACCAAACGCCGAATCTCTTGTTCATGCAAATGGCTGCGAGAAACCCATTCGGTCAGTGCTAACTTATCCGATGATGATAGAGGGCCGCCATCCATTTGGGCGACCCAAGAGGCAGCTTCAGCAGCGATCACTTCGTTGTTTATGATATTTTTCGGAATATTCATACTTAGTTACCTAGACCTAAAGTTGACTCTGGTGACTACCTTGGTCGACGTACTATATCCATAGTTTTGCATTGAGGTACTTAACCTCGAAAGCGCCAAGGTTATATGCCGTTCGACCGTGCTTGTCGATATATCCAATTGTGAGGCAATCTTCTTGTGTGAAAGCCCTTTAATCTTTCGCAATAGAAATACTCGCCGACATTGAGGAGGCAGAGAGTCAACGGCATTCTTAAAAACCTGAAATTTCATTTGTTCGTGTACTGCTTGATCCGGCTCGGCATTTTTAGACTCCAGAGTCGCCATAGTAGCGTCATCTAGCTCTCGTACTAGGCGCTTTGACTGTTGTGCTAACTGTTTGGATAAAATGTTTCTAGCGACAATGAATAGATATGATTTTGGTGATTGAATTTCTGTATTTCGATCAGACTCCTGCAATTGAATAAATGCTTCTTGAAGAATGTCGTCAACATCATCCTCATAGATAATTCTTCGCGCTAGATAAGCCGACAAAATATCTCGATGCTCTAAGAAAGCATCTAGCAAACGCCTTTTTCTGTTTGTTTTAGACACCTTATAAGGCCTTTTCTTTTTGGGTTGAACGATTCATATTCAATTCTCCATATTTCGAACTCTATGTGTGTACTTTAAGTTCGAAAGCGGTAATGCCTGAGATGATAGGCCCAACGATAAAAACAGGTATCATCACCATATCAACAAATGTGCTAAAGCTCAGCAAGAAACCGTTAATGGCTACGCCAGCAAAACACTGACCTCGATCGAGGTCAGCATCCAACCTATTGCAGAGTACAACTAGAAAGCGTAGTCAACAGCTAGATAAAAATTACGTGGTCGTGCAAAAATAACATTCTCATAACCAATAGCACTATTAGCATCTCCGCCTACGATGTACAGCTCATCGCTTAAGTTTTGTACGCCAAGTGCCGCACTCCACTTTTCAGAAACAGGTGTGTATTTCAATGCAGCATTTACAGATGTAAAGCCATCGTCCCGTGTGAACTCTGTATTGGCCGCTTCAAACTCTTGTTCAGACTTATGTACTCCATCCAAACGAGCCGTCACTGATCCACCTGAATTCAACTCAAACACGTGTGAGATACCCAAGCTGAGTGTGGTATCCGGCGTAAATACAAACTCATCGTCTAATGACACCGATGTACCCTCGTTTAACGAGTCATAACCAGCGTCAAGAAAACCTGCTGAAAAGTTAACCAAGGTATTTGGTGTGGCGATCCACGTTAGCTCCAATTCAAGCCCATCGATGCTGGCATTACCGGCATTGGTTTGAAACGTCGCGATTGAACCAGGAGGATTAGACGCAATAATCAAGTCGTCATAAGAGCTGCTAAACACGGCGGCATTTAGTCGCAAAGTATCGCTAATATCTGACTTTAAGCCTAACTCGTAGGTAGTCACCGATTCAGGATCAAAGGTGGGCAAGCATTCGTTGCCAGCGCCGCAAATGTCAGCACTAGCGAATTGCGGGTCAGTAGCAAATGAGGTATTCGTCACACGCCATTCAAAGCCACCTGCCTTAAAGCCGGTCGAGATTGAACCGTAAATAGAGGTTGTATCACTAACATCATAAGCAACTACGCCGCGATAGGTGACTTCATCAAAACTGATATTGTTCTTAACCGGATCAATCAAGTAACCGGTCGTTCCGACGGCGCGCCTCGGTATCGCTGCCGGGCTGGCAACGCTATCACATGCTGCCGATGGTGATAGGATTTGTCCGATTAATCCAACACACCCTGGATATGCAAAAGCATTTGGTGTAGCGCTTTTTTCCTCGTCGGTATAACGCATTCCAAATGAGACATGTAGCCTTTCAGTGACATCCCAAATACCGTCACCGTAGAAAGCATAGTTCGAGTTATCGGTTGTACCACCATAATGAATTGGGTACAGCGTGCCTTCCAGTGAACCGGTAAAATCCAATTGATTATCTGACCCTTCTTCAAAGTAGAACGCGCCCAATACCCAGTTAAAACGATCTCCAGACCCATTTAATCTGAAATCTAAGGACGTTTGGTCAGAAAGATAAAGATCTCGGTTTTCAAAAACACCCAACGCAGTGCCATCGACTTGACGCGAAAAAGCAGCGTCCAAATCACGATGCGCGACAATTAGTTTTCCGCTCAGTGTGTCGCTGAAATCGTACTCCGTGACCAATGACAGCCCCCATGAATCGATATCATTTTGCGACAACGATGTTTCGCCGCTAGCAAATGGGCCTAATTGCTGTGAATTGTTGTAGCAATTTACCCCGACACTAGAATTACCAGCCACACAACCACTGGCTGTAGAGGTCGGCGCAAAAGCAGCAAAGCCATTTAAACCATTCCAAGCACCGGGCAGGGTGAAATTATCGTTGTAGAATATATTCACTTCAGGTGCCGATTCTTCGCGTTCGTAAACATAATCACCAGCGAATTGAAAACGCAGTTTTTCTGACGCATCAATATTGAATTTAAAACGAGCGCCGAGTGAGTTTTCGTTGCCCAGGTTTTCACTGCCGGGTACATTAACTCGCTTAACCGTGCCATCTCGATCTCGAGACATAACATTAAATACGCCGCTGACCTTATCGCTTAATACGGCATTATAAGTTGCAAAAATTTCGGCCCGACCTTGATCACCGACAACAGCACGAATTTTGCCATCGTTGTTGCCACTGGGGTCATTAGTGGTTAACGATATCGCCCCACCCACACTGTTCCTCCCAAACAAAGTTCCTTGAGGTCCACGAATAACTTCGATACTTTTTACGTCCATTAAGTCAAGAACCGAACCCACTGTACGACCCATGTAAATATCATCTACATAGATCCCCACACCAGGGTCAACGACTGGAACATAATCATTTTGGCCTACGCCTCGAATATAAACAACCGCCGAAGAGGTCGACCCAGACACGGTGCCTGTTGTGCTAAAACTCACATTCGGTGCCACGTTGGCGATACCGGTAATGTCAGAAACTCCCATCTCCTGCAATAAATCTCCCTGAATAGCGGTAACGGCAATTGGCGAATCCTGTAATGACTCCTCGCGCTTACGAGCGGTTACTATAATTTCTTCTAGAACAAATGCCCCTGTACTTGAATTGTCTTGTGCCATCGACGACGGCGTATTGACAGCAGTAAGTGCGCTTACAGCAAGCGCAACAAACTTAAAATTGTTAACCTTCATTTATTATCTCCTTTAAATAGTGTGTAAAAAGCGCGTACGCATTCGCAGATAGAAAAAAGTGTCCTCAAATTATTATCATTTTTTACAAATTCTGGTTTTTGGCTAATAATTATCTTCTTCTACCATTAGATAAAGAGGGTATTGAGAAGCGAGTCCCCCAAAACAATCTTCAAATACTTATTTTCTGCGCTAAGACAAACTTGAACTCACCACAAACTACCTGCTTTTTACTCGACGAAATGCATAGTTTCAAGTAGGCTAAGTAGTCACCAACTTACCTAACTAAACATGTTTTGAAGCAAAGTCGACTCGCACAAAAATTGCATAAATGGCTTGGTTTAATTGTTGGGCTTCAATTGTGTATTTGGACCTTAAGCGGGTTTTACATGGTAGTAGTGGATATCGATATCATTCATGGGGATCACCTAGTAAAAACAAGTAAACCCGCGTTGCTGTCGCTGCGTTCAGAAAATTTAACTGAGTCCTTTGCTGAGCTGGCTAAAACCAACCGCGATGCAAGCGCCATTTCCTTAAAGTCACTCTCAGGTCAAACTACATACTTGATTGAATCGAATGGTGAGAGCATTTCTATCGACGCAAGCAGCGGTCAGCCCTCCTTACCGATTGATGCCCGCTCAGCAGAAAACTTCGCTCAGCAGTATTACACTGGTAGCAGCAATATTATCAAGTCAGTGTTGATTGAAACAAACCCACCCTCCGAACTAGGTGCCCGTCGCCTACCAATCTGGCGAGTCGATTTTGATGACCTTTGGCAAACCAGTTTTTATATCTCTCCAGTAAACGGTGACTTGGTCACTCGGCGACATGCATTGTGGCGAGTATTTGATTTTATGTGGATGCTACACATCATGGATTACGATGAGCGCGCAGACGTGAATAACTGGGTTTTGAGGATTGTTTCATCACTCGGGTTTCTGCTGGTTATAACCGGAGTGTGGTATTTGTATTTCCGACTTAATATGCGTCGTTGGTTTCGCAGGACCTCATGATCACCTTGCGCAAATTGCATAAATGGCTTGGCCTTGCTATCGGCTTGCAAGTTATTATCTGGGTCACGAGCGGCTTAATCATTAGTATTCTTGACCACGATATAGTAGCTGGCAACACCACCAAGATCTCCCTACCAGCCTCCGATGCCTTAGGCGATGTCGGCCGCCTATTTCCAATCAGTCAGTTACAAGGAATCCCGTCAAACGAGTTTAAGCAGATTACTCTACGTCGTCTTGATGACATATTGGTTTACCAGATCGATGCTGAGACAAGTAAACACATCTTTAATGCAGAGACAGGCGAGTTAGTCACAATCACCCGAACTTGGGCTGAGCAGAATGCACTCGCCAGCTATCAGGGAAAAGGTGAAATCGTATCAAGCAATCATCTGACGAAAGGGGCTCCAGAAATATCTGGATCTCTGCCTGTCTGGCGAGTTGATTTTAATGATTCACTGGCCACCCGAGTGTACGTTTCCGGCGTTGATGGACGCGTTCTGGTCCATCGAAATAGATATTGGAAGGTGGTGGACTTTCTTCTGATGTTGCACTTTATGGATTATGTAAAGGAGGGCAGTTTCAACAATGTTCAAATCATCGTTGTTGGCTTTGCCGCACTTTGGCTGTCACTCTTTGGCATGCTGCTCGTGGTGAAAGGGTTCACGCGCCGAGACTTTACGTGGCGGGGGCTGACGCGTTAGCTGCATCGGTGTTTGCGTCTTTGACTCATTTTCTCAAGAGCCGGCCAAAGTGATTATTTCTTAGGACCGCGAGACGTAGAGTGTGTTTTATAAATTTTCCAAGCCGAATCGGTTTTCTTCAGTACCGAACGTTGACGTGATCCCGGCAAACAAAGTAAACATTATTATCGACATCACTGCATTTATAATTATCTTAGTTTTTGCCTTCATTGTTTCGTTCTCGTACTGGTTAAAAAATTAGCGTATCACGAAGACCCTGAATCCAAAAATAACACGCCCAAAGAAGATATATATGGATACATAAAGGGCAAAACAGATTAATTTAAACGTCCCGCGCTGAAGATGGCAATTTTCTAAGAAGGCATGATTATTAGCTTAGTAATTCCACATCGTGCCATCCTGTAATCGCACAACTGGATGATAGCCGCGTTTATAAGAATAACGCTCGGCTTCATTTTCATCGAAGTCAACACCTAGCCCTGAAGCATCACTAACATAGAACATGCCACCTTGGTAATAATGATCTGAAGGAAATAAGGCATCACATTCCGATGTACCTAAAACCAAATACTCTTGAATGCCAAAGTTTGGTGCCCATGCATTTATGTGGGCTTGTGCGGCCATTGAAATTGGTGAATGACTTGGCGCTCCATGAAAACCCGTTTTAACGCTATGTAAAGCGGCCAATTCAACAATGCGTTTTACATGAGTGATGCCCCCAGCGTAGGTTGCCGAAACTCGAATGAAATCAATCAATTCTTCTTCTATCATTTGCTTGCAATCCCATAGCGAATTGAAGACTTCACCGATAGCGATGGGCGCTGTTGTATGTTGCCTAATCATTCTTAATGCAGCTTGGTCTTCTGCTGGCGTTGGGTCTTCTAACCAAAATAAATTGTATTTCTCAACCTCCTTAGCGAAGGCCGCTGCCTCTCGCGGCAATAAGCGGTGATGCACGTCGTGTAAGATTTTTAATTCGGATCCAAAACGGTCGCGAATTTTCTCAAAAACACTTGGCATGTATTCCAAGTATTTGTCTGTGTCCCATATCTCTTCTTCGGGTAAGTCGCCAAATTGCGTTATGAAGTGCTTTGCGCTTTCAGCGTTCGAAGCAATTCCATAACCGCCTTTTCCCGTATTGGGTATACCGCACTGTACGCGTACCGCTTTATAGCCTTGAGATTGATAATGCGCGATGGAATCTAGCAAATCATCAACGTCAGAGCCGGTAGCATGCGCATATACCAATGCGCCATCACGGCTTTTTCCCCCAAATAATTGGTAAACTGGCAGGCCGGCAATTTTGCCTTTAATGTCCCACAGAGCCATGTCGATAGCACCAATAGCTGCCATTGATA
>Ga0316189_10001748_pt1 | contig 21539 bp, 15 predicted proteins | sample LowCovwburrow_MG_FD_204930 | JGI IMG/M metagenome (GOLD analysis project Ga0316189, IMG submission 204930) | Coastal sediment microbial communities from Maine, United States - Lowes Cove worm burrow | ecosystem: Environmental > Aquatic > Marine > Coastal > Sediment | place: USA: Maine... | reverse complement strand
CGGCGGGGGCACTGGAGGAACGGGGGTCAGGGGTTGGTCCACGCCTGGTAGACCCGAAACGTAGCGAGCACGCCCCGGGCGATGCGAACCCGTTTGATGTCGAGGAGCGGATCGACGACTTGGTAAGTCCGGTCGTGATGGTGCCAACCGATTTCTCCGAGGCGAAGAGCTTGGCCGACAACTACAAGCGCCTCATTCCGGTGGTGCTGAACCTTCGGGTCGCCGACCGACACCTCTCACAAGAAATGATTGCCTTCGCCAGTGGTGTGGTGTACGTGACGGACGGTTCAATGAAGAAACTTGCGTCGGGAGTATTCCTGATCGCTCCCAGAGGCATCGACATCTCGACGGCAGATCGAGAATCGCTCAAAGCTAATGGATATCAGCGGGTGAAAGGTTAAATTCGAATGGTGCTCGACCTGATCTGTGTGGCGTTGCTGCTCTTTCAATTTGTGTTCTTGCTTCGGATTGTCACCTCGTTTTTCCCCATCCAGTACGGGTCGACGCTGGCAGCAGTCCGCGGTCTCACGATCACGGTCACCGAACCCGTTCTGATGCCGCTCCGCCGTCGCCTTCCCCCGCTTCCAGGCATGATGGCGGCTTTTGGGATCGCGGAGTTGGTGCTGCTCATCCTTTTGGTTGTTTTGTTGGCGATTGTTTGTTAACACGCTTGAGACAGAAACCATTTGGTATGGGCCGAAAGTGGCACCGCTCGTGGCTGTCGTCGAGATGGCCGGGTACCCTGTGGTAGCTATGCGAAAAGCGCCGAGATCGTCGGAATGCGCTGCCGCCTGCCGACTACACTTGGAGTTATTGGGCACCCACGAGGCCGCCACGCCTCATGGGTTGTTCCAGAACGGAGAGTTAAGCGTGGAGTACGCTTGACCCAAAAGAGAGGCTAGTCTGGCAAAATGGCCCAGCAAAGTGACAAGCTGCGATTGCTTCGCAGAATCCCCGACATAAAGTTTGAGGAAGAGGCGAACGGCTACAGCCGCGATCAGGTGAATCGTGTGCTCGCGAATCTCGCACCGCTCGCTGATGAAATCGAGCGCCTTCAGACTCGTCTCCAAGAGGCGGAACAGCGGGCCGCATCGGCCGAGGCTCGCCTTATCGAAGCCCGCAGCCCGTCGCAGGTTGCGAACGGGGCTGCTGCTGCCCCGGCCCCTGATTTCGATGAAACCCTGCGAAACACGTTGGTCAACGCGCAACGCACCGCCGATACTCTTGTCCGAGAGGCCAAGGAAGAGGCGGAACGCCTTCGCAACGAAGCTGAGTTCCAGTCGAATGCGTTGTTAGCCGATGCTCGCGAGCAGGCTGATGAAATGACCACCGACGCGGTGGCGCAGCGCGAACGCTTGCTGGCCGAAGCAGCAGCGGAGCGGGCGAAAATGCTCGACGAGGCACGCGAGGAAGCCCAGCATAAGGTGGCTGCGGTCGAGGAAGAACTGATTGAAGCCCACGACGGGGAACGTACTCGACTACTCGAACAGATCGCCGAACTCCAGCAGATCCACAACACACTGCAGGGCGATGTCGATCGTTTCGAGTCACACCTCGAAATCCGTCGGGCCGACGTGCGTGCGGCGCTCGATGACCTGAACGGTGTCCTGGATGGAGCCGAAGCATTACGGGCGGCGGATGCCCCCGAGCCAGAAGACGTTGGCCCAGTTGACGCTGCTGATTATCCCGACATCGAGGTGCAAGTCGAAGCGCTTGAACATCTCGAAGGCGAGGCTGACCAGGCACTCGCAGAAACCGCACGTCCGACCGAGGCATTGATGCCTGAAGAACTCGACGAGTTAGCGCCCGCTGACCCAAAAGCGCTTAACGGTCAGGTCAACCAGGTAACTGGCACCTCGACCGGCGAACACCGAATTGAGATCACCGACCAGCACGAAGCCGTCGCCGACGGGGATGATGCTGGCGACGAGAACTACCAAGAGGATCAGGGCGATATTACCGGCGAGGTTGCGGTCACCGCGGTGTACGCCGATAACGGCATCGACCAGGGAATGACTGCGGCGGCGTATGGCGACACCGGTGGTGATGAGGCCGCGGTGACGTACACCGACGGGGGTGCTGCTGGTGACGGCAATATCGCCGCGGTGTATGCCGATACCGCCGAGGATGGCATGGTGGCCCACGGGTACACTGATGGTGGATTCTCGCCATCGGAGGAACAGGCTGCACATCAGGCAGTGGCCGACCCCTACCAGCAGATGGCCGATCCGTACCAGCAACCGGTAGCTGATCAGTATCAGCCAGTGGCTGAGCCATATGAAACGCATGCACAATCAAATGCGCATGGTATGCACGGTTACGCGAACCAGCAAGAGCCAGTGCCGACGGCTCATGACGTAGAAGGGCAAGCCCCAACCGGCGACCCATTCTTGGATGAGCTTCGCCGGGTGACCACTGAAGAGCCAGGGGTTAATGACCCAATTACCGACTTCTTGGAAGACGATGGAACCCAGCGTTCCGGTGGTGGCTGGTTCGGACGTCGGAAGTAGAAGTCCCCTGATTTGCCACTGAAAGGCTAGGGTTGAACTGATAACCCTGGTGTGCTATTCTATTATTAATTCGTGGTGAGAAAGGCCTCGTCCTAAGGACGAGGCCTTTTGATTTCCTCGCTAGTCTGCGGTGGCTACGGTGAAGGCGATACCCACTGGTTCTCCCGCGATTTTCTGGGTGCCTTCCACCTCGGGGTCTAATGCGATGCTGGTGGCGAGTACCTGAGCACCGATCCAGTCGAGATGGCTGTCAATTCTTTCAGCCATGGTGTCGCTGAGCCCCACCTGCAGTTGGATCCGGTCGGTTACGTTCAGGCCCCGGTCTTTGCGAAGTTGCTGAATAAGCCGGACAAGGTCGCGCGCTTGGCCCTCGGCTTCGAGTTCGTCGGTCACGTTCGTGTCCAACACCACTACGGCATCGTTGCCGGGCAGAGCCGCGGCCGCTACTCCCTCCAGCGGATCGAGGCCAAGGTCAAACTCTTCGGCCGTGAGTTCGTGGCCGGCAACCGTCACTGACCCATCAGGGTTGGTTACCCAGTTGCCTTCCTTGGCCTCCCGCAGAACTTTCTGAACCTCGGCCCCAAGCTTAGGACCCAGCACGCGACCGTTTGGCCGGAGCCGGAATGTGCCGTATTGGGACACTTCGCTGCTGATCTTCACCTGGCGGACATTGATCTCATCGGCCAAGAGGCTGGCGAACGGTTCGATGGCTTCTGCTCCCGCTCCGGCCACGACGACCTCCGCGAGCGGCAAACGAACGCGAAGGCCACGTTCGTCGCGCAGCGATAACGCTGCCGACGCGACTTCTCTCAGTCGATCCATGGCCGCCACGAGATCAGGATCGTGGGGGAACTCATTGGCATCGGGCCATTCCTGAAGATGGATGCTCGACGCCGCCGAAGCAGTTCCATCCTCAGCCGCAGGGCGCTCGGAGGCAGGCACGACTAGGCCCGTCCAGAGTTCCTCGGTGATCATGGGAAGAAGAGGGGCGGCGACCTTGGCCAGGGTCACCAGCACGGTGTAGAGGGTGTCGAGCGCAGCGGCATCAACCTGAGCGTCTTGGCTGTCGGTATTCCAAAAGCGTTCACGGCTCCGCCGGATATACCAGTTGGTTAACGCATCGAGAAAGCCTTGGATTGTTTGCGTCGCTCCCGCAAGGTCGTAGGTTTCCAGGCGAGACGCGGTTTCCTCCACCAATGCCCGTGTCTTGGCCAAGATATAGCGGTCAAGGAGATCGGTTGATGAGGTATCGAATTTGGCTTGGTAGTTGTCTGCGTTGGCGTAGAGCGTGAAGAAGCTGTATGCACTCCAGATGGGATTGATCACTTGCCGCACGACGTCCTTCACACCCTGGGCATCCTGATCGATGCGCAGGTCGAGACCACGAAGGATTGGTGAGCTCATGAGATACCATCGGAGGGGGTCGGAGCCGATGGTTTCAAACACCTCAATGGGGTCGGGATAATTCCGCAGTCGTTTCGAGAGTTTCCGGCCTTCACCGTCAAGTACTACGCCGTGGCATATCACATTGGCAAATGCTGGCCGGTCAAACAAGGCGACTGACAACACATGCATGGTGTAGAACCAGCCGCGGGTTTGGGCAATGTATTCAACGATGAAGTCGGCGGGATTATGGTTCTCGAAGCGTTCGACATTTTCGAATGGATAATGGTGTTGGGCATAGGGCATCGAGCCGGACTCGAACCAACAATCGAGAACCTCCGGGACTCGACGCATCATCGACTTGCCCGTCGGATCATCGGGGTTTGGTCGCACGAGGTTATCGATAGCTGGGCGGTGGAGGTCCGCGGGGCGTACACCGAAGTCGGCCTCGAGTTCATCGAGGGAGCCGTACACGTCGACGCGAGGGTACTCAGGGTTGTCGCTCCGCCATACCGGGATAGGGGCACCCCAGAATCGATTACGGCTGATCGACCAATCTCGTGCGCCTTCCAACCATCGACCAAATTGGCCATCACGCACATTGTCGGGGATCCAGTTGATCTCTTGATTCGCGCTCAGCAGACGGTCGCTGAGATCAGTGACCTTTACGTACCATGAACTGATGGCACGATAGATGATCGGCGTGTCTGTACGCCAGCAGTGAGGGTAATTGTGGTCATAGGTTTCGTGGCGGAGGACGCTGCCGTCTTCTTTCAGCTTTCGGATGACCAGTGGGTTGGCGTCAAACACGTTCTGGCCCGCGAAGTCGACGACCTCATCGGTGAAGTTGCCTGAATCGTCCACTGGTACCACTAGTTCAATTCCGGTGCCTTCACAGATGCGTTGGTCGTCTTCACCGAATCCTGGGGCGATGTGCACCACGCCGGTGCCATCAGCGGTGTCGATGAAGTCCCCGGCCAGCACCACAAACGCATTCGCTCGGTCAGCGAAGTACGGCAGGATTGGCCGGTACGTTCGACCAACAAGTTCTTGCCCGGTGAGGGAGCCGACAACCTCGCCGTCGCTTAACTCGCTGCTGTAACGCTCGAGGGCAGCCGCGGCGATGACGAGGTGAACAGGATCGTTTGCTTCGGCGCGGTGATGACGTCCGAAGGTTGCCGTGGGCGATTCGAGGCGGACGATGGAGTATTCGACGTCAGGGCCGACGGCCAGTGCAAGATTGGAGGGTAAGGTCCAGGGGGTGGTGGTCCAAGCGAGGAGTCGCAATGGTGCCGGGTCACCGGCTTGGGGTTCGAGGTCGAACCCGACCGTAACTGCCGGATCTTGACGGGGGCGGGTGGCGTCGTCAAGGCGGATCTCGAAGTTTGAAAGCGGAGTTTCCGCTCCCCAAGAGTATGGGAGGACGCGTTCGGTCTCGTAGACCAGGCCTTTGTCCCACAGTTGCTTGAACGCCCAGATAACCGACTCCATATATGGGAGGTCCATAGTTTTGTAGTCGTTGTCAAAATCAACCCAACGGGCTTGACGGGTGACATAATCCTGCCACTCCTCGGTGTATCGCTGAACGGAGGTGCGGCATTGGTTGTTGAAGGCGTCGATGCCGTACTTGGTGATCGCCTTTCGGCCGGAGACTCCTATTTCCTTTTCGGTCTCCATTTCGGCTGGTAGACCATGGCAGTCCCAGCCAAAACGGCGTTCAACTCGATTGCCGCGCATCGTTTGAAATCGCGGGATCACGTCTTTCACATAGCCGGTGAGGAGGTGGCCGTAATGGGGGAGGCCGTTGGCAAACGGTGGCCCATCATTAAATACGAACACATCACCGTCGGCGCGGTGTTGATCAACTGATGCAGCAAAAGTTTGCTGGGTCTCCCAGCGCTTCAGAATGGCCTTTTCGATCGCGGGAATGTCGGCTCGGGGAGGAACGGACGGATACGGGTGTGACTCTGAGCGTGCATCGGTCATGTTCACACGATATCTGACGGGGTTTTGGCCTGCCTCTCATTTGTGTTGAGACTTCTGTTGGTGAACCTTGTTGCTCGGGTGAGCGGTGGATAACCAGCAAAGTGTGACACTTTTAACTCACGAAAGTGTTGGCGTGTGTAACACGGATGAAATACACTACGCCGACCTTCGCAAAGCACACATTGTGATTCCGCTAGTCGCATAGGGGCTCCTAGGGAAAGCGCACGAAATGCATTTGAGCTACGGCTCTTCGCAGTGAGTGCCGTTAGCGAGGTATCCGAAGGCAGATGGGAGTGGATCAGATGGCAACAAAAAAAGAGGCCAGCGCAGTGAAGGCCACGAAAAAGGCAACCGCAAAAAAGGCTAAAGCGACCAAGAAGAGCGCGGGGGCAAAGAAATCGGCGAAGTCCACAACCGCGGCCCCTGAGATTCCAGCTGAAGCCACATGGCTGCACGACAAGCAGTGGCTTGAAGGGCAGCGCGAGGCCCTGATCTCTGAGCGTGCATCCTACACCATAAGCGCTGACCGCTTGGCGGCTGAGGCCGCAGCGTTAATGGCCGACCGAGAACCAGGCGACGTCCAGTTCGACGAAGAGTCAGGTGAAGGCGACACGATCGCTGTAGAACGAGATCGCGACTTGGCGTTGTCGGCAGCAGCCCGTCAAGCGGTAGAGGAAATCGATCTTGCCCTCAAGCGCCTGGACGAAGGGTCGTACGGCCTCTGCACCGCAGGGGACGACGTGATTCCACAGGAGCGCCTTGAAGCGATCCCGGAGGCATCAGTGTGCGTCGAGCACAAAACGTCGATGTTCTAGCGGAGGGATCGGCGCAAGCGTCGCGTTCTTCTGACTCCCCGGTGAGCGCCGCTCGTCGAGCCTTTCCGCTCCTGCTCATTTTTGTGGTCGTGGTCGTACTCGACCAGACAACAAAATGGTGGGCCGAAGCGCGCCTTGAGCCCTACAACTGTTTGCCGGACGGTTCAGGTTGTATCGAGTTGATCGGTTCCTTGCGGTTTTTTCTGGTGTACAACCCAGGGGCATCATTTAGCGTGGGATCTGGACTCGGCCCCGTATTCGGTGTGCTCGCGGCGGTGATGGCGGTGGTAGCGCTCGTTATTGCGTATCGGGAAACCAACCGGTTCGTCCGATGGTTGCTGGCGATGGTCGCCGCCGGAGCGGTCGGGAATCTTATTGATCGAATTTTTCGGGCCGACGGCGGGTTCTTGTCGGGCGAGGTAGTCGACTTTATCGACCTGCAATGGTGGCCAATCTTTAATATCGCCGACATGGCCGTGGTCGGGGGAATCATTGGATTCATCGGCTATTCGTTTCTTCGCCCTGACCAACCGGTGGGCCAACCGTCAACTATTTCGAGGTCAGATATGGCTGCTGTGAGCAAGGACCACGAAAACGAGGACGACACTGACGTTGGCGAGTCGTCGTCTGGTCAGGGCCAATGACCACCATCCCGTATGTCGAGGACATCCCGGCGTCGCTCTCGGGCGAACGACTGGACCGGACGGTGGCGCTTATTGCCGACGTGAGTCGCTCCGAGGCTCATGCTCTGGTGGCCGACGGCAAGGTGCGCGTGAACGGTGCCGTGATACAGAAACCCTCGACCCGGCTCGATACCGGGTCGGTGGTGGAGTTTGCGGTTACCGTTCATCAAGGGGGCCCACGACCCGACCCTTCAATTGAGTTTCCCGTTGTCTACGAAGACGACCAAGTGCTCGTGGTCGACAAGCCAGCGGGGCTAGTCATGCACCATGGTTCTGGCGTTAGTGGTGGCACGCTGGTTGATGGATTAATCGCCCGCTACCCGGAAATCCGCACGGTGGGCCCAACGGAACGCCCAGGTTTGGTGCATCGGCTGGACAAGGGCACGTCGGGTCTGCTTATGGTGGCCCGAACCGACCAAGCGCTCGAATACCTGAGCGAGCAGTTGCAGACTCGGATCGCTGGTCGCCACTACCTGGCTCTTTTGTGGGGGGATGTCGAATCGAAATTTGGGGTCGTCGACGCCCCGTTGGGGCGATCAGGGCGCGACGCCACCAAGCGGGCCGTGGTGGCCAACGGCAAGGTGGCCCAAACCTCCTATGAGGTGCTTGACCGGTTTGTACCTGAACCAAACCTTCCAGCACTGGTAGTGTCATTGGTACGCTGTTCGCTCGCGACCGGTCGAACCCACCAGATCCGGGTGCATATGGCCTCCATCGGCCATCCGGTGGTGGGAGACGCTACTTACGGCGGAGCCATCGACCGTCTCGACAGTGCGGCCCTTCGGAGCCAGCAGGTTGATCGTAGACACATCCCTAAATGGGTGTGCCCGTCCCGGCCGATGCTCCATGCTGGTGAGTTAACGTTCTTTCATCCATCTGATGACCGCGAGATGGCGTTTGCCTCCGAGGTACCTGATGATTTTGCTCGTCTGCTTGCTCGGCTTAGTGAGGGGGGTCGGGTGGAGGACGTAGAATAATCTCCCCGATTGGGGGTCGGTCTCGTGTGGCCGATCGCCCAGGCTCGTCGACAAGGGGGTGGCCCAAGGCGATCGAGGCCACGATCCGTTGTTGGGATGGCAGACGGAAATGTTTGGCCACCGCCGGTTCGTGATCGAAGGGACCAAATAGGCACGCCCCAAGTTGCTGGTCGACGGCCAGAAGCAGAAGGTTCTGGGCGACCGCCCCCGCATCTACCCACCAATAGGGCACCGGCCAACAGTCGGCGGCCTCACCCAGCCCGGTCTTGGCCTTGTCAGCCTCCGCGTAGCGTTCGACATAACGCGTGGGGTTGGTGCAGACTAATACGATTACCGGGGCGTCAAGGAGCTGTTGCCAACGAAACGAGGCGCGGCGTTCGGCCGGCAAGGTGATATCCCAATACTGGGCGGTAGCCGAACCCTCTAACACCACGAAGGAGACCCCTTGGCTGTTTCCAGCCGATGGGGCGCGACGACTTAGATCGAGCAAATGGTCGATCAGGTCGGGGTCGATCGGGTCGGGGGCAAATGCCCGCACCATGCGACGGCGCCGTAATGCAGCGACAAGCTCCACAATTATCGGTTGTTGGTTGGTTGTTCCAGGTCTGGCCAAGGCCGAGATCCGCCAGCCATCTCGGTGAGGTCTTGGAGCGACCAGGCCGCCAGTTTCTCGCGCATTACCGCTCCGACACTATGCCAGATGCTTAACAGCACACACTGGCCCTCATGGTCGCACGCCCCGTCAGTGTGTGGTTCCCCGAAGTCACCAAGGGTGATGGGCCCGTCGACGGCTCGGACGATCTCAGCCAACGTGATTTGATCGGCGGGGCGAGCCAGAATGTAGCCACCGCCGACTCCTCGTTTGGAGCGGACCAAGCCCGCACCTTTCAACGCCAGCAGGATCTGTTCGAGATAGGGCTGAGGGAGCCCAGTTCGATCGGCCAGATCTCGCACTGTGGTCGGCCCGGAGGAATCGGCATGCAGCGCGAGCGACAGGAGGGCACGGCTGGCGTAATCACCACGGGTCGAAACTTTCACTTCCTCATCCTAGCCTGTCGCCGGCGTGCTCTCCAGCACGATCAGGGTGTCGGTTGCTGTGGCCTTTCGACTTTTGGGTTGGAGCTTTCTGCCCTGAGCATCAGTCGGGAGCCTTTTGGGCGTATGCTGGCGCCATCGAGTGTTGGCCGCGTGGCCTTCGGCCCAAGTCCAAGAGGCGACCATGCAAAAAATGATTCGCCCTCAATACGGGCATAACACCCTAGCCGACGTGATGCCGGCGATGCTGGGGATGGGAGTAGCTGCCGGCTTGCCTCTCGATGGCTCTCAGTTGCAGGGGAGTGCACCGCGGGTGCTGCTTGTGCTCGATGGCCTGGGATGGAACCAGCTACAGGACCGGCCCCACATCGCCCCGAATCTTACGGCAATGAAAGGTGGCCCTATTACCAGTGTGGCCCCAAGCACTACGGCCACGGCTCTCACCTCACTCACCACCGCTCTTTCTCCTGGCGAACATGGAATTGTTGGATACCGGTTTGTGATGGACGGGGAGGTGCTCAATAGCCTGCGATGGTCAACTCCCAAATTTGGTGACGCCCGTCGTCGCTTGCTCCCCCGGGCTTTGCAACCCCATGAACCCTTTCTTTCTGAATCGGTAGCTGTTGTTACTCGCAGCGAGTTTCGCGAATCAGGGTTCACGGGCGCCCACCTTCGTGGCGCGAACATCTATCCGTACCGGACACTCGGCACTCTGGTGCAAGGCGTTGATGATGCGGTCCAAGCCGGGGCCTACTTCGTGTATGCCTACTACGATGGTCTCGACAAGGTGGCACACGAGTTTGGCTTATCAGCGGCCTACGACACAGAACTGGCCTTTATCGACCGGTTGGTGAGCGATATCGCCGCCCGCCTTCCTGATGGGGTGCACCTGTACGTCACCGCGGATCATGGCCATGTCGACTGTGGCGACAATATGATCCCCATCGATCGGCAGGTTCTGCGGTATACCCGCCAGCTTTCAGGTGAGGGGAGATTTCGGTGGCTGCACACGAAATCTGGTCAACGGCGAGAGCTCGAACAAGCGGCCACCGACCACCATGGTGATGATGCCTGGGTGTGCTCGATCGATCAGGTCCTTGATGAGCGGTGGTTTGGGAAGGATGTCAGCGCTGAGATTCTGAGTCGGCTGGGCGATGTTGCGCTCGTCGCCCGGAATCCGGTGGCGTTTGAGGATCCTGACGACAATGGTCATCTTCGCCTCATCGGACGGCATGGTTCGTTGACCGCCGACGAGATGTTGGTTCCCATGCTGACGTTGTCGGAGTAACGCAACGGGTAGGTGGTTGCTGACTTCTGGAGGACGGAGGTTGCGGTTCACGCCCCAGGTGCTAGAACAAAATGATGACTAGCGATGAGGTTCAGAAACCCGAAGTTGTCGATTCGGCCGAGGCCGATGATAAAGACACTCCCGAAGGTAGCGACGAGGCACTGGTTTCTGAGCCGGGCAAAGTGATGCGGATCGGCACCATGATCAAGCAACTGTTGGAGGAGGTGCGGTCGACCGAACTGGACGAACCAGGGCGAGATCGGCTCAAGGAGATCTATGAGATTTCGGTTCGTGAACTGGCCGACGCCCTCTCCTCAGACCTCCGCGAGGAACTCAAGCGCCTAGCTCTGCCCTTTGACGGAGACGAGATCCCTTCAGGGGCGGAGCTTCGGGTGGCCCAAGCCCAGCTGGTTGGCTGGCTTGAAGGTTTGTTCCACGGGATTCAGGCGACCCTGTTCGCGCAACAGGCGGCCGCCCGTCAGCAGATCGAACAGATGCAGCGGCCTCAGGCGCTGCCTTCTGGCGCTCACCAGCATCCTTCCAACCCACCATCACCCGCCGGGGGTGGGGTGTATTTGTAGTATCGCGGTGAGATCTTGATCGCTGATCGTTCTGGTCTGAGCGAGCATGCCCGCTCGGCTGCACATTTGTTTCTTGTATTTGATCGCTTCGCGTCCAACGCCGTACCAAAAATTTAGGAGCCTCTGTGAGCTCATCATTCACCCACCTCCATGTCCACACGGAATTCTCGATGTTGGATGGGGCCTCCCGCCTCGATGAGCTTGTAGCGAAAGCGGCCGCTGACGGCATGCCGGGAATCGGGATCACCGACCACGGCAACATGTATGGGGTACTTGACTTCTATCGCGCCTGCAAAAAGGCCGGTATCAATCCCATCATCGGCACTGAGCTGTACCAGGCCGAGGAATCACGGTTTGAGCGCCCGAGTCGTAGAGGCAAAGTCGATGACTCTGGTGGTGACACCGATGGTGGTAAGAAGCTCTACTACCATTTGACGGCCTTGGCTGAAAACAACACCGGCTACAAGAACCTGATTCAGCTCGCATCCCGAGCGTTCATGGAGGGCTACTACTACAAGCCGCGAGTGGATTGGGAGGTGCTGTCGGAACACTCCGAGGGGGTGATGGCCACCAGCGGCTGCCTGGGCGGGCAGGTGCTCCAGGCTTTAATGAACGGTGATGAGCAGGGAGCGCTGAAGAAGGCGGGCACGCTGCAAGACATCTTCGGTCAAGACAACTTCTTCATTGAGCTGCAGGATCATGGCATTCCGGCTCAACGCGAAACCAATCCGAAGTTGGTGGAGATCGCCAAGAAAATTGGGGCCCCGCTTATCGTTACCAACGATTCGCATTACACCGAACAGGGCGACTCCGTTGCCCATGATGCGTTGTTGTGTGTGCAGACCGGATCGCTGATGAGCGACCCTGATCGCTTCAAGTTCCACGGCGACCAGCACTATCTGAAAACCGCACGGGAAATGCGAGCCGAATGGGCGGAGCTGCCGGAGGCCTGTGATAACACCCTGTGGATTGCCGAGCGAGCCGACGTAGAAATCGAATTCGGGAAACCGCTCTTACCTGATTTTCCAATTCCTGATGAGTTCGAAGGAGCCGACGATTACCTCCGGCATCTCACCATGGAGGGGGCGAAGAAACGGTGGGGCAAAAACATCAACGACACCATCACCGATCGCCTGGTATACGAGCTCGACGTTATTAAGAACATGGGTTTCAGTTCCTATTTCTTGATCACCTGGGATCTGATCCGTTTCGCTCGGCAGGCCAACATCCGGGTCGGTCCCGGCCGTGGTTCAGCTGCCGGTTGTGCCGTGGCCTACACCCTCTGGATTACTGACCTTGATCCAATCAAGTACGACCTCCTGTTTGAACGGTTCTTGAACCCATCTCGTGTCTCCATGCCTGATATCGACATGGACTTCGACTCTCGTTATCGGGATGAGATGATTCGGTACGCGGCCGAGCGATATGGGCGCGACCATGTGGCCCAGATCGTGACCTTCAGCCAGATCAAGGCCCGAGCCGCGGTTCGCGATGCAGCTCGCGTGTTGGGTTACCCCTACGCGGTCGGTGACAAGGTAGCAAAAGCGATGCCGCCCCTGGTGATGGGACGTGATACCCCACTCAAGTACTGTTTCGAGGAAAGCGAAAAGTACGCCGACGGCTATAATGCCGCGGCTGAGCTGCGGACAATGGTGGATACCGAACCCGAGGTGGCGCGGGTGGTGGAGGTAGCCAAGGGACTCGAAGGTCTGCGGCGCCAAGACGGTATCCATGCCGCGGCGGTGGTGATTACGAAGGATCCGCTCACCACCTATCTGCCGATTCAGCGCAAGCCCGAGGCGGGTAAACCTATTGAAGAGGCACCGGTCGTCACCCAGTACGAGATGCATGGGGTGGAAGACCTCGGCCTGCTGAAGATGGACTTTCTCGGGCTGCGCAACCTCGACGTGATCAGCGACTCCCTGGATCTGATCGAACGGGTGCATGGTTTTCAACCCAACATCGACGAGGTCCCGCTCGACGACGAACCGACATATCAGTTGTTGCGAGAGGGCCGGTCGATCGGTGTGTTCCAGCTGGAATCGTCCCCAATGCGCGCCCTGATGCGGTCGATGGCTCCCACCGAATTCGAAGACATTGCCGCGTTGGTGGCCCTCTACCGTCCGGGGCCTATGGCCGCGAACATGCACAACGACTATGCAGACCGTAAGAATGGTCGGGCCGAGCCAACACCGTTTCATCCCGACGCCTTCGACATCCTCGGTGGTACCTATGGCCTGTGTATCTACCAGGAAGAGTTGATGCAGCTGGCGCAGAAGTTCGCTGGCTACTCCTTGGCTCAAGCCGATAACTTGCGTAAAGCCATGGGTAAGAAGATCCGTGAGCTGATTAAGGCCGAACGAGCCACCTTCGTCGATGGTTGCGACGCCCAAGGGTATGGGCGAGCGCTAGGGGAAGAACTCTTCGACACCATGGAGCCGTTCGCCGATTACGCGTTCAACAAGAGCCATTCCTACGGCTATGGTTTCGTGAGCTACCAAACCGCGTACCTGAAGGCCAACTTCCCGGTCGAATATCTAGCGAGTTTGCTAACGAGCGTAAAGAACAACCTGGAAAAAGCGGCCGTTTACCTCAACGAGTGTCGCCAAATGGGCATCAAGGTGTATGTGCCTGATGTCAACCGCTCCGAGTTGGATTTTTCTTCCATCACCGACCCCGAAGGGGAAGAGGGAGGTCTCAACGCCATCCCGTTTGGGCTCTCTGCGGTGCGCAACGTTGGCGACGGTTTGGTGAAACTCATTGTCGCCGAGCGCGAAGCCAACGGGCCGTTTGAGAGCTTCATTGATTTTGTTGAGCGTGTCGATTACCAGGTGCTCAACAAGCGCACGATCGAATCTCTGATCAAAGCCGGGGGTTTTGATTCGCTCGGGCATTCGCGCAAGGGGTTGTTGCTGGCGTTTGAAGACCTGATCGACAAGACCGTGAGCCGTCGCCGCGAACAAGACATGGGTGTCATGACCCTGTTTGGGGCGGTGGAAGACGAAGAAGGGGCTGAGCCAGCATTCGACGACCGTCAAGAGATTACTGACGTCGAATTCGACAAGTCACAGCGGCTGGCGTTCGAAAAGGAAATGCTCGGGCTTTATGTGTCGGACCACCCCCTGATGGGGGCCGAGGCCGCGCTCGCTCGTCTGAGCGACAAAACCCTGGGCGACCTCGAAAGCGCTGAAGATGGTTCGATCGTGGCGGTCGGAGGAGTGGTGACCAACCTCCAACGCAAATGGACGAGGAAGGGTGATCTGATGGCAGTTTTTGTGCTCGAAGACCTTACCCACTCAGCCGAGACGATGCTGTTCCCTCGAAGCTTTGCCGACTACGGTCATATCTTGGAAGACGACCGAGTGGTGGTGGTGAGGGCTCGGGTCGATCGCCGCGACGATCAGCCAAAGCTGATGGCCCAATCGATCGAAATCGTTGATGTGTCTCGTTTGGGTGCGTCGCCTCCGCTTCACCTCAACGTGGGAGTGTCTCAACTGTCTGACGCTGTGCTCGGGCGGCTCAAAACCGTGATAACCGAGCACCGGGGCGATTCTCCGGTGATTGTGCACCTGTCAGACAATCAGGCCGTCCGACTTGGTCCTGACTTCTGTGTCGACTCGTCGAATGGTTTGATTCCTGAACTCCGAGTGCTCTTGGGCGAAGAGGCCGTCTTGTTATAGCGGACACATGTGTTGGATCTGGTAGACGCGCCAAGAAGAGCGATAAGGTCAAGGAGTGCCTGCTGTCAGTGTAGTAGTACCCACCTTTGAGCGCCCGGAGTACCTTCGTATCGCGTTGGATTCGGCCCTCGCCCAACGTTTCCGTGACTTCGAAATTCTGGTGGGTGACAACAGCGAAACCGATCACACCGAACGGTTGTTGTCGATCTACGACGACCCCCGGATCCGGTATCACCGGAATCGCCCAAGCCTCGGTCCCCAGGGGAACTGGCTCGATCTGATCGAGCGAGCTCAAGCCGATCTGGTGGCCACCTTGCACGACGACGACTTCTGGGATCCACAATTCTTAGAGGCCGTGGTTCCAACCATGATCGCTGATTCTTCGCTGGCGATGGTATTCACCGACTTTTGGATTGTCGACGAGAAGGGCAATCGGCAGGTTGAACGAACGAACCACGAGTCGTTCCGGACCGGTCGCCTTGATTTGCCGAGCGGGAAACTCCGGATGGGGGGAGACGACATGATTCGGCTGGTGGCGGCAACAAACGCTCCGCAACCGGCCTACGCCGCCGTGCTCCGACGCTCAGACGTGTTATCCGTGGAATACCCCGAAGACACCTGGCCGCTGTATGACATCTGGTTTAGTTATCAAATGGTGCAACGGGGCCGAGCGTTCGCTTACGACCGTCGGCGACTCACCAACTATCGCCATCATGGTGGAAGCCTGACATCAGCTGGTTTTGCCGCAGCCGAAGATTCGGTGTTCCGACGAATTCTGCGTGATCTCGCCACCAATGAGCAACTGGCGGGAGAGGTCGCCGAGTACTGGGCCGGGCTGCGCTGGGCCCGAGCGACCCAAGTGATGCAGCAAGGCGGCGACCGAGATTGGGCGCAGCGCGAACTTCGGGAGGCAGCCAAAGCTCTGGGGGGAAAGAAGGGTTTCGCGGCCCGTGCTGCGGGCAAATCACAAGTGGTCTGGCAGGGATTACGTGTAGCGAAAATTGTTCGCGACCAATAACTAATGACGTTTGCTCGTCAACCTCAGAAATACACAGAAGCGGGAGTTGTAATGACCGACCAACAACACAATGACGTGATCGACGGCTCGACGGTCGATTCCATCGCCGTGTATGTCTGCACCCACAAACGAAACGGCCCACTTGAGCGGATGCTTGATTCACTGCAAGAAGCGGCGAACCATGTGCAACCGGCAGTTCGTATCGCCGTGGTTGTGGTGGACGACAACCCCGACGGTCGCGCCAAGGCGGTCGTCGATGGATTCAGTCACCAATTTGTCGGAGGGCTGCACTATCGGTTCTCGGGAGCCCAGAACATTTCGTTGGCCCGGAATGCAGGGTTGGAGGCTGCCATGGGATTGGCTGATTGGGTTGCGATGACCGATGATGACCAGGTCGTAATCCCGGAATGGTTTGACCACCTCATCGCCACCCAGCAAGCGACGAACGCTGACGCGGTGACCGGGCCGGTCATTCTCCGTTACGACGACAACAAGCCGGGGTGGGTGGATAGTCAACCTTTCGAAGAGATCATGATCGCCCCAATACAACCTGACCAGATCAAGGTCGAGGTGTGTTCCACCGGTAACTCGATGATGCGCGCCAGCTTTCTGCGCGAACACCCCGAAATCCGCTTCCGGCCCGACCTGGGTCGCCTGGGCGGCGAAGACATGGTGTTCTACCGGGCGGCAGTATCAGCCGGCCTCCATGCCAGATATTCGGCGCAGGCCATCGCGTACGGTGAACAACCCCCCGAGCGCGCCACCTATCGTTATCACCTACGTACCAGCTATTGGCTCGGCAACACTGAGTACCTCACCAACATTGAAAGCGGCGACGCCTCCCCGCGACGGTTAGCGCTCAGGGCAAGTCGACGTCTGGTTGGAGCAGTGTCACGTCCCCTTCTTCGTTTGGTTCGGCGACAAGAACCCCAATGGCGGTTCACTGGTGCGTTGGCCGCCCAGTCAATGGGCATGCTCGTTGGAGTGGCAGGGGTGAAGGTCGAGCACACATGAGCCAGGCGGTGGTGAATCGGGTGTCGGCCAAGGTATACGACGGACAAGGCGATGAGCTTGGCCCGATCGCCAGTTTTGGCTGTCAGTTTTTTGTCGGTGTTGCATTCACCATTTCCTTCTACGCCATTGGGGTTGAGACCTTGCCCGCCATGGCCTCTGTCGGGCTGTTTGCGGGAGTGCTTGGGATTTTGGTCTTGGCTCCACGTCGTGTCCTGCACCATATTCCGGTGTCGCTTTCGGTAATAGCGCTCATTGGGTGGATGGCGATGTCGACCTGGTGGACGGCCAACCCTCAGGGCACTGCCATTGCCATCACTCGGGAGGTGCCGATCTATCTCGGGATGGTGCTCGTGATCGGAATGATGCCCATGCGACACCTCCTGTCGGCGTTGTTGTGGGCGATTCGGATTGTGGTGCTGGTGAGTGTGGTGGCCATTATTTTGTTGCCCGAAGCTCGGATTCATTTCGACGACTCCGGGCAAAATCCGCCACTGCCTGGTTGGCATGGACTTTTCCCCCACAAAAACGTGATGACCCCATTTTTGACTTTTGGGGTGCTGACCATTTTGACCTTCGACCGCTCCCGGTGGCTGAAGTACGGCACACTAGGCACGATTGCGGTGGTGATGGTGGGGTCTGATTCGGTGACGGGCCTCTCGAGCGTGACTCTGGCGGTCGGCATCTGGGTGTGGCTGCAGCTCTACCGTAATCTTGATATCCGTGGGTCATCAGTATTCGTCTTGTCGACCGTGGTAATGGCATTGGCCGCGGTGGTAGGGCTGGTGGCCTCTATCTCGTCGGTGGTTGATGCATCGGGCAAAGACGTGACCTTCACCGGACGTACCTTCATCTGGGATGGAGTTGCTACTGCCATCGCTGAACGGCCTTTCATCGGTTGGGGGATGAACGGAATTCTGGCGGCCCCGGTCACGCCCCAGACGGTTGAGGTGTGGCGTGAGATCGGGTTCGAACCGCCACACGCCCATAATGGTTTGCTCGATTTGTGGGTCGAACTCGGTATCGTTGGCGTTGTTTTGTTCTCTATTATCTATGTCGGCACCTTGATTGATGGCGCCAAACTGGTGCGGGAGAACCCAAAGATCGGGGCTTGGGTGGTATCGATACTCGCGGTGCAGGTCTTTATCTCAATCTCCGAGCCGGTGTTCGTGGGTATCGGCTGGTTTTCGATCATGGTGATGCTTCGCACCGTGACGCTTCGGCGTTACGGAATGGAGTTTGAGGCTGGATCCGACCTGGCCACTCGGCTACAAACCCACCGTTTCCGTCCCCAGGGATGGTCCCGAATATGAACCTGGCAACACAAGTGCGAAAACTCTGGTCGGCGTTCGACGGTTTGGCTGGTGACACGCTCTGGAGCATCGCTCACGACGGCAGCACCTTGTTAACGGCTTTGATTTCATTCAGTTTGCTACAGAGATCGCTGGAAGTTTCGCAATACGGATCTTATGTTGCTGCCTACGGTATGTTGGGCACGCTTGGCGCGCTGTCGTTCTCCGGTGTTGGGTTGGCGTTGCTCCAGCGAATAATCGGGGAACGCGATGATGCGCAGGTTAGCCTCAATTCATTCCTGTCTCTAAGCATGCTCTTGGGGGCGGCCGGTGGGGTGGTGGCGGTAATGTTTGGTCCACGGTTCGTTGAGCTCAACCAGTTGGAGATCTTTCTTCTGGTGATCGGAGAGTTGCTGGGGGCTGGCGTGATCTTTGTGCTGGCCATGGGGGTGCAAGCTTCGTTCGGTTTTGCTGCCGCCACCCGGCTCAAGCTCGGCGTGATCTACATCCGCCTCGTTTCGGTGGTGGTGTTATTCGCCGTTGGTGGTTTGTCAGTGCTTACCCTGGCAGCCAGTTTCTGCTTCCTGTTTCTGTCGTACGCCTTGTATCTCATGCTGGTGCACTTGCCCAAGTCTGGCTATCGGGTTGACTTCTGTAGGCCGGGTCGCGAAACCACCGATGCAAGCCTGATGTTTTCGGTGCCCATGGGGGCATCACGGCTACAGACCGACGGAGATAAGTTTCTCCTCGGGGCCTTTGGATTCTTGGATGCCGCAGGCCTGTACGGAGCGGCTTATCGAGTGATCATGATCGGAATCACCCCGCTTATGGCCCTCGACACCGCGGCCTTCCAACGTTATTTGCCCAAGGTCGAGGGGCAACCTGGTGTCCATTGGCGCCGGGCGAAGACGCTGGGAACATTGACGTTTGTGGCTTCGTTGTTTGTGGTCGGTGGCATCTATTTATTCTTGCCGCTGTTCGAGTGGGCGTTGCTTACTGGTGATTACAAGGAAGCTGGCAGCCTCGTTCCCTGGTTACTGGTCATTATCCCACTGATTGCCACCATCAACGCACCAATGAACGGGCTGCTTGGTTTGGGACTGGTTCGGGTTCGCATGTTTATCTATCTTGGCTCGGCGGCGTTGAGTCTGGCTCTTTACCTGATCCTGATTCCGTTCTACGACTGGCGCGGGGCCGCCGTGGCGACGATCATTTCCGAGGTAGTGTTGTCGGTGGTGGCCTGGACGGTGTTGTGGAAGGCCCAGCAAGCCGCGGACAAAGAGATCAAGGCTCAAGGCGAGGTTATTCCGGCCATCTCATAACCCACTGTGGTGGGTGACGCACCAAAACGGCGGGAGGTCCTGGTGCGAGAACATTCCTATGACGAAACGTACTATCGCGTAATTGAGCCCTCTCGGCCGCGGTGGAAGATCTGGGTGCTGGCCGTGGGCGCAGGCCTTGTGCTGGTCGCGGGGGCAGGGTTTGGAGGGTGGATGGTATGGCAACGGCTTCAACCACCCGAGGCGGCAGTTGCATTTTCCTCTGACCCCGAGGCGTATCAAGGGTTAGGTCCTCGCCCTTCGGATCCAGGGCGAGATGGGGCGATCTCGCTAACCGGGGGCCCAGTCGTGTCCGGTTACGAATTGCCGATCACGATTCAACCCCCGCCCAACGCATCAGAGATGCAGTTGGGTTTCGATCCAACATTTGAAACCACCCCGTGGCGACCGATTCCGCCTGGAAACGAAGTGTCGCTCATCAGTCCGAATGCTGGATACCAGATGGTCTTTGGTCGATTTCGAGCCCGGTCCAGCACCCCATCGGGAGTGGTAACCACCAGCGTCACGATCGACCCCACCTTCGAGGCCGCCACATCATCGGCAGGCGGTGGCCCGCACCAGCCAAGCTGGGTGCGTCCCTTGAACCGACAGACATTGGTGGTCCGCATCGAGACTGGCCGGGTCCTGTACGGCCAACAAGAGCCGTATGATCGTGAGAACCCCCCGCCGGGCGACGAGATAAAGGGGTGGTTGGAAGAGCGGGTAGTGCGCGATGGTCAGGCCTACGGAGCGCCGATCGCCGGGCGCGACGACCTGATCCGAACCTATGACCGATTTCTTGGTCGTCACCTTGATACGGATGCGGTGACTGAACAAACGTGGGCTGTCACCTCGTCGGTCGACCCGAACTACGCCAGTCCCGTAGCCGTTGATATTGGTCAGGTGGTGAGCCGCCCGATCGGTAGTGGGCTCACCCCCGAAGGTGAACGATTTTCGCCCATGGCTCACGATTATGTGCTGCGACTACCCACCGAACTTGAGCCTGACGTGCCGTATCGCCTGTCGCTGATCGATGAAGGTGGCGACACCGACGAAACAGTGTTGGTGACGGCCCGCGACTTCGTACTCACCGAGACCATCGTCAGCCCGGGGATACAAGTCAACCAGCATGGGTTTGCCCCCAGCGATCCACTCAAGGTGGGGTATCTCTCAGCTGGCCTGGCGGAGCAATCCGGTGTGACGTATCGCGAAGGTCTGAAGTTCGTGGTCCGCCAGGTCGACGGTGGTGGGGTGGTGTACACCGGTGAGACCCAGCGGCGTCCGCGTGGCAACGAACTGGGTGCTGGAGACTTGACCGGAGCCGATGTTTTTGAACTCGACTTTTCGTCCCTGTCGACGCCGGGCCAATACCGACTATGTGTCGCCTCTGTTGGGTGTTCAGAAGAGTTTTCGGTAGACAGTCGGGTGTGGCGCGAGCTGGTCGTAACCATCAGCCGATCGTTGTACCACCAGCGCTCGGGCATTGCGCTTGGTCCCCCGTACACGGCGGTGGAGCGTCCCCGCCCATATCACCCGGCTGATGGAATGCGGATCACCATCACCGGACACCGGTTGATGGACAACTTTCTCCACCCTGACGACCAGGTGTTCTCCGAACTTGTCGCCCAAGACACTCAGGTTGAAACTACCGATGCCTGGGGCGGCCACTTCGACGCGGGCGATTGGGATCGCCGGGCCCAGCATTTGTGGTTTGCGCGCACGGCGGCCGAACTGGTTCGCGAGTTTCCTGATGTCTACGGGAGCTTGACGGTGAATATTCCCGAATCGGATGATCAGCTTCCTGATCTCCTGAACGAAGCCTTGTGGACCGTGAACGCGTTCCGGCGTCTGCAACGGTCCGATGGCGCGGTTTCCGGCGGAATCGAGGCATCGGAGCACCCCCAAGCTGGGACAACCTCATGGACCGACCCTCTGGCGGTTTATGTCTATTCGCCCGATCC
>Ga0316189_10001747_pt1 | contig 21540 bp, 14 predicted proteins | sample LowCovwburrow_MG_FD_204930 | JGI IMG/M metagenome (GOLD analysis project Ga0316189, IMG submission 204930) | Coastal sediment microbial communities from Maine, United States - Lowes Cove worm burrow | ecosystem: Environmental > Aquatic > Marine > Coastal > Sediment | place: USA: Maine... | reverse complement strand
CAACGTCGCAGCAGACGATGTGGACATCGACTGGGCCGACCTGGTTCTCAGCGACCAGACATTGGCACAGTTAGAAGGCACGCCGCTGCACCCATCGGTTTTGGGGGCCGGTCAGCCTCGGCTGGTCACGATAACTCCATGGGGGGCTGATCGTCCGGTTTACCCGTTTGCCGCCGATCCTGATGGGGCGGAACGTCGCTCACCCTACGGTCCCGTTACCGAAGAGCTTCTCGTGCAGGCGGCCACCGGGTTTCCCGCCTTCAACCGCGACCCCGACGGAGCCCCACTCCGGTTGCCGGGGTGGCAAAGCCAGTACGCGGCCGGCGGGTTGGCGGCTAGCGCCGCGTTGGCGGCACTGCGAAGCGACATCACCCATGTCGACATCAGCTGGTATGCGGCGATGCTTACCACCGTGGAAATCGTTTACTTCGATGCCCTGCACACAGGGCGTCGTCGCCAGCCGGTTGGTGCACACCCCCCGAGCGCGTTTCCCTCCGGAGCGATACCGTGTCTCGACGGTTTTGTGAACCCTGGGTCGATCCGCCCCGTTGACTGGGAAATGCAGTGTTTGCACTATGGCACCCCGGAATGGATCGACGACCCTGATTATGCCCACCGTCACCGTCGCCCCGATCGAATCCCCGAGATCTGGGAACGGATCGCTCCCTGGTATGCCGAGCGAACCAAACGCGAAATTTTCCAGCACGCCCTTGAGACCCCGTGGGCCATTGGGATGGTGTTGACTCCCACCGACGCCCTCGCCGACGAACACATTCAAGCCCGAAATCTGTGGGGTCCGGTGGCGATCGAGACCTCCACTCCCGACCAAGCGGCTGCGGCCGAAATACCGGCGGAAACTATGGTGGTTCCCCTCAGCCCAGTACGAGGTCGGGGCTTGCCGGTCCCGGATCAGAAAGTGGCCGCCCGTCACCGTGACCGAGCCCCTCGCGATACTGAGCCGTCGGCTCGATCAACGGACGCGATGAAAGGGTTTGCCGGAAGCCGGATTATCGAAATGACGCTGTCGTGGGCAGGTCCGTATGTCGGCAACATCCTTGGCCCGCTCGGTGCTGACGTGATCAAGATCGAATCACAACGACCCTTCGACGGCTTCCGGGCCCAACGACCCTACGACCACGGCATGAAACCGGGGCTCGAACACCTCCTCGACGACCCGTCGTTCTTCGACGCGAGCGGCTATTTCAACTCCACCAACAAATCGAAACGTTCCTGTGTGATCGACTTGTCGACCGAAGGCGGCCATCGGGCGTTCCTCGAGTTGGTGGCCAATTGTGATGGGCTCGTCGCCAACTTCTCGGCCGATGTTTTGCCCAAACTTGGGCTTGATTTCGCCACCTTGTCGGCGGTTAACCCTCGGTTCGTGGTGGTGCGCGCCCCCGCGTTCGGAGTTCACGGCCCATACAGCGGTGCCGTTGGGTACGGGTCGATCGTTGAAGCTATGGGCGGGCTCGGCCATCGAGCCGGTTATGAGCACGAGGGTGCGCGTATCTCCAACGTGTATTACCCGGACCCGGTCTCGGGCATCCATATTGCGGCGTCACTGATGGCGGGACTCCACCAAGCCGCCCGCACCGGCGAAGGAATGGAGATCGATCTGTCCCACCAGGATGTCACATGGTTACATTCGGGCGAAGCAATCGGGCTGGCGGCCAGTACCGGTCGCGACATCGGGCGCATGGGCAACCGGGAACCAGGTGTGCCCATCGCCGGCTTTTTCGCCGCATCCGACGGGTGGGTAGCGGCAGTGGCCACCGCCGAGGTGGTCGACGCCGTGCAGCCCGTACTCGACCGACTGGCCGAAAGCCCGGTCGAGGACGCCGTCAACGGGTTACGAGCTGCTGGCGCCCATGCCATGATGGTGCTCGACCCGTGGACGGCCCCCGACCACCCACCGTTTGCCGAACACTTGGAAATCGTTGAACATCCGGTCACTGGCACCAGCCGCCATGTGGCGTCGCCGTTCACGCTTGACGGACAACGGCGTCCTGCTAGCCGTCCCGCACCCTGTTTCGACCAGCACACCGACGAAGTCTTGTCGACGGTGGCCGGGCTTAGCGAGCAGGAGATTGCTGCCCTGCGGGCCGAAGAGGCTGTTGGTGGCCAGCTTCCTCATCCGTCTGTGATCGGGATCCGGTAATGCCAGGTGCGCTGGTAGTGGGAGGAACGGGCCCCACCGGCCCTCATGTGGTGAATGGGCTGATCGAGCGGGGCTATGAGGTTACGATTCTCCATACCGGACGTCACGAGATCGACGAGATCCCGCCGACGGTAGAACATATCCATACCGACCCCTTTGACGGTCCTGAAACGGACGCCGCCCTTGGCGAGCGGAAGTTCTCCCTGATCGTCGCCATGTATGGGCGTCTGCGCACGCTAGCCCCGATCTTGTCGGCCCGGACCAAAAAACTCATCACTATCGGGGGTGTTGGTGCGACTCGAGGGTGGGTTGATCCTCGAGATCTCACTCCCACTGGCATGACCGTGCCCGCCCCGCCGAACGCGCCCCTGGCCGGGAAAGACGAACCGATCGGCAAGATCCGCCGTATCGTCGAAACCGAGCAAACAGTGTTCGCCCATCACCCCCAGGCCATCCACTTGCGGTATCCCATGCTTTATGGGCCCCGCCAGATCGTTCCTCGGGAATGGCCTCTCGTCCGCCGAGCCCGCGACCGACGACGGCTCCTTGTGCTTCCTGACGGGGGACTAACCCTCAGCTCGGCGGCGTATGTAGCGAACGCCGCCCATGCCGTGTTGTGTGCCGTGGACGGCTACGAACGCGGCGCCGGGAATATTTACAATGTGGTTGACTCCCGAGCCCTCACGTTGGCTCAGGTCGCTGAACTGGTGGCTGAGGCACTGAACCATGAGTTCGAGGTGGTGTCGATGCCCGCCGCGTTGGCGGTGCCGGCCCGGCCTTTGCTGCGCCATTGGTCGAGCGGGCATCGGGTGGTAAACGCCCAGGCGCTGAAGGACGATCTGGGCTACGCCGATGTGGTAAAGCCCGAAGATGCGGTGCGCTCGACGGCCCAGTGGCTGGAGCAAAACCCGCCGACGGCTGACGCCGAGGAGCGGTTGCAAGACCCGTTCGACTATGACGCCGAGGATCTGCTGATCGAGCGATGGCGCCACGCGATCGCCGGGATCACCATTCCCACGTTCCGGTCAGAGCCGGGTTTTGGGGCGGCGTATTATGGTCGAGATCCGAACCCGGCCACCGGAACCAGCCGGGTGGAACCCGTCGCCTAACTTTGGCGGCGAAGGCGAGTTCCGGGGCCGACTTGGCGCAAAAGAATCCGGAGGTTCCTAGGCTAGGAACCTATGGCTGAGTATCGATCCCGCACATCCACCCACGGCCGGAATATGGCTGGCGCACGCGCTCTGTGGCGGGCCACTGGCATGACCGACGACGACTTCGGCAAACCAATCATCGCGGTGGCCAACTCGTTCACCCAGTTTGTGCCTGGTCACGTGCACCTGAAAGATTTGGGTCAACTGGTAGCGAGAGAGATCGAAAAAGCTGGTGGGGTGGCCAAAGAGTTCAACACCATCGCCGTCGACGACGGCATCGCCATGGGCCACGACGGCATGTTGTACAGCCTGCCCAGCCGCGACCTGATTGCCGATTCGGTTGAGTACATGGTGAACGCCCACGCCGCCGATGCCCTGGTCTGCATTAGCAACTGCGACAAGATCACGCCGGGAATGATCAATGCCGCGATGCGGCTCAACATCCCCGCCATCTTCGTGAGCGGCGGGCCGATGGAAGCGGGGAAGACTCGCCTTGCCGGGGTTGAAGTGAAACTCGACCTTATCGACGCCATGATTAAGGCTGGCGACAAATCGGTTTCCGACGAAGACCTGGCACAAATTGAGCGGTCAGCCTGTCCCACCTGTGGTTCGTGTTCGGGAATGTTCACCGCTAATTCGATGAACTGTCTCACCGAAGCCCTCGGCTTGTCGCTACCTGGCAACGGCACGGTGCTGGCGACCCACTCTGACCGTCGCGAGCTCTTTCTTCAAGCCGGCCAGCGCATCGTGGACATCGCTCGCCGCTACTACGAAAAGGGCGACGATTCGGTGTTGCCCCGATCGGTTGCCAACCGGGGCGCGTTCGAAAACGCCATGACCCTCGATATCGCCATGGGCGGGTCAACCAACACCGTGCTTCACATTCTGGCCGCCGCCGAAGAAGGCGAGATCGACTTCACCATGGCCGATATCGATCGTCTCAGCCGACGGACCCCCAACATCTGCAAGGTGGCACCTTCCACCGAGAAGTACCATGTCGAAGACGTGCACCGGGCCGGAGGTATCTACGGAATTCTCAGCGAACTCGACCGGGCCGGCCTCATCGATTCGTCCTTGCCGACCGTGCATAGCCGATCGTTGCGAGCCGCTCTCGACGAGTGGGACGTGACCCAATCCCCCTCCGCCGAGGTGGTGGAGTTCTATCGCGCCGGGCCAGCCGGAATCCCCACCCAAACGGCTTTCAGTCAGAGCACTCGCTGGGACGACCTCGACCTTGATCGGCAATACGGGTGTATCCGCAGCGTTGAGCACGCCTACACCAGCGAAGGTGGTCTGGCCGTGTTGTACGGCAATATTGCCGAACGGGGCTGCATCGTGAAAACGGCGGGTGTTGATGAGTCGATCTTTTCGTTCTCCGGCCCGGCGAAGGTATTCGAGAGCCAGGACTCGGCCTGTGAAGGCATCCTCGACGAGAGCGTGATCGAAGCTGGCGATGTGGTGATCGTGCGCTACGAAGGTCCCAAGGGTGGGCCCGGTATGCAAGAGATGTTGTACCCCACCTCCTACATCAAGAGCCGGGGTTTGGGTGCAGAATGCGCCTTGCTTACCGACGGCCGATTCTCGGGAGGTACCTCTGGGTTATCGATCGGTCACGCATCCCCCGAAGCAGCCGAAGGCGGAGCGATCGCTCTCATCGAGACCGGCGACATCGTCGACATTGACATTCCCAACCGGTCGATTAATGTCCGCGTCAGCGACGAAGAGCTAACAAAACGACGAGAAGCTATGGAAGCTCGCGGCGCTGACGCCTGGAAACCTGGCCCTCGCGACCGGCACGTCTCGGCAGCTCTGGCCGCCTACGCCGCTATGACAACCTCGGCCGATCGGGGAGCCGTGCGCGACGTTTCTCAGATCCAGCGGTAGCAGCCAGGAACCGCCGATCGCGGTCATCGGGTCGACGGTTCCTCCGTTCGTTGAGTCTGATTGCTTCAGCGGGCCTGGACGCTCTCAACTGCCCACTGCCAGCGGTAGGGGCCAGGGCCCACGCGCCTGTCGTCGGTGATATCAGGGCCGCACGCGGCGGTACCGAGGCCGCGCATGGCGACGTCGATGTGCACTTCGATTGGGGTTGTCGGGTCGACGACGAGATCGGCGATCGTGGCGGCTCTGGTGAGAGCGGCGTCGCTGTGACGGCGGGCCGAGAAGATGAACGTCGGATCACCCGAGAATAGGAAGCCGCGGCCGTTGTCGTCGAGCAGGGCGAACCATTGGGTATCGACGTGGGCCCCGTGCTCTTGGGGTACCACATACGGGTGGTATTGGTCGTCGACAGTCGAGGCCCAGCGGCTCACAAGCGCCCCCGAACGACGATCGGGGTAGGTTTCGTGAGGGCCCAAACCGAACCACTGCAGATGGTGGAAACGCGGGGGCACCAGCAGGACAACACCTATCCGTGGAAGGTCGTGCCACTGTTCAGGAACGACGGCTTCGCAGGACACGTCGGCCCGCCCCGGCCGCGGGGTCACGGCAGCGGTATCGAAGGCGGCTGACATCGGGGGATTGGCATCGTTGGTTAGGGTCCAATGTCGCCGACGGTCATCGATTGTCTCGGGTGTCACCATCAATTGGTCGAGGCCCCAGGCCAACCAGCGCCGCCGCGCTCCGGTCATATCTGCGGCCCACCCATAACCGACACCGTCGTTATCGATCGGGGCCCGCCACAGACTCGGTTCCAAGGTCGAAAGTAGTGCCGGAATTGACGGGGCGCCGTCGTCAGAGTCGGGGAGAAGGGGTCGGAACCCCGCCGCCATCGCCGCCGATGCCGAACCGGCCAGGAGTCGAGATCCGGACGACAATGCTTCTTCTGAAGATGATGCGGGGCCAGTCGTCGACACGAAGGCCTGATCATGGCCTACGGGGTGACCAGCGGGAGCCCAGGGGGTGTCGTGGGCGAGCTCGACCACAAACACCACCGAACAAATCGTGGTGTCGTCGAGCTCTGTCACTGCAGGGAAAGGCACTGCAGGGAAAGGCACTGCGGGGAAAGGCACTGTGTGGCTGCCTCCAGGAGGAACCGGGGGCGTGTCGAGTTCGCCGCTGCTCATGACCTGGCCGTCGTGTTCGATGCGCCAGCGGATTCGAAGGTCGGCCGTGGAGGTGTGAGCGCGCCGATTGGTAACCTCCACCTCCCCATCACGATACGAAACCACCACCGGGCGGGCCAGCCACTGTAACTCGGCGAGGGCGGGGTGGGGGTAACCGTCTGGGTCGACGAGCCCGTTGATACAGAAATTGGCGTCGTTGGGTTTGTCGCCGTAGTGACCACCGTACGCCCACCAAGGGGTGCCGTTCGGGTCTACCTCCCTCAGACCCTGGTCTTTCCAATCCCAGACGAAACCCCCGGCCAGCGTTCGGTACTGAGTGAACGCGTCCCAGTACCGGTCTAGTCCACCGTTGGAGTTACCCATTGCGTGGCTGTATTCGCACAAGATGAGGGGCCGCGAATCGAGTCCGGTGGATTCCGCCCATTGGGCCCAGCTGATGATCTGCTCTACCGATGCATACATCGGGCAGACGATGTCGGACACCAAACGGTCTGATAGTGTCGGCGCCGCTTCCCGGGTTTCTTGACTGCCTCTTTCGCCCCAGGTGGTATTAAAACCTCCCTCGTACTGTACGAAACGGCTTGGGTCGGTGCGGCGAACCCAAGCCGCGGCGGCATCATGCACTGGGCCGTGGCCAGATTCGTTGCCGATTGACCAGCCAATGACACATGGATGTGATCGGTCCCGCAACACCAGGCGACGGACCCGTTCAAACACCGCCGTATCGAACTGGCCCGACGGTACCAGCGAGTCGTGGCGGGCGTGGGCCTCCACATTGGCTTCGGCCACCACATACAATCCCAGCTCGTCGCATAAATCTAACAAAACCGGATCGTTGGGGTAGTGAGCAGTGCGAATGGCGTTGATGTTGTGGCGCTTCATCGCCACCAATTCCTCACGGATCTCGTGGGCGGTGAGCGTTTTGCCGGTATCGGGATGATGATCGTGGCGGTTCACGCCGCAAACCGTGATCGCGGCCCCATTAATTACGAGGGCCCCATCATCCACCTCTACTCGGCGAAACCCGGTACGGCGAGCGATCCGTTCGACTACCCGACCCGCAGGGTCGCAAAGCTCCACCTCAAGCCGATAACCGGCCGGTGATTCCGCGCTCCACGGATTCACGGGCAACGCCCCCTGCGACACCACAACCTGACGACCCGGGTAGGTGTAGGCGGCCTTCATCGCTCCAGCTCCCGCGGCCGGCGGGTCAGGAGGAACTTCCATCGGCTTCGGCTCCCATCCCTCGACATCGGGAGTGGTGACTTTCACCGTCCACCCTGCTTCCAACGAGTCGGCGGCGCCGATCATGACCTGGACGGTTAAGGCTCCGGTGCCCGTTTCACCGCAAAAATCAGCATCGACCACAACATCTTGAACCCTGGTAGCGGGTAGACAGTGGAGCACAACGCTGCGGTGGAGGCCTCCGTGAAACCAGTGGTCTTGATCTTCGATCCAGGTGGCGTCACTCCACCGCGGCACCATCACCGCCAGCAGATTTTCGCCGTCGACCAGATACGGAGAGAGATCGAACGTCGACGACATCCGAGAGTCTTTTCCCACTCCAACGAAACGGCCGTTGCACCAGACGACCGCCACACTTTCGGCCGCCCCGATCTCGAGTTCGTGTCGACCCGCCGACAACGAAAGCGAAAATCGGCGCCGGTACAGACCGGTGGGATTGTCGGCCGGAACCTCAGGTGGGTTACCCGGCCATGGCATCACAATATTGGTGTAGTGGGGGAGGTCGACGGTGTTCTGACGGGTCCAAACACCGGGGACTGAGATCGTGCCCCACCCAGATTCGCCTAGCCCATCGGGAGGTGGGCACTGCCATCGGGCGGGCGCTGCCTCGGGCGAGTTGACCAGCCGAAACTCCCATTCGCCGTCGAGGTTGATGGTCTGTCGGCCTTCGATGGATGCCAGCGGGCTGGCCATTTCGAGGCGTCCGATTCCGGTGAGCGACGGATCAAACAGGTGGGTGGCCATAAACTCCATGCCTGAGCTTAGGCGATCACTCGGGCACCGCCGCTTGCCTCGGCAACGAATCCACGGCTGATGGCCCCCGGTCGGGCCAACGCCACCACCGCCCCACCAAAACCGGCCCCGGTGAGCCGAGCCCCGTACACGCCTGGGGTGGCCACCAATTCGGCCACCAGGGTGTCGAGGGTGGGAGTGGACACCTCGAAGTCGTGGCCGAGGCTACGGTGTGACTCCACCATCAACCAACCTGCTTGGGAGTAATCGCCAGAGGAAATGGCCGCCGCGAACGCTCGTACTCGCTGGTTTTCGGTGATCACGTGACGAGCGCGCGCCTGAATGGTGGGGTCATCGATCATGGCGGTGGCTTCGTGTGCGGCTTCTCGGAGGGGCCCAATAAGGGTCTCGGCCACCTCACACTGGAGGCGTCGCTCCGCGTACGCCGAACCAACCAGGGTGCGGTGCTGGCCGGAGTGGACGATTACCACCTCAACGTCGTCGGGTATTGGATACGGGGTGATGGAAAGTTCGTGGCAGTCAATCAGTAAGGCGTGGCCGGCGATACCAGCCGCCGACGACAGTTGATCCATGATTCCGCACGGTACCCCGGCGGCCCGATGTTCGGCCGCTTGGCTCAGGGCCGCCAGGTCATGGGCCGAACCTTCGTAGCCGAGCATCAGGGCGGTGGCCACCTCTACGGCGGCGCTCGACGACAAGCCCGCGATGGGAAGATCAGAAGTGAGGGTGCCTCGGAACCCGACGGTGGCGTGCATCTCGGCCGCGACCCCAGCGAGAAACCGAGCCCATGATGGTTCGACGGTGGCCGGGTCGTCCATCGGGAGCGGGATCACGGCGGTGCTGTCTTCGTAGGCCGAGAACACGGTGATCGAATCGCCACAGATCTCACCCTCGATGGTGATTCCCCGGTCGATGGCCATCGGAAATACCAACCCGCCCATGTAGTCGGTGTGATCACCGATCAAGTTCACTCGCCCGGGAGCGAAAACGCGTCGTCGGTCAGTCAAGATCGCATACTCCTGTGTAGGTAATAGGAACAGCTATGTAGGTAACAGGAACAGCCACGGGGTGAGCTTGGGTCGGTGGCCGAAACACCACACCAGCCTTGCCTCACATCGGGTCGATGCGGTAGATGGTTCCGTCTCCAGCGAGCACATAAAGTTCGCCGTCATTGTCTTGGCCAAATGCAAGCAATGAATTCGGGTTCAGACCACCGCCCAACTCGATGCGCTCGAAGGAACCAATGTCGGCGGTGGGAGGCAACGACCACAAGACACTGGTGCACCAGTCACCAAATACATAGTGACCGAACAGGGACGGAATCGCGGTGCCTCGGTAGACGAATCCACCGGTGACCGAGCAGCCTTCGGAATGATCATATTGGTAGACCGGGCCCACGTATCGGTTGCTGGGTGGACCATCATTGTTGAATGGGACAGAACCTTCGACGTCGGGCCAACCGAGATTCCATCCGCCACCTTGAGCGAGGTCAGCGGCCCACAACACGGTGACTTCCTCAATCTGGTTCTGGCCAACGTCGGCGATCCACAGGTCGCCAGTGAGTGAATCGAAGCTGAAGCGCCACGGATTTCGAACGCCCCACACCAAGATTTCGTCGGCCCCGGAGTGGTCGACAAAAGGGTTGTCGCTCGGTACGGCATATGGGGCGTCGCCCCGAGCAGTGGGAGCGATGCGTAGGATCGCGCCGAGCAACGACTCGGTGTTCTGGCCGTTGCCGAACCGGTCGCCTGCGCCACCTCCGTCTCCCAACCCGATGTACAGCAGCCCGTCCGGTCCAAACGTGAGATGCCCTCCGTTGTGGTTGCCTGCCGGTTGGTTTACTCGGAGCACCACTCGGCCTCGGCGGGCCTGGATTTCGTCGCCGACTGTGGGGTATTCGGCGACGATGGTGTCTCCCGACCGGTCGGTGTAGTTCACATAGAGATGTGCAGAGTCGGGGGCGAAAACCATTCCCAGTAAGCCTTGCTCAGGGCCGGTACTGATGAGGCCGCTGAGGTCGAGCACGGCGGGCCCAAGCGCGCCGCCATCGAGATCTATGATGTGGATCGAACCGGCTTTTGAGGCCACAAAGGGGGTCTGGGTGCTGGGGTTGGTGGTCATGGCGATGGGTTGATCGATCGCCACCAGCGGTGTGAGGGTTACCGCTGGTGGCCCCAAGTTGTCGCGGTCAGCACCACCCTCGGCGTCGTCCCCAGCCTCGATCGGAGGCACCGTTTCTTGGCGCTCCATTGGTTGGTCGGTGGAGTGGGGGGTCGAGGACCCGCCGTTGGATCGGGGTGGCGATTCGATCACCGCCGGCTCGGCCTCGCTCGGTTCGGTGGGGGGTTCGAGGCCGCCACCACACGCTCCGACGATGGTGGCGACGGCACAGGCCATCACGAACTGACGAGACACCACTGAACGACGAGAAACCGGTGAAGAAGGGCGACAGGTAGGACGCAGTGACATCAGCACCATGGGCCAGAGTGTAGTCGGGGACGGGTGGGCTCAGGTGACGCCCCTACGGTAGGGAGACGTTGCCGGTTGGTCAATCCTGAGAGCTTCAGCCAGCGGCCAAGTTGGATAGGAGTTCGTTGGTGTCGGCGGCCTCCGGTGCGCCACGAGGAACGACAGCCGCGAAATCAGTGACGCCGATCTCGGCGTACGCACGAATTCCGGCCTCGATGGCTGATTGGTCGCCGATCACGGCGACGTCGGCGGGTTGGGCAGCACCGCCGCGGTCGAGGGTGGCCCGATACGAAGGGATCTGACCGTACATAGCGAAGGTTTCGTTGATAACGCCAGCGCCGGAAGCGGGGTCGTCGGTGAGCAAAACCGGCACCATGGCCACGAATCGAGGGGAGGGGCGCCCGGCTTCGGCGGCGGCTTGGCTCATGGTCGGAATAGCAAGGTCCCGCAGGTAGTCGAGGCCTCCCATCCAGGTGATCGTCCCGTCGGCCAGCCGACCGCACAGGCGCAACATGGCAGGCCCTAAAGCCGCCACCAGCACCGGGGGACGGGCTGCACCACCCACCGTGATCTGCGCGTTCACCCGGTACTGCTCGCCTTGGTAGGAGACGGCTTCACCAGCGAGCAGCCCGGTGAGGACTTGGAGGTAGTCGCGTGTGTGAGGAATCGGGCGGGAATAGTCGAGGCCGAGGCTGTCTTCCACAAAAAAACGATGGCTCAGTCCCACGCCGAGGGCCAATCGGTTGTTGGTGGCGTCTTGTACGGTAAGGGCTTGTTGAGCCATCACGGTGGGGTGGCGGGGATAGGTGGGCACGACGGCCGTGCCGAGCTCGATCTCGGTGGAGGCGGCACCGGCGAGCGCCAATGTCATCAAGGCGTCGATGGTGCCTACCTGAGGCAGCCAGGCCGAAGCGAACCCCGCCGCTTCGGCCTCAACTACTCGTTCGATCAACCCAGAGGTGGTAACCGGGTCGCCGGGCATAGAAATCACTGTTCCGAGACGCATCGTTCCACTCTAGTGCTGGCCTGCTCGGGGGAATGAAGTTCTGCGACTCAGATGAGTGTCAGAGCCGGGTATTTACAGGCCGAGATGGGGGCGGAGGAAGGCACCGATTTTGGCCACGGCGTCATCGGCTTCGGGCATGCGCCCGGCCCCAAACTGGAAGACGTGCTGCATCTCGGGGAACACCTCGTAGCGGACGTCGACCCCATCGGCTTCGGCTTTTGCCGCCACCCGGGTGGTATCGTCCAACAGGGTTTCGTCCCCGCCTACCTGGATATACATGGGCGCAATTCCGCTGTAGTCACCATAGATCGGCGCGGCGAGAGGATCTTTGGGGTCTCCACCGGCTACGAACAACATGGCCATGGCACCCAGCATTTCCTTCCCTACCAGCACGTCTTTGTCGGCATTGCTGGTCATCGATTCGCCGAGACCCTCCATGTCGGCCCATGGGCTGATCGGGGTGGCGGCGGCCGGCTGCTCCAGGCCCTGGTCGCGCAGCGACAACAGGGTAGCGAGCGTGAGCCCGCCGCCAGCCGAATCACCAGCGATCGCAATATGGTCGGCGTCGATGCCCTGGGCGCGAAGCCACTGGAACGCCTTCACCGAATCGGTAACCGGCGCCGGGTGGGGGTTTTCGGGAGCGAGGCGGTAATCGAGATTCAGTACGCGGCAGCCGATGGCCTTGGCCAGGTGCCCTGTGAGCCATTTGTAGTATTTGGCTGCCCCGATGACGTATCCGCCACCGTGCACATAGAGCAGCACCCGATCCTGGGCGCCTCCTTCGGCATCAGCCCAGATGGCGGGAATGCCGTCCACTTCTACGTCGGTCCAGGTGACCCCGTCAGGGGAGGCACCGACATCGGCGAGGGCCTGATATGCGGCGCGCATTTCGTCGAGCTCTGGTGGCGGATCGGTAGCGAGGGATGCGGCAAACGCTTCCAGTTCACCTTTAATTGCTTCAGCTTCTGGACTGGCCATTGGGGGTCCTTTCATAGGCGTGCACCGCATCAGTGCAAAGTGCACGGCGAGATGTGGCGCTGTTCACAGTACTCTTGATTGCCGGTCTTTGTCCTACCAGTGCCGGATAGGGCTCCCGCCGACTGATCGATTACAGTCAACGAATATTGGCTGGCGTGCCAGCACGCCCCGACGACGGGGTAGGAACGATATGAACCAGAGGAGATCCCATGCCTAGCGAATCGTTTTCCCGGCTGGTGGCCGCTCTACGTCGAGCCCGAGACGAAGCCCCTCCCCGTACCGACCCGGTGGCGCTCAGACAGAACGGAGAGTCGCTCGCTCTGCCGCCAGGAGACGACGTGGAGGTGGAGCAGGCTGTTGTGGCCTCGGTGCCGGGGGAATGGGTACGCGTGCCAGGAGTTCGAGACGATGCCGCGCTCGTGTACATGCACGGGGGAGGTTATGTCACCGGCTCGACCAACACCCACCGGAAATTGGCTGGTGATCTAGCCCGAGCAAGTGAACTCCCGGTGTTTGTGGCCGATTATCCACTGGCGCCGGAAAATCCCTATCCGGCCGCCGTTGACGCCATGACCGGGGTGTGTACCGCTATTTTCGACCGCTTCGGCCCCGAACGAGTTGTGCTTGGCGGCGACTCGGCCGGTGGGGGACTGGTGGTGGCCGTGATGCTCAAACTCAAGGCCATCAGCGGTTCACAACCGGCCGCAGCATGCTGTATCTCTCCATGGACCGACCTCACCCGTACGGCCCCCGACCCCGATCTGGTAGCAGCCGATCCAATGGTCTCGCCTGACGGGCTCGATGTCATGGCCCGCTCGTACCTGGGCGGGGCCGACCCCACCGACCCTCTGGTGTCACCGGTTCGTGCGCACCTCGAAGGGCTGGCTCCGATGCTGATACAAGTCGGAGCCTCAGAAATGCTGCTTGATGACAGCCTCGACCTTGCCCGTCAGGCCGGGAAACACAATGTGGAAGTGACGCTCGAAATCTCGCCTCACATGATCCATGTATGGCACATTTTCGCCGGTCGGTTACCCGAAGCAACCCAGGCCGTCGAACGAGCGGCCAGATTTTTCCAGCAGCATCTTCCCGCACAGTAGAGGCGACTTTATCCAACGAGGCGTAATCCCGCTGGTGAACTTTGCCGCCAAGAAACCGGTCAAACCAATACCCGACCTAGGAAAGTGTCAACCAGTTCGTTCACCTTTTCCGGTTGATCGAAGTGCACCATATGGCCCGCCCCGGCTACCTCGATGTGTTCTACATCGGAAAACAGTTTTAGCCGCTCCATGAACTCGTCTGGAGTGAATCGTTGGCGACCGGCCATCGAGCTTCCAGGTCGAGTCCACCAGGTCTCCCAGGCGTCAGCCCCGCTCGCAGCCAGTACCGGAGCGGTTATCGACGCCCACCTCGATTCAATCTCGGCCTGGTTCATCGAAGCTACCCAGTGGAACACGCGCTGGTCATGACGCCAAATGCGGGTGCCATCAGGCCCACTGCGGGTGCCGTGTTCAGCCAGCAGAAGGGCGCGAGAGGGATCGAGCCGGGGGTGAACTTGTAAAAGGCGATTGGCCGCGGCCTTGATCGAGCTTTGGGGGCGATGCGAGCGGGTTGCTCGCATCATGGTGATCATGGCCTTGTCTCGGTTGATCTGTTCGGGGGCATCGACGCCAACCAGGCGTGACGGTGGGCCCATACCTTCGAGTAGGACGGCGGCTCGAACCCGGGTCGGTTCGATACCGCTGTAACCCGAGACGGTGTGACCGCCAAGGCTATGCCCGATCAAGATCGGGTGGGGCAACCCAAAGTGCTCAATCAAGGAAGCAAGATCGGCCACATGGTGGAGAACGGAGTAGGCCCCGGGATGACCTGATCGGCCGTGCCCTCGAGCATCGTAGGCGATTACCCGATATTGGGGGACAAGAAACTGCGCTAATGGTTCGAGTGCGAAGGCAATATCGGACATCCCGTGCAGGAGGATGATGTCGCCACGAGACATGGGCGGGGTAGCAAACTCATAGACCGCCAACTCGGTGTCGTTGATCGCAACCAGTTCCGGTTTGGGCCACTGGGTCATGGCATGCTCGATACCAGGTCTTGTACCATCTCGAGGTAGTCGATCTGTTCGGTCACCGTGTCGCCTTGGGGCCAGATACGGATCTGGTTTACTCCGGCGTTGGTTAGGGCCTGTAGCCGTTCTCGTACCATGGCTTCGGTTCCGATCGGATAAGCCGCCAGTAGGAGCTCGTCGGGAATGGCCGCTAATGCCGCTGGTTTGTCGCCTGCAACCCAGTGGCGGCGCACCTCAGCGGCAGTGTCCTCCCAGCCAGCCCGGGAGTAGGCGTTGTTGTAGAAGTTGGTGGTGGCCGATCCCATTCCGCCGAGCGTGAAGGCCATGTTGGGGCGGTATTGTGCGAGCAGGGCATCGACGTCGTCAGACACCGCTATCGGACCGCTGATCTGGATTTCGATGTCGTCGAAGGAACGGCCAGCCTGTTCGGCTCCTCGCCGGATCGGGCCCAGCATTACGTCGGCGTGTTCGGCCACAAACGACGTGCCCACCCAACCATCAGCTACGGCCCCGGTTAGCTCCAAGGACTTGGGACCCAAGGTTGCCAGGTAAATGGGAAGATCAGGTTTGGGAGGTATCGACGACTTCAAGGCCTTTCCTTCACCCCCCGGCCGGGGCAAGACATAGTGCTTTCCTTCGTATACCAGGCGTTCCCCTCGCAGGCCCATGCGGACAATATCCATGTACTCACGGAGGCGACTAAGCGGTTGAGCGAACGCCGCTCCATGAAATCCCTCCACTACTTGAGGCCCGCTTACACCGAGTCCCAGCACGAAACGGTCATTGGAGATCTGGGCCAGAGACATGGCGGTGGCTACCGTAGCGGCCGGGGTACGGGCACTGATCTGCATGATGCCTGAGCCGAGTGTGATCTGATCGGTAACGGCAGCGAGGTAGGCAAGCGAAGTGACGGCGTCAACCCCCCAGGCTTCGGCTGACCACACCGAATCGACTCCCATCTGGTCGGCGGCCCTCACATAGGCAACCAGGTCGCCCCAGTTTTCGCCGTTGTAGTATGCACTGCTTACCGATATCGCTACCTTCATGACGGCTACCCTAGCGCACCTTGGACCGTCGGGTTTACCCGACGGTCCAAGGTCGGAACTAACCGTGCGGGCAGAGAAAGAAGTAACCGTGCGGGGCAGAGAACTCGACAAAAACAAATCTCCCTGTTGCTGGTGGAAGCAACAGGGAGATCGTATTTCGATGTCAGGTGAAGGGCGCCATCACCTGATCGGTGGCGGGAGTGTTGGCTCCGTTAGTTGTACGGGGTGCGGTTGGGGTCAGTGTTCCCAGCGAGGGAGCCCCGTTCCTTGCCCCGATAGACAGCCTGCCGGTCTTCTTTGCTCATGTCACTGAAGTCAAGGAAGTCGGTCTTGCCGTACAGAATATCCTTGGCCGCTTCGTCGAGGTAGAGCTGGTTGTTCTTGTTCTGATTGGACAGCATCCGGTTACCGATACGCCGAGCTTCTTCGATCGAGGTGTCAGGGGTGAGCTGAACCATGAATGAGCCCATGATATGCCCAGTGTGGGAACCGTTGTTGTTGTTCGAGATCATCCAGATCTTGAAGATGCCATCACCGAGGTGCACCGCTTGGGTCCAGTTCTTGTCCAGGGTGTGGGTGTAGCTGAGACGGATACGGCCTTCGGGAGGAAGGACTACGTCAAGGTCACCGAACGGCATTGGGGAGTGAAGGAGGTGGTTGAACACAGGTTCACGGATTCGGTTCGACATGTAGCTCAGGTCGAAACCGACCAGCATTTCGATGTTCTCCTGCGTCCGAAGATTGAGGTCTTCCCAGTCGTTCAACTGGGTCAACCGCTGAGCGACTCGGCGTTCGAGTGCTACACCCTTGAGGTTAGGGCTGGAGCGAAGTACATCGGCAATTCCCTGTTCTACGACCGGGCGAAGGGCGCTAATGGCCGACCGGGCCTCGTAGCTGTTGGGGCCGGTTTGCGTGTAACCACTAACCTGCTGCTGGCCTGGCGGGAGAGCTTGGACCCCGAGCACTTTGGTGACGTGCCAGCGGTAGTCGTGGATAGACACGGTACGCCGATCCACGCTCTCACCGGCAACCGTTTTTGGAGGCCGCACGTTGGCGCCGATGTTGCTGGTGCGTCCAGGGGCCGTAATGGCGTCGGTCCGACCAGCATCAGGAAGGGCACTCTCGGAAAGCGCAGGTGGTGCCGTGGGGTAAGCGGGACGCATTTGCGGATCCAAGGTAGTGGGAGTGCCACGGGTCGCACGGGGCTCCTGCATACGGGTGCGGGGCTGGGTGCTTTGTGCCCGAGTCGTCATCTGGGGCGAGCGCCGCGTCTCCGGGGTTGCTGCTGCCTGGGTTTGGCTGGCTGGGGCAGCGGGGGTTGCCGCGGTGGCGGGGGTTGCTGCTGCCTGGGTTTGGCTGGCTGGGGCAGCGGGGGTTGCCGCGGTGGCGGGGGTTGCTGCTGCCCGGGTTTGGCTGGCTGGGGCAGCGGGGGTTGCCGCGGTGGCGGGGGTTGCTGCTGCCCGGGTTTGGCTGGCTGGGGCAGCGGGGGTTGCCGCGGTGGCAGGGGTTGCTGCTGCCTGGGATTGGCTCGCTGGCATGGCCGGAGCTGCCGGAGTTGCCGCCTCGGTGTTTCTCGGTGCCTGATCGGAAGCTGCTGGTGCCGCCGGGGTGGCTGCTGCTACAGGAGCTGCCTGTTCAGCGGGCGCAGCAGCGTTTTGCTGGGCTTGAACTGGAAGCGCCGCTGGCTGACCAACCGGGGCTAGAGCAGCGTCTGCTGGGAGCACGATCTCTTGGGAGACATCGCCACCAGCGTCTTGGGCTGCCGGAGGAGCAATCATGGCGCCAGCAGATTCAGCGGCTCCTGCACCTTCGGTATTGTTGTCAATCATGCTGGTTAAAACCAGCCCACACGTGATTATGAATAGGCCCGCCGCTCCGAAAGCTAGTTTCGAAGCAGGATTGCCACTTGTTGCTGCGGATTTCATTGAATCCTTCCTCAATTGTGATAGGGGAATTCCGTTCCCCAGAGTCGGCTGCCCCCGACTTCAATAGCTTTGTCAGATCGCTCTCAGAGCTGTCTGATTTTTTAGCCCATATCACAAGAAATAAGACCCTTTGACCCTTCCCACTTACTTGAGAAGCGTCTTGGTTCTTATCACACAAGGAATATCGGTTGATGCCCCACTTACTTGAGACATTTCTCCGTGCTTCCTCTAAAGGGAGATTAGCGCAGGATCAGCCGTGAAGGATTTCAGGAGCCGACATTTTTTGACTTTTACGTTTAGAACTGAGGAAAATTGCCCCAATTATGGCCAGGCCACCGGCCGCCAAGAGACCGATTGCGAGGAGTCCGAGATTGAGGCCCTCTTCCTCGTCTACAAAGGCTAGGGCCGTTGCTAGGTCAGCGTCAGCCAGGGGCTGTGGCTGGGGAGCGGCAGGGTCGTAGCTGAAGAAGTACGTCTGATTGGTGGGGTCGCTGTCGTACGACACCATTTCGACGTTCACCTTGTAACGCCCGGGTGCCTCCAACGGCTGGTTGAGCTGGAACCGCACGATTCTGCCGTCAGGAACGGTGGTAGTACCTGCTAGTGGTTCCTCGTTGTAACTCACGCTTATGACCGCGTCGGAGATTGGCTCGGTGTACGCAATGTGTATGAAGTCGACTGTGCCGCCCACCGTCGCATCAAAATCGGGTGATCCAATAAGCAAGCTGGTATGGGCGCTGGCTGCGCCGCCACCCATCGTAATCACCGCGGCCACGAGCGTAGCGATAATAACGCTGGCACGTGCCCTCTGGCGTCGAGGGGGCTGCAGGGGCCTGGTCTGGGCAGGTGGGTCTGATCGAAAGGTCATGACGGTATCTGTCCTTTGTCGGCGGTTGCTTTTTTCATGGCCATGGCCCCAAGGCCTACGGCTCCGAGCAGGGTGGCGATAGCGGCGACCATCAACGGGTCGACTCCGCCCAGGGGGCCGTCGCTGGCGATCTCTGGGTCGCCCGCTAACAGGGCTTCAGGAATTTCGGTCGGTGCTCGTTCCTGGGACGGGGCAGCGGTGTCCGAAAATTCGACATCGGCGAACTCGGGCAACAGTGAGCGTTTAGTGAGAGTGCCATGGCCTGAGTCGCTCCACCAACCGTTGTATATTGATGGTCGGTAGGCCGTCATGGCGGCGGGATAGTAGAGCGCGATCACCGGCAAATCTTCGGCCAGGATGTCTTGCGTTTGATGAATGAGTGGTCGACGATCGCTTTCACTGGTGGCAAGAGTCTGTTCGGTCAAGGCATCGAGCTCAGGGTTGGTATAGCGCCCAAAAGTGGGACCGATCCCGCCGGCCTGGCTGTGGAACAGGAAGTAGAGGTGGTTGGGGTTCATCTGTGCGTTGGTTTCGGCCTCGTCGAGCAGGATGTCGACATCAGGGACGGGACCGGCCAAATCGCCTCGGGCGGCGGCTAGGTCAGTCAACGACAGTGGTTGAACCGTGATCTCTACCCCGATTTCGGCCAGTTCGGAAGCGACCAGGTTGGCCACTGCGGTGTGGTCTTGCATGGCCGGGTTGTAGCCAAGCGTGAATGACATCGGTTGGCCCGAGGGGGTGACACGTTTGTCGCCATCGAGCGGGAAATCGTTGGCATCGAGGAGTTGTTCTGCGGTCTGTCGGTCGGGGATCCGCTCACCTTCGGGGTTTCGGGTCCAGGGGGAATTGGGGTGTGTCCAGCTTTCAGTTCCAAATCGGCCCATGCTGCCGACGATCTGGTCGAGAAACTTCTCTGAATCGAGGTTCAAACTCAGAGCTTTGCGCACCAGGCGATTCTGTAGGTCGGGGTTCTCCTGGTTGAACATGAGATAGACGGCTTGGTAGCGGTTGGCGCCGAGCACCTCTATTTCACCGCTCGCGGTGAGCTGTTCGCTCAGGTCCCATGGCACACTTCGCGCCATCAGATCGATGTCGCCTGCTTCCAGAGCGGCGGCGGTTTCTCGTGCGTCGGCGATAGCGACAAGGTCCAGACTAGCTGCGGTTGGTTGGCCTCGGAAGTAGTTCTGGTTGGCCTCGAAACGGTAATGCTGATCGGCAACGTGCTCAATCATGCGGTAGGGGCCGGTGCCGATAGGTAGCGTGGTGAGGTCGGCGGCCGGGTCGGTTATTCCCGCCCACACGTGCTGGGGGAGAATGGGGAGGTCGCCGCCAGGTACCATGCGAAAGTGGGGCACCGGTTGGTTGAATACGAGTTGTACCGTAGTGTCGTCGACAACGGCGGTGGATGCCAACGAAGGATGTTGGCGTACCTGTCGGGTGTATCGGCCAAGTGCCCCAAAATCACGGAAGTATTCGAACGTAAACGCTACATCTTCGGCCGTGAACGGCTCACCGTCGTGCCAGGTTACGTCGTTTCTGAGGGTCACCGTCCAGGTCTTGAGATCTTCGGAAGATTCGGCCTTCGTAGCAAGCCAAGGCTCAGGGTCGAGTTGGCTTTGTGACCAGAAAAGCGAATCGTAAACCAACATAAGGAGGTCATGCGATAGGGGCTGAGCCTTGGGGGTGGCGAAAGGGTTGAAGTTATTCTCAGTTGCCCGAATGCCCACTCGTAGCGAAGCCACTTGCTCAGCATCCTGAGCCAGGGCGGGTGTTGCAAACATCGTCGAAATCAGCACTAAAACAGCTGAAGCAAAAAGGCGGATACGCATAACGTACATGCTAATACGCCCAGTCTTATTTGTGAGCGCGGGTGTAATTGCCTCTCTGGATTCGTCGCCCTACAGTATGGAGGTGCAACAACAAGGAAATATGGGGAGGTCCATGGCTATTGTGGGACTCGTGCAGGGCGCAACATCGGACGCAAGACGACATCCTCGGCCAGTTCCAATTCGTTCACCACAGTGAACCCCTGACGCAAATAGAGGCTCACGTTGCGGGGGTTGGAGCTCTCCAGGTAAGCGGGAAGTTTCGCTCGATCAGCATGTTCTAATACGTGTTCAAGAAGGAGCGAGCCGATACCGCCACCATGAAACTCAGGGCTCACGCCGATCGTGTTCAGGTAATAGTGGCTCTCGGTTATGTGGGCCTCGTTGATCTGGATCAGACCCGCTCGGAGTTCCCCTTGGCGGTGTGGGTTGACCCCCGCCAACAACGCCCAAAGGGCAGTACGATCGGCGTCTTTCACGAGGGGCACATCGGGGGGCGCCCAAAGGGCTCCCGCTGCGATTGTGTCGTGATGTTCGGCAACAAAGGCGTGCCCTATTGCCATCGCTTGGCGCACCACCATTTGCATCCAAGTGCCGAGGTGGGACGAGCGGTCAGCGGGGTCAGGGAAAAACCAGGTCATCACGGGGTCATCGTGAAAGGCGGCCCCTAGGACTGAGGCAAGTTCGTCTACCTCATGGGTTCGGACGAGGCGGATATTTGTTGAGTCGTTCATGGGATTGGCTCCACTGGTTGTAGCATGCGCGCACTGCCCATCGGGGTGGGGTGGCCTTCGCCTGGTCGTCGGCTGACAGTGGTTTGGAGGCTATCAGATGCGCATCTTGGATCGGGGTGATCAGGACCGGTAGGATCCGGCACGGATGCACCAACCTTAGGACCAACAATGACCCTCGTTTCTGTCGCTGAAGCTCTGGCCGCAATAGCCAAGGATTCCCCCGAGCGAGAAGCGCTCCGCCTTGA
>Ga0316189_10001746_pt1 | contig 21553 bp, 12 predicted proteins | sample LowCovwburrow_MG_FD_204930 | JGI IMG/M metagenome (GOLD analysis project Ga0316189, IMG submission 204930) | Coastal sediment microbial communities from Maine, United States - Lowes Cove worm burrow | ecosystem: Environmental > Aquatic > Marine > Coastal > Sediment | place: USA: Maine... | reverse complement strand
TCTGAGGCTGGTCTGGCGGGCTGTGGGCGGGATGGTTGAGTGGGTTGTGGGGTGGTTGGTTGAGGGGGTTGTGAGGCGGTTGATTGAGGGGGTTGTGGGGCGGTTGGTTGAGAGGGTTTTGCGGCGGCGCAAAGGGGTGCTGCGGCTGCTGTTGAGCGAAGGGGCTCGGCTGCGGCGGCTGGTGTTGCGGCTGCTGCTGGTGCTGGGGCTGTTGTTGAGCGAAGGGGCTCGGCTGCGGCGGTTGTTGAGCGAAGGGGCTCGGCTGGTGCTGCTGGTGTTGGGGCTGGGGCTGTTGTTGAGCGAAGGGGCTCGGCTGGGGCTGTTGTTGAGCGAAGGGGTGCTGCTGTTGAGCGAAGGGGCTCGGCTGGGGCTGTTGTTGAGCGAAGGGGCTCTGCTGCGGTTGCTGCGGAGCGACCGGGTGCTGAGGAGCGAGGGGGCTCTGCTGCGGTTGTTGTTGAGCGAAGGGGCTCTGCTGCGGTTGCTCTTGAGCGACCGGGTGCAGCGGCTGCTGAGGAGCGACGGGTTGCTGTTGAGCGAAGGGGCTCTGCGCTTGAGGAGCGACGGGTTGCTGCTGTTGAGCGAAGGGGCTCTGCTGCGGCAGCGGCCCCCCTTGGGGAGCGAAGGGGTTTGTCGGCGCCGCGGTGGTCGGCGGCTGCGGGAGCCGGCCTGCGGGGTTGTGCTGCAGCGCTTGGACGAGGGAGGTGCCTGGAGGCCCTCGCAGGGAGCCAGGGCTCGCCATGCCGATGAGGGTGCTCTTCGGCTTCGCAGAGCCCGACTCGGCCGGCGGCTGCCCCGGCTGCCCCGGCTGCCCCGGCTGCCCCGGCTGCCCCTGGAAGCCAGCTGGGACTTGCCACTGGGGCCGCAGCGGAAGAGCGTCGTCTTCGGCCGCGGGGTCGGGCCCAGGGCTCCCGCTCACGAGCGAGGGGATGTTCCACGGCTCTTTCGGGTCGTCGTTAGACACGCGGAACAGATAGTCTCACGGGAGCGACCGCTCCGCATCACTCGCCTCCGCAGAGCCCTTGAAACGCGTCAGGCGCGTAGAGCGGCCGGTGCGGGCGAGGGGTCCAGGACGGCCGAACCTGGCGGCCTTTTGGCGTAGTCGCCCCGAGCCTGTTGCCAAACTTGTCGACGCTGCGGGCGAGGATCTCATTGGCGCGGCCGCGGGTGAGCTCTCGTGACGCGCTGGCGAAGGCGTGCGCTTGGCAACGCGCGACCTGGATGATCCTGTGAGCGAGGCATTGTGTCGCGCCCCGTGTCGAGGTCCGCCGGCTTGAAGACGATCCCGCGATCGAGCTCGGCCGGGTCACCGGCGAGCGGCCGCTGCCGGAATCGTTGTGGGCCTCGCGTGTCGCCGTTAAGCTGGCCTTAGGGGCACCTGGTAGAGCGCGTCGGGCACGGGCGTCACCGCGTCGATGGCCTCGCGGCCTGTCGCCTCTGCCTCGGCGGTGGTTCGCTCCTTGAGGTGCTTCATGCTCTCCGAAGCTTGCTTCGCCGCAGCCTTTGGCTCGCTCTGCTCAAACGCGCTGCGATGATGTTGTGCTTTTCAGCGCTCTTCGTGCAGGCGAGGCGCGCGGCGCAGGCGAGGGCGAAGAGGAGGGATCCAAAGGACGAAAGACGAAGTGTGTTCATACGAAGACCTCCGGCGCCGGGCGAATGCGCGCACTTGTCATGCGATGGGGCGACTTTGAACAAGACCCCCGGTGCCCGGCGGGGTATGCATTCTTGGCGGTGCTTGGCGGCGCTCCGCGGCTGCTCCTGCGCTCGCGGCCTGGCGCTCGAGGCGGGCCGTGTCCCATCCTCGGCGGGCCGGACTTGCTTGACGTTTCAACTACCGGTGAGGGTCGGCGCGCGGGGCTCCGCCCCCCCCTCGGATCGGGACCCTAGGAGCGAGCCTGCGCGCTCCTAGCGGGTCGTCTCCGCGAGCCGTGCGCATGCGGACGCTCGAATATATCGCTGGCGATCATCGGGCCAGCCGTCCAGGATAGTCGAACGGCCTGCGGGAGTAGCAGGGCGGCGGAGACGGGAAGAGGCGTCGAGGTCGGGGTAGGGCGATGGATCTGACGTTACTTGCGAGAGAGCGCGTAGGAAAGGTCCTACGCGGCAAGTACCACTTGGATCGCCTCATCGACGTCGGCGGGATGGCTGCCGTCTACGAGGCGACCCATCGCAACGGTACGCGCTCGGCGATCAAGGTGCTCCATCCGAAGTACGTCTCGGACGTGCAAGCCCGGACCCGCTTCCTCCGCGAAGGCTACGCGGCCAACCACGTCGGCCATCCAGGCTCGGTGACCGTCATCGACGACGACTTCACCGAAGAGGGCGACGTCTATCTCGTGATGGAGCTGCTCGACGGCGAGTCGCTCGAGGGGTGTATCGCCCGCGAGAAGACGATGAGTGAGATCGACGTCCTGAGCATCGCCGATCAGCTCCTCGACGTCCTCGCCTCGGCGCACAACAAGGACATCATCCACCGCGACATCAAGCCGGCGAACATCATGCTGACGCGCAGTGGCATCGTGAAGCTCCTCGACTTCGGCCTGGCCCGAGTTCGCGAGCTGCCTGCGGTCGCGGGGGTTCACAGCGCTGAGATCGTCTTCGGCACGGTCGCCTATGTCTCGCCGGAGGCGGCCCGGGCCAACAACGACGAGATGGACGGTCGTGCCGACCTCTGGGCCGTCGCCGCGACCATGTTCAAGGCGCTCGGCGGTGAGACTGTGCACGGGATGAACGGCTCGGTGATGGAGCGCTTGATCCGGGCCGCCAAGGATCAGGCGCGCTCCCTCGCCACGGTCGCCCCGCATCTCCATCCACGGGTGGTCGATGTCGTCGACCGGGCGCTGATGTTCAACCGCGAGGATCGCTGGCCGAGCGCGGCGGTCATGCAGGCGGTGATCCAGGACATCCTGGCCCAGCTGATGGAGGAGAGGGCCCTCCCGCCGTCGATGTTCTTCATGCCGGGCCTCTCGCAGATGGTCGCGGGCTACACGGCGTCGGGGCCGATGACGTCGATGTCCGCGTCGCACTCGCCGACACCGCGACCCTTTCGCGGACAGACGGCGACGCCCTCGCCGAGCCCCTATCCGTACCCGGGGGCGATGGCGACCCCTTCGCCGCGGCCCACCCCGCATCCGCTCAACCAGGTCTCGCATAGCCCGCTCAACCAGGTCCGCGGCCGATCGGCGCAGCCCTCGTACCCGCAGCAGGGGAACGCCGGGTACACGCCGAACTACGCAAACCCGCTGAATCAGGTGGCGTCGCGGCCGACGCCGGTCCAGCCGCAGCGACAAAACCCGCTCAACCGCGTTGCTACGCCCGCTCACAGCCATCAGCGCCCGCAGGGGGAGCCGCAAAACCGAGCTCCTGCGAGCTATCCTCAGCGACAGCCGACCCACGCGCGGGGCTCTGGCGCCGCCGAACCGGCCCCTGCGGACTCGTCGTTCGAGATCGAGATCGAGGATCTCGAGCCGGGAGCAAGCTCCGGTGAGCTCGAGCTGGCGATCACGATCGAGGATAGCCGAGAGGAGGTCGCTCCACGGCCCCGGCGGGCGACGACGATGCGTGACCTCGGAGCCGCGGCGGCGAGAGCTCGGGCGATGCTCGACTCCCGACGTCGCGGGGTGATGGCCCCCACGCCCGCGCCCGCACCCGCGCCTGCGCCCGCACCTGCGCCCGCACCTGCGCCCGCGCCCGAGGAGCCCGAGGCCGACATCGAGGTCGACGTCGACTTCGATATCGACATCGGCTTTGATGACGACTTCACGGACGTCGATGATGCTCCTGTCTCAGAGGACATTGCTCTTGAGGTGGACGACGAGGTCGAGGCCGACTACGCGGTCTCAGAGGACACCGTTCGCCGTCCGCCGCCGGCGCTGCCGAGCGAAGAGACCGTTCGTCGGCCGGCGCCCACCGGGCCGGCGCTCCAGGCACGACGCAGGAGCGAGGACACGGTCCGCGGACCCGCGCCGCTCCCCGACACGTTGCCGCGGGAGGCGACCCAGAGCGGCATGGAGCCCGGGATCATCATCGAAGAGCTCGACGATGATGAGGGCTGGCCGGATGAGGACGCCTGGGGCTCTTCGGCGGCCATCTCCGGCGAGATCTCGGACGAGAGCCGGGTGTACGACGACGTCGACGAGGACGTCGACGAGGACTATGCCGGGCCAGAGGACGACGGCGCTGACGATGATGCGGAGCCGACCGCTGAGCTCACCGACGGGCCACGGCTCCCAGCCACGTTGGAGCGGCCGGCCGGCGGCTTGCTGGGTCTGCCTCCGCTTCGCCCGGGGAGCTCAGGAACTCGGAGCTTTGGGGCCCCGCCCTCGCGAGCGGACGCAGAGGCGAAGCGGCAGGCTGCCCAGACGAAGCGGCAGGCCGCCGAGGCCGAGCGAAAGGCTGTCCTCGCTGAACGACGGGCAGCCGCGGCTGCGGAGCGCAAGGCGGCGGCAGAGCAGCGAAGGTTGCAGGCCCGTCAGGCTGCGGAGCTTCGCGAGCAGGAGCGGCTCAAGAAGCGGACAGGGAAGCCCCTGCCGCCGCGTCCGAAGGGCGGTGGCCTCGGCCTCGAGCATCTCTCGTCGCTTCGCCGTCCTCCGGGCGCGCCGGTCGTCGTCGATCGTGACTCGCCGACGCTGACCTCCCCCGACCGAACCGTGCGTGTCGCGATCCCCACGCCGTCGAGCCTCCCGGACCTCGGCGTCGGTCAGCGCTCGTCGCGAGCCCCAGTTGTCCCGAGGGTCAGCCCGCCGCGTCCGAAGGAGCCGGCGCCAGCTGAGGAGGTCGATGACGGCGAGGAGGTCGCGGAGCTCAGCGAGAGCATGTTCGTCCGTGTCCCGGAGGCCAACAAGCCGTCGCCAGCCCCGGTCGTGCCGCCGAGGGTGTCCGCACCGCCGGCGAGGACACCGGTGCCGCCTGTCGTGGGCTCCTCCTCCAGACGGCCGACCAAGCCGCCTGTCCGTCCGCCGGCGAAGAAGCCCGAGGTGAAGCCCGAGGTGAAGCCCGAGGGGAAGCCGGAGGCGGACACGCCGACGTTCCGCCTGCCGCGGCTGCGGAAGCTACCGCCTCGCAAGAAGTAGCCGCGCGCTCCTCCGGCGACCTGGGCCCCTACCGCGCTAGCCCTGGGTCAGGGACTCGTTGTATGCGTCGTCGCCGGTCTCTGGATCGATGAAGCGGACGTTCACCGCGTTGGACATCGGGTCGAAGGTGATCAGGCAACCTCGCGCCTTGTGGCGGCCGTAGTCGAACTGTGGCGGGTTGAGGCCGGTGAGGAACTCGGGGATCGGGTTCTCGTTGCCCCCGGTGATAGCGATCTCCCGGGTCCTGCTGGCGAGGTCATCGCCGTTCGGCTCGAGCCGAGAGACAAACGTGACGTGGAAGTCGCCGGAGAGGAACCAGACGTTCTCGATGTTGTTGTCGTTGATGTGGGCGAGCACTTCGCCGCGCTGCTCGGGGTATCCCTCCCAGCGATCGTTGGCGGCGACGTCCCAGACCGTCGGCATGTTCGTGATCGGGACCGAGTTGACGACGACCTTGAAATGGCAGGGGGAGTTGAGGAGCCGGTCCTTGAGGAAGAGCATCTGCGCCGGGCTGATGTACTGATCGATCGAGGGTCTCCGCTCGTAGCGGCAGTCGAGGATGATGAACTCGGCCGTGAGCCCCCAGCGAAAGGTGCGCCAGAGCCTGTACTCAGGGCCCTCTGCGTCGATCGGCAGGAGCTCGAAGTAGGCGTCCATGGCGTTTTGTCGGCGCTCGAGCTCTCCCGGATCCATCGTCTCCCGATCGAAGTTGCTGTTGTCGTCGATCTCGTGATCGTCCCAGGTCGCGTAGAGCCCCGAGCGGCTGTAGACCTTCTTGAAGCCCTCCGCGCTGAGGTACTTGCGCCAGCTGGTGCGGAACTCCGCGAGGGTGGCCGAGCCATCGTTGTAGGCCATATCGCCGAGATGGATGAACAGGTCGTAGTATTCGTCCGCTGTGTAGTCGAGCGCCGGCCAGTCGAACTCGTCGCCGTTGCACGAGCTCATGGCGATCGTCAGGGGCTCGAGCGCCTCGTCGTCGATCGCGGTGCGGAACTCACCGAGGTGCGAGCGGGCGCTGAAGCTGTCGGGGTCACCGTCGAAGTAGCCGTAGCGGTACCAGGTCCCCGGGCAGAGCCCGTCGACGCTGAGCTTGGCGTAGCCGTCACTGTCGGGGGTTATCTCCTCTTCGTGGACGAGCTCGACCAGGCCGGGCTCGTCGCTCTGACGCCAGATCCGGAGGAGCTTCGGCGCAGCGTCGGCGATGAAGATCGCGACCATCACCGAGGTCGGCTTCATCTCGCCGACCATCACCGCGAGGGGGAAGAGGCTCTCGTTGAGCTCGACCGACTCGGGATCAAACTCGATAAGCTCGCCGTCGCAGAGCTCGCCGCCGGTGGTGGTGGTATCGCCGGTGGTGGTGTCGCTGGTGGTCGTCCCGGTGGTCGGGTCGACGGTCGTCTCACCGGTCGTCTCACCGGTCGTCGACGTGCTGGAGGTCGAGGAGGTCGAGGTTTCGCCGGCCGATCCCGTGGTCGTCGGATCGGTGCCGTCGCTGGTCGACGAGCCGTCGTCGGTCGTACCGGTGTCGGTGTCAGCCCCGTTGGTCTCTGAGGCGGAGATCGTGTCGTCGCCACAGCCGACGAGGAGGGTGGCGCTGGTCAGGCCGAGGCGGAGGAAGTCACGACGCGGAAGGTCATTCGCGTCCGTCGTCGTCGCTTTTCGGGGATCCTTTTTTGTCATCGACTAGTCTGCTCCGGGTGCGCGACAGCGCGCTTGTTGAGCATGGTAGCCGACCTCGGGAGGCTTGCGACCGGCCGCTGCTCATCGATCTCGCGCACTCCTACGGCCAAGTGCGGTGGAGAGTCTGCGTCGATGCCGGAGGACTTCGCCGTCCGCGAGCTCGCGTGACGACGGCAAGAAGGCGGTGGCAGAAGCGCTCGACCGCGCTCACGTGCGCTCGTCGAGCCTGCACCGCACGAGGGAAGACGAGCGCTGGGCGATGGTCCCCGAGGACTCCGCGGACGGATGCCTCTGGCGTGAGGCGTCGGGCTGGGGGCGTTCGACCTCGGGGTATTGGGGTCAGTCTCCGGCGAGCTGACCCTGACGGACGACGACCGCGGTGGTGTCACGCATCTCGATCACCAGCGCAGACTCTCCGGGATCGAGCACCCCCTCGTCTTCGGTGGTCGCGAGGATGTCGACGGTGGTGCCCTTGAGCTGGAGGCGTACCTTGCCGAGGCCACCGCGCCGGATCGGCACGAGCACCCGCCCGCTGAGACCGACGTAGTCACGGATCGACGCGGCGACGCCGGTCGAGTCGGCGGCGAGACGGCGGAGGACGATCGTCGCGGCCGCGCCGGAGAGGGTGCCCATGGTCAGGGCCAGGATCAACGCTGGCAGCGCAGCGGTCAGGGAGAGGCCCTCGAGAACGGCGCCGGTCAGGCCGAAGAAGGTCGTGAAGAAGGTCCAAAAGCGGAGCGACGTCAGCAGGCCGAGGAGCGGGCGTCGTCGACGTCGTGCGAGTGGCCGGCGCTCGACGTGGATGAGCGCGTCGGCGTCGGCCTCCGCTGCGTCGGCGAGCGAGCCGTGGTCCGCGTCACCGTGATCGATATCGGCGTCGGCGTCGGCGTCGATGTCGGCGTCGATATCAGCGTCGATATCAGCGTCGACGTCGGCGTCGGCGTCGAAGCCTTCGCCGACCTGTAGCTCCGCCGGACCGTCAGCGTCAGCGTCGTCTTGGCCGCCGAGGACAATGGAGGTGAGGAGGACGACACCGCCCGCGACCATCGAGAAGAGATAAAGGGTGAGGAACATCGACTCAGCGTTGAGTTTGCCCTCCTGCGTGTGTCGCGGCTACCCTCGATCTGACCTGGGATGCGCGGAAGTGGCGGCCTGTCCGCGGGCGCAAGACGCAGATCCTCGCCTGGACTGGACCCTCTGCTATGTTCCTGCGGCCGATGTTGTTCTCCGACTCCCGCAAGCTCAAGATGCCGACGCCGTCCGAGGCTCTCCCCGGTCGCGACGAGCCGATGGTCGTCCCCGAGGTCCACTTCGTCAGCGGTGCGCGGCTAGTCCCGCCGTTCCCCGCGGGGCTCGAGCGAGCGATCTTCGGCCTCGGCTGCTTCTGGGGGGCGGAGCGGCGCTTCTGGCAAGAGTCCGGCGTCTACAGCACGGCCGTGGGCTACGCGGCGGGCCTCACCAAGAACCCCACCTACAAAGAGGTGTGCAGCGGCAGGACCGGCCACAACGAGGTGGTCTTGGTCGTCTACGATCCTGCGGTGATCGCCTACGCGGCGCTGCTCAAGGTCTTCTGGGAGAGCCACGACCCGACGCAGGAGATGCGGCAAGGGAACGATGTTGGCACCCAATATCGCTCCGGGATCTACACCTACACGGACGCGCAGGCGAGCCTGGCCTTGGCCTCCAAGGCCGCGTATGCAGAGCACCTAGCGGCCGCGGGGTTCAGCGCGGTGATGACGGAGATCCTGCCCGCGCCCGAGTTCTACTACGCTGAGGCCTATCATCAGCAGTATCTCGCGAAGAACCCGGGGGGCTACTGCGGTCTTGGGGGGACCGGCGTCGGCTGTCCCATCGGCCTTCTGCCGTCGAGCTAGCCGAGAAGCGCGCGCACTCCTCGAGTTGAGAGCACCCGCACGGAGGGGCGCCGGGGGGGCAGTGCCCCGAATAGCGGTCACGTGTGGGTCTCTAGCCCCCGTGTGTGAGCCTTGTCTGCGTCATGCAGATGTAGCCAAGGCGACACCCGGCAGCTATCGTAGTGGGGCTAGGGCCTCGACGGCGTAGCGATCGTCCTCCCCATTTTCGATCGCGACCTACCTCCCCACCGCCGTCGAGGTCCTGGCAATTTTTCTGTGCTCATCTCGAGGTTGGGCACGCGCCTCGGCGCTGACGTCTTCGTCGGTGGCGGGTCGAGGTCGCGCGGGAGGTTCGTGGTCGCGGTCCGCAGATGTCTACGTCCGCGGTCCGCAGATCTACATGTCTTAATGAACATGTTTTCGGTTCGACGCGCTGCGGGGATCGGCGCATCGGAGCCCGCTGTCCAATGCCGCGCCTGAGCGATGAGATAGCCGCCGCTCTGCCAGACACCTATGCTTGTGCCGCGTATTGACGAGAGGAAGCATGATGTCAGATCGAGGCCGTGAACGTGACCTGGTGCTCGCACCGAACGAGTTTGCCTTCATCCTAGATGAGACGAAGGGCAACATTAATGTCTATGTCGGCCCGCACAAGACCAGCCTCGCGAACACCGACGGCCCGGTGGTCTTCGATCCGGAGACCAAGCGCTTCGGTCGGCGCAGCCTCGACGAGGCGATCCTGCCGATCGCGATCGCCCCAGAGGGGTGGTACCTGGTCCTCAAGAACCCGGCCCGCGACAGCTCGCACCCGCGGACCGGCGCGCTCAACAACCTCCCAGAGCTGAACATCGGCCGTAAGGTCAACATCCCTGGGCCGGTGTCCTTCGCGCTCTGGCCCGGACAGATGATCCGGACCATCAAGGGCCATAGCCTCCGGTCCAACCAGTACCTGCTGGTCCGCGTCTACGATGAGGCGGCGGCGATGGAGAACTGGTCGAACGCGGTGATCAAGCCGCAGCGAGCGGAGGCCAGCGGTGAGGTCGCGGGGGAGGGCGGAGCTGCGACAGAGGACGAGTCGCTGCTGGTCGTCACCCAGGCGCTGCCGGAGCTGACGATCGGCAAGGTGCTCGTGATCCGTGGGACCGACGTCGCCTTCTACATCCCGCCGACGGGGGTTGAGGTCGTCCCCGACGCCGACGGCAACTACGTCCGCGAGGCGGTGACGCTCGAGCGTCTCGAGCACTGCGTGCTCCTCGACGAGAGCGGCAACAAGCGCTACATCCAGGGCCCTGCGGTGGTCTTTCCGAGGCCCACCGAGACCTTCATCAGCCGTCGCGGCGAGCGGAAGTTCCGGGCGATCGAGCTCAACGAGAACAGCGGCCTCTACCTCAAGGTCATCGCGCCCTACGAGGAGAAGGGGGTCCGCTACAAGGTCGGCGACGAGCTCTTCCTCACCGGCAATGAGCAGATGATCTACTTCCCGCGGCCGGAGCACGCGATCATCAAATACGGTGATCGCGAGAAGCACTACGCGGTCGCGATCCCGGCGGGGGAGGCCCGCTATGTGCTCGATCGACTGAGCGGCAAGATCAAGCTCCAGCGCGGTCCGTGCATCTATCTCCCGGACCCGCGCAAGGAGGTGATCGTCCGCCGGATCCTCGCTCCTCGCTCGGTCGCCCTCTGGTATCCGGGCAATAAGGAGGCGCTCGAGTACAACCGGGTGCTCGCCGCCCGTGAGCGCGGTCAGCAGGCCTCGGGTCTGCCACCCGCGGCGGCTCCTGGCGGTCAACCCCGCAAGAAGGAGCGCGCCTCGAAGCCGGGGAACGCCGAGTACGCAGGGGACGGCTTCACGCGCTCGCAGAGCTTCACCGGCCCGCGGACGATCGTTCTCGACACCCGCTACGACGGCGCGGTGTCGATCGATGTCTGGACCGGCTATGCGGTGCTCGTGGTCAACAAGACAGGCGAGCGAGAGGTCGTGATCGGGCCGCAGACGCGGCTCCTCGAGTATGACGAGACCCTGCAGGTGCTGGAGCTCTCGACCGGTACGCCGAAGAGCGACGATGATCTTCTGCGCACCGCCTACCTCCGGGTGCTCAATAACAAGGTCTCCGACGTCGTCGAGGTCGAGACCCGCGATCTGGTCCGGGTCCACCTGACGCTCTCCTACCGCGTCAACTTCGAGGGGGAGCCGGCGAAGTGGTTTGAGGTCGAGAACTACGTCAAGTTCCTCAGCGATCACCTCCGCTCGCTGATCCGCCACGCGGTCAAGCAGGAGGGGATCGAGCGCTTCTACGCCGACGCTGCGGGCTTTCTCCGCAACGTGGTCCTGGGGACCGACGCCGAGGGGGGTGGTCGGCCTGGGCGCGCCTTCGAGGAGAACGGCATGCGCGTCTACGACGTCGAGGTTCTCGGGGTTCGGATCGGTGACGACACGATCGCGAAGCTCCTGGTCGAGGCTCAGCACGCCGTCGTTCAGGAGACGCTGGCCCTCGCCGAGAGCCGGCGGCGGCTGGCGTTCAGCAGGGAGAGCGAGGCGGTGAACCAAGAGATCGCCGCCGTTCAGTCGACGACCCGGCAAGAGGCGATGCGACTGAAGAAGATCGAGGTCGAGCGCGCGCTCGAGGTCCGGGTCGCCGAGATCGTCGCCGAGGCCGAGGCCCGGTCACAGCGTCAGGCGGCGGAGCTCGCCTCGCAGAAGGGGCTCGATGAGATCCACAGCGCCGGGATCGAGCGTGACCGCAAGGGCCGAGAGCTCGAGCTGAGCATCGCTGCGAAGGCGGCGGAGCAGCGCTTGCTCGAGCTTCGGGCGGAGGTCGAGGCGGTCGTCGCCAAGGCTGGCGCTGTCTCTCCCGATCTGATCGCCGCGCTCCAGGCCTTTGGTGATCGCGCCCTCGCCGAGCGGATGGCCGAGACCATGGCACCGCTCGCGATCCTTGGCGGGGAGAGCATCTCTGAGGTCTTCGCCCGGCTCCTGCAAGGGACGCCGCTGGCCCGCTATCTCGCGCCGGTTGAGGCTGCGAACGCGGGGCTAGACGCGGACGAGTAGGGCGTCGGTATGCCGTGGAGGGGCGTGAGCGTCCCTCTAGGGCGTATCCCAGCTGAGCTGGTGATGCATCGCGGCGGGCTCTCCTTCTCGACCCACCACGGCCTGTCCCGAGCGGGGCTCTGAGCTGCCTCAGCGCCCGGAGATGTCGAGCTTCAGGTCCATCTTCATGCTCATGTTCTGGGTCGGGCCGCCGGCGTCGACGCTCATCTGCATCGCCGAGTTGAGCACGATGTCTCCCAAAACCGGGACTACGTGGCTGAGGTCAAAGGACGTCGTGCCGCCGCCCTTGGACTTCATCGACTGGAGGGTGACGACGGCGGTCGACGGGATTCCCGGCGCCTTCATCACCTGGCTCGGCGCGCTCTGCTGGATGCCGTTGTTCAGGGTGAGCACGTCGCCCTCGCGCGCAGTGATCTCGTACTCGCTGACCTGGGTCATGTTGATCCCGCCGACCTGGTTCAGGGTCGAGGAGACCTCCCACTTCGCGCCGATGCCGACCGCCTCTTCCGGGAAGGGGATCGCGATCTGCTGCATCGACTGCTGCATGCTCTCCATGGTCTGTTTGATCTGTGGCTGGACGTTCGGCGGCACCTTGAAGGTGGCCTCGCGGACCTCGCCGCGGTTGGAGACGACGGTCGAGCCGCTGAGGCCGATAATCCCCTTCATCGCTCCGCGGAGGGCCTCTACCAGCTCAGGAGGGATGCCGGGGCGGTCCTTGACGGCGACGCTGTCGAGGCTGAACTCGTAGCGGAAGTCGCCGGTGTCGGAGACCGAGGTGACGTGGATCGGCATCGTCATCTCGATCGGGGGCATGTCCATCTTTGGAATCGCTCCAAGGCCTCCCATGTCCATGTCCATGGTCATGGTCATGGTCATCACCATGGTCTCGCGCTGGCCCGCCTCGACCTTGACGCGGAGCGGGGTGCGGGGCTCCTGGCCGGCGTCGATCACCTTGATGAGCGGCTTCGGGTTCTTGGTCGTCACCTCGTTCCCGGCAGCAGCGGTCGTCGCAGCGGTGTCCGCGTTTGGGTTCGCGTCCGGGTTCGCCGGAGCGGCCTCTGCCATAGCCGGGGCGACCGCCGGGGTCTCGGCCTTCGGCGCGTCATCGCTCGGAGCGCTCTTGGTGCACGCCGGGGCGAGGAGGAGGAGAGCTGCGAGGGGGAGGAGCGTGGAGCGACGGCTCATGGGGCCGGATCCTACACCCTGGACAGGAGTCGTAGGGGGCGAGGCTAGCGTCTCGCGGTCCGGGCTAGCTTCGCCCCGGAAAGGCGAGTTCGGACCGTGATTTCGCCGCTCGCCCGGGTGTCCCGGCGGCGTGCTCGGCGGTCACTCGGGGCGGAGGCTGGCAAAGCCGATCTTGCCGTGAGCGGCCTGAAGACGGCAGATGAGCTCGGCCTGACCCTCGGCGTGGTAGCTTGAGCGGACCAGGGGACCGCTCTCGACGTGGTCGATACCGCGGCTGAGGGCGTACTCCTTGAGCTCGGCGAACTCGTCGGGGTGGACGTAGCGGCTGATCGGCAGGTGCTTCTTGCTCGGCTGGAGGTACTGACCGAGGGTCAGGATCGTCAGGCCGAAGTCGCCGAGCTGGTCGATCACCTCGCGGACCTCGTCGAGCTCCTCGCCGAGTCCGAGCATGAGGCCGGTCTTGGTCAGGGCGCCGCGCTCGCGGGTTCGCCTGAGCACCGCGAAGGAGCGGTCGTAGCGGGCCTGGACCCGCACTTCGCGGCTTAGCCGGGGGACGGTCTCGAGGTTGTGGGCGAAGATGTCGGGGTTGGCGCCCAAGACCCGATCGACGTCCTCCATCGAGCCCTTGAAGTCGGGGACGAGCACCTCGACGGTCATCCGCGGGGCGAGCTCGTGGCAGGCGTCGAGCGTGGCCGCCCAGATCCCGGCGCCGCCGTCCCGGAGGTCGTCGCGATCGACCGAGGTGATCACCGTGTGGTTGAGGTCGAGGGCGGCGAGCATGGTCGCGACCCGGCGCGGCTCGTCTTCGTCGACAGGCAGAGGGCGGCCGGTCTTGACGTCGCAGAAGCGGCACGAGCGGGTGCAGATGTCGCCCAGGATCATGATCGTCAGGGCGCGGTTGTTCCAGCACTCGCCGATGTTTGGGCAGCCGGCGCTCTTGCACACGGTGTTGAGCCCGAGCTTCTTCAGGGTCCTGTCGATGTCTCGGTAGCCGTCGCCGCCGGGCATCTTGACCCGCAGCCAGGAGGGGTGACGGCGGCGGGGCGCAGGCTCGGAGGCCTGATCGACGATCGGCAGTCTGTGGGGCACGACGACTCCATAGCATGGTCGCCGGGGCGCCGCTGCGAGCGGGTCGCAGCCTGTCGCTAGAAGGTGATCCCTGCGCGCGGGTTGTCGTCGGCCTGGAGGGCTTCAAGGGCGGCGAGGAGCTCGTCCGAGCCGGCTTTCGGTAGGCGGACGTCGAGGGTGATGTGGAGGTCACCCGGCGTCTTCTTGCCGAGCTTCACGCCCTTGCCCTTGAGCCGGAGCACCTGGCCGTTTTGCGAGCCAGGCGCCAGCTTGATCGTCAGCACGCCCCAGGGGGTCGGGACGTCGACCGGTCCGCCGCGGTAGGCCTCGAGGGCGGTCACCGGCAGCTCCATGTGCAGGTTCATGCCGTCGCGGGTGAGCGTGGGGTGGGTGCGCACCTTGACGGTGAGGATGATGTCGCCGGGGGGGGAGCCGCCGCCCTGCTTGCGCAGGCGGAGCTTGCCGCCGTCGCTGATCCCGGCCGGCACCTTGACGTCGAGGGTGCGCGCGCTGCCGTCACGGGTCTCGACCCGGAGGGGACGGGTGGTCCCGAAGAGGGAGTCGACAAAGTCGATCGTGATGTCGCCGGTGATGTCGCGGGTGGTGGTCACCGGACGTCGACCTCGGCCGCCGAAGGGGTCGGCATCGCGGACCCGTCCGCCGCCGAAGAGCTGCGAGAGCAGGTCGTCGAAGTTGGTGCCGCGGGCGTCGGAGAAGTTGGAGAAGCCGCCGCCGGGGAACCCACCGCCGGAGAAGCCACCGTTGCCGCCGCCGGGGAACCCACGGCCGCCACCGCCGGCTTGCTTGTAGGCCCGGGCACGCTCGGCGTCGAAGCCCTGCGTGAGGCTCATCTCGCCGAACTCGTCGTAGAGCGATCGCTTGTCGGTATCTCCGAGCACTTCGTAGGCGGTCGAGACCTCCTTGAAGCGCTCCTCGGCGGCCGAGTCACCCTGGTTGAGATCGGGGTGATACTGCTGCGTGAGCTTGCGAAACGCCCGCTTGATCTCTTTTGGCTCGGCGCTGCGGGATACACCGAGAACGCTGTACAAGTCCTTCACTAGCGCGCCATCTTAAGTCGACCGAGGTGGGGTGCAAGGGGCCAGGAGGTCGCGGCAGATCGCGCAACATCCGCTGACTGGATGTTCGCCGAAAAGATCCGCACTATGCGCAGTTGTGCGGTAGAGGTGCCTGCGCGCCGGGTCGAAGACCTCGGCGCCGCCGCATAAAGTGTCGCTGCTGGCCGTCCTGGCCGTACCTGTGGCACAACTGCCCGCAAGCGATGACGTAACGTCATGTTCACCGACGACTGTGTTTCCGACCGTGTTTCTGTCCACCCGAGCGATGTCGACCTAGGCGAACACCCCTACGCAGGGCTGCTCGCCCGGGTCTCCAAGCCTGGCCGCTACATCGGCGGCGAGGAGCAGCAGATCCACAAGCCGTGGGACGCGTCGATCCTCTGTCGCTTCGTCCTCGCCTTCCCTGATCTCTACGAGATCGGGATGAGCCACCTCGGCACCCGGATCCTCTACAACCTGATCAACAAGGCGGACGATCTCGTCTGTGAGCGCGCTTTCAGCCCCTGGAAGGATCTCGAGGCGGAGCTTCGCAGCACGGGGCTGCCGCTCATCAGCCTCGAGAGTCAGCGCGGGCTCTCCGAGTTCGACGTCGTCGGTGTCAGCCTCCAGTACGAGCTGAGCTACAGCAACGTGCTCCTCAACCTCGAGCTCGGTGGTGTTCCGCTGCGGGCGTCGGAGCGCGGCGACAGGGATCCGATCGTGCTCGCCGGTGGGCCGACGGCGACCCATCCTGCGCCGCTCTCGGCCTTCGTCGACATCTTCCTCGTCGGCGAGGCGGAGGAGGTCCTGCCGGCGCTGCTGCGGACGATCGGTCGCCTTCGTCGGGCTGGGGCGAGCCGCGCTGAGGTGCTCGCCGCTGCGGTCAAGCTCCCCGGGATCTACATCCCAGAGTACTACGAGGTCGCCGAGGATCCGCGCTCGGAGCTCCACTGCGTCGTCGGCCTGAGCCCAGCGGGGGAGCTCGCTGGCGCGCCCGAGCGGGTCGAGCGGGTCTGGGTCCGGGACCTCGACGAGTACCCCTTTCCGACCGAGTTCCCAGTCCCCTACGCCGAGGCGATCTTCGACCGGGCCTCGGTCGAGATCACCCGCGGCTGCACGGAGGGCTGTCGCTTCTGCCAGGCTGGGATGATCTACCGCCCGGTCCGCGAGCGGGATCCCAAGCAGGTGATCAAGGCGGTGCTCGACGGCGTCGACAGGGGGGGCTTTAGCGAGACCAGCCTGACCGCGCTGAGCACCGCCGACGTGTCCTGCATCGATCCGTTGATCAAGGAGCTGGTCCCCGAGCTCAAGCGCCGCAAGGTCAAGCTCGGGGTGGCGTCGCTGCGGGCCTACGGTCTGAGCGAGGACCTGCTCGACGGGATCAAGAGCGTCGGCATCTCGGGGCTGACCTTCGCCCCGGAGGCCGGCACCCAGCGGATGCGCAACGTCATCAACAAGAACGTCAGCGACGAGGACATCCTGGCCTCGGCCAAGCGGATCTTCGAGCGCGGCTACGATCGGATGAAGATGTACTTCATCATGGGCCTGCCGAGCGAGACGGAGGAGGACGTGGTCGGCATCGCCGAGACCGGCAAGCGGGTCCGCGATGTCGCCCGCGAGCTTCAGCTCTCGCGGATGCCGGTGGTGACCTGCTCGGTCTCGCAGCACGTGCCCAAGCCGCACACGCCCTTCCAGTGGGCGGCGATGGACTCGATCGAGGACAACTACGGCAAGATCGATCAGCTCAAGCGGCTCACCAGTCGCTACAAGATCTCGCTCAAGACCCACAATCCCCGCGAGAGCTGGCTCGAGTGCCTCTTCGCCCGCGGCGATCGGCGGATGTGCGACGCGCTCGAGTACGCCTATCGCAGCGGCGCTCGCTTCGACGGTTGGAAGGAGCTCTTCTCCTTTGATCGCTGGCTCGAGGCGCTGGGCAAGGCGGGGATTGAGCCGGCTCGCTACACCCGGACGATCCCGGTCGGCGCTCGCTTGCCCTGGGACCACCTGGACATGGGGCTGGACGAGGGCTTCCTCGAGGGCGAGTACCGAAAGGCGCTGCGCGGGCGGGTCTCGCCCCCCTGTGGCAAGCCGGCGGGGGCGAAGGTCCACCATACAAAGGTCGCCGAGGCAGAGGCCGAGACGCGCCGACTCGTCTGCTACGACTGCGGGATCGCCTGTGACATGTCGGAGATGAAGACCGAGCGGATAGCTTCGCTGGTCCAGCTCAGCAGCGCTCGTGATGTTCGGGTCGCGGAGGACGAGGCGGCTGTGGCCGCGGCCGCGGAGATGATCCCGGCGGCGCGGCTTACCAGCCAGCTCAAGAGCATCGCCGGCTTTAGCCGTCTCGACGACGACTCGGCCTTCAAGGAGTCGGCCGAGGCCGCCTTCACCAGGGTGCGGATCCACTTCGCCAAGTCGGGGGCGATGCGCTACATGGGCCACCTCGACCTCCTGCGGATGATCCCGCGGATGCTCCGTCGGGCCCGCCTGGAGCTCGCCTTTAGCCGCGGTTTCAGCCCGATCCCGCGGATGAGCTTTGGCCCGGCCTTGCCCCTCGGTAGCGCCGCCCGCGAGGAGGTGGTCGACGTCGATCTGATCCTCGAGGACTCCGCAGACGACATGGCTGGCGATTGGAGCGACGAACGGCGGGCCGCGGTCGCGGCCCGGATCGAGCGCAGGCTCGTCGAGGTCGCTCCGCCGGGGCTCGGGATCGTCGACGTGCGGGTGACCGCTCCCGACGAGCGTCGCCTCGGCCAGCTGATCGCCGCGGCCGACTATGCGGTCGCGCTCGACGAGACTCAGCTCGCGTCCCTGCGCGAGGAGCTGCCGAAGAAGATGGCCGCCCCGGCGCTGCTCTTCGAGCGGCTCGAGCGGAAGAAGAAGCGGAAGAAGAACCGCACGGGCGGGCGAGGCCGGCCGCCTGCGCCGCCGCAGGTCCGCGAGTACGACGCCAAGCCGCGGATCATCGACGCTGTGGTCGACGCCGAGAACAGCACCCTCCGCCTCCGCCTGCGGATGGGCTCGGAGGGGGGAGCGCGGCCCCGTGAGGTCGTCCAGGCGCTGGTCGGCGAGCCGATCCCGGACCATCAATTTTGTCGCGAACGTCTGCTCGTCGCGGTCGAGGATGGCTACGTCGCGACTCGCGAGGTCGGCCCGCACCTCCAGCGGCCGATCCCGGTCCGGACCCTGCGCCCCGGCTCTGCGCCTCCGGCTCCGTAGGAGCTGCAGGCCTGTCGACAGGGGGTGGGGTCTGCCGGTCTGTCGGGTCGCAGCGTCTCGTTTGTGCGGCGCGTGACGGCCCAGAGGGGCAGGCGGCGGGTCCGGGGGAGGCCGCCCCGCAGGGGCGGGTTCAGAGGCGGCCGGTCTATGTGTTCAGCGCCGGGACGCACGGGCCGGCGAGAGGCCCGACGGTTGCATCAGACGGTCCGGTCAGACGGGGCTGTCGCGTCTGACCGGTCATCAAGCTCGCGCCCCAGCTCGCTCCCGGGGCGAACCCTCGACCCGGCAAGGCGTGCCTGACGGGCGAGGGCTGCGGTGCTTGCTAGGCGAGGGGGCTCTCGAAGGCCGGGGGCTTCCCGCGCATCATCGCCTTCACACCGATCCGCGAGGTCGACATCGTCAGGCTCTTGGCCGCGCGCTCGCCCTCGAGGTCGCTCGCCTCGGCCCAGGGGAGGTTGCTGCACCCCTCGATGGTCGCGGCCAGGAGCTCGCGCAGCTCGGAGTCGAGCGGGATGCCCTGGTCGTTGCGGACGCTGGCGTTGCGGTCGACGACGATCTCGAGGGCCCCCTCGCGGAAGGCCGGGAGTTCGCCGCTCTCTGCCAGCTTGGCGGCGAGGGCGAAGCTCGCCTTGGGCAGCTCCGGGATCGGGACGATCGCGGAGACAAAGCCCCATTCCAGGGCCTCGTCGACCTTGAAGGCGTGGCCGGTGAGGAGACGATCGTTGACCTTGGCGTAGTGGGAGGGGTCGACGAAGCGGTGGATCTGGTGGCAGCCGCCGAGCCCGGGGAGCACCCCGACCGTGGTCTCGGGCTGGGCGAGCACGGTCTTCTCGCCGGCGATCCGGGCGTGGCAGGAGGTGGCTAGCTCGAGGCCGCCGCCGAGGACTCGGCCGACGAGCGCCGCGATCGTCGGCTTGCCCTGGCGGAGCTTGTGGAGCGTCGCCTTCCAACCATTGATCAGGGCGAGGGCTGCGTCATGGTCGCCGAGGACCGGGACGAAGCAGCCGAGATCTGCACCGTGGCCGAACTCGCGGCTGTAGACGCCGTCTGGTGCGAGGACGATCGCCTTGACGCTGTCGTCGGCGGAGAGCTTCTCGTAGGCCGCGTCGAGCTCGGCGATGAAGGTGTGGTTGATCGTCGTCCGCTTGAGCGAGATCATGCCGATCCCGTCGTGAACGCTGACTCCGACGTAGATCTGGCCCCACGCCGCCTTGCCAGCCGCGGGGTCGAGGGCGGCGAGGGGGGCGACCGCCTCGGCCTGGGTGATCGACTGCTCCTTGAGGAAGGAGCGAGTGATCGCTGAGGCGACCTCCGCTCCCATCGCCTCGATCTGCGCCGGCGGGCCCTTGCGGAAGGCGAGCGCCTTCTCCGCGAGATAATTGAGGGCGTCGACGCCGACGATCTTGTGCTCGAGCATGTACGCGGTCAGGCCGAAGAGCATCCCCTGCATCCGCCGGCGGGCCGCCTCAAAGTGCTCCTTCGGGCAGCGTTGGCCGCGCTCGTAGGGCCACTTGAGATCAGGGTCGTCGATGTAGGGCTGCCACGCCGCCGGGATCGCATAGAGCGTCGAGTCGATCTCCTCTTGCATGAGCTGCATGCAGTGGGCCGAGAGGCCGTTCGCGCCGCGGATCAGGTTGTGGACGAAGAAGGGCGAGGTGCCGAAGGTCTGCTTGCAGACGTCGTCGACTTCGGCCGGCGAGAGGCCGAGGTCGGCGTGAATTCGCACAGCCTCGAGCATCATCCCGCAGAAGAGACGATCGGCCGCGAAGCTCGGGACGTCGCTGACCGGGATGAGGGTCATCCCGAGCGAGCCGAAGAGCTTGCGGATCGCCTTGGCCTCCGCCTTGCCGGTGAGGGCCCCCTTGACCGGCATCTCCCAGAGCTTGTTTGTCAGGTGGGGGAAGAAGGGGTGGAGAACGCCGCAGCGCTCGCTCCCCGGCAGGCCCTCGAAGAGCTTCTTGGTGGTCAGGCCGCTGGTCGCGGAGAAGATGTAGGCCTCGGGGTCGCGGGCCCGAAGGGCGGTGTAGAAGGAGCGCTTGAGGTCGAGGCGCTCGGGGATCGCCTCGAAGACGAGGCCGACAGCGAGGCCCTCGGGGAGGTCATCGACGCCGCCCTGGACGATCGTGATCCCGTCGTTGATCGCCGCGATCTGATCGGGGAGGAAGCGGGTCTTGAAGGCGTCGTGCAGTCGGGTCTTGATCTCCTGGACTGCAGGGGAGAGATCGAGGGCGATCACCGGAACGCCGTGACGGCCGAGAAGACGGCCGAGCTGGCCGAGTTTGCCGAAACCAACGTTTCCGCAGCAGCCGGCGACGACCAGCGCTCGCGTCGGGCCATCGGCATCCGGTTGGAAGATCGCTTTCACCGCGGGGTCGCTGATCTGCTGCTTCTCCATGAGCGGGAGGATAGGGGCGCGGCTCGGGCGCTCGCCATGGCGCACCGTTTGAGCTTCCCCACGGCCATGCCCGTCATTAATGGTAGTTTTTGCCGCTCAGACTCGCACTTCTAAGCTCGGATCCGTCAATTGACCTCCGCGCTCGTGGACCGCGTGCAGCAAAATACGCGATCATTGCTGTGATGTTGCGTCTTGGCGTAGAGTCGCCATCACGACCCGATCAACCGATCACGTGGCAGGAGATCTACCTATGAAGCTCGACAGCAAATTCCTCGTGGCAACGCTTACTGCTCTTTCTTTCTTTGCTCCCGCCTGCGGCGGCGACGCGAAGACGGAAGATCCCAAAAAGGAAGAGGCTAGCGCCGACGACAAGAAGGACGAGAAGAAGGAAGAGGCCAAGCCCGAGGCGGCTGGCGACGAGAAGAAGGATGAAGCCAAGCCGGAAGAGGCCAAGCCCGAGGGCGAGGCTGCCGAGGGTGAGGAGAAGAAGGAAGAGGCTGCTCCCGAGTAGGGACTCCTTCCATCCATTTGTGCGGCACTTCGCCGTACTTCAATCGAGGCGCCCTCATCGGGCGCCTTGTTTTTTGTGCCCAGGTCGATAGCCTGCCGCGGATGCGTGCAGATGGCCGTCGTCCCGAAGAGCTCCGACCCTATTCGATCACACCAGGCTTCATCGGCCAGGCCCTGGGCTCGGCGCTGATCAGCGCCGGTCGGACGCGAGTGATCTGCACCGCCAGCCTCGAGGCGCAGACGCCCAAGTGGCTGAAGACCGGCGGATGGGTGACCGCGGAGTACTCGATGCTTCCCGGCGCGACCCGGCCGCGGGGTCGCCGGGATCCCGGCGGTCGCGGCAAGGAGATCCAGCGCCTCATCGGCCGCTCACTCCGGGCCTGCGTCGACCTGCCTCGCCTCGTCGGCGACCGGCCGCTCTCCATCGTCTGCGACTGCGACGTGATCGAGGCCGACGGCGGCACCCGGAC
>Ga0316189_10001744_pt1 | contig 21564 bp, 17 predicted proteins | sample LowCovwburrow_MG_FD_204930 | JGI IMG/M metagenome (GOLD analysis project Ga0316189, IMG submission 204930) | Coastal sediment microbial communities from Maine, United States - Lowes Cove worm burrow | ecosystem: Environmental > Aquatic > Marine > Coastal > Sediment | place: USA: Maine... | reverse complement strand
CCTGCCACATCATCATTAGTTACTGTGACTGCTACACTTTGATTAGCAAGAGCTGCAAAACCAGCATCACTGCTTAGAGCATTGATACTTGCTGTTACAATCGCACTGTCATCGCCTAAAGTATCATCGTTTACACCAGTTACTGTTACCGTTTGTGCGGTATTCCAGTTTGATGCTGTAAATGTTACTGCGTTTAGTGATACTGTTACTTCGTTTGTATCATCAGATGCTAAATCAATAACCACATCACTTGAAGGCTGTGTATTTAAAACAATTGTAAAAGTTGCTGTACCTGCTGCTTCATCAATGGTAATGTTTGTTTTAGATAGAGAGAAACTTACCTCGGTAATTGGTTCAGCAAATGTTACTGACCAGTTATTAAGTTCGTTCCCCATATCAGTTGGAACATTACTGTCTTGATAGTAAGCTGGCGTAGCGTCTGAATCGCGTAAGTTTCCTCTAATACCGCTCGATCCAAAACGACCAGCTGTAGCATTAACTCCTGTATATGCATAACGAAGTTGTTGATCTGCTCCAGTTGGGACAGCTGACAAAGTAATTTCTACCGCATCGGCTAAACCATTGCCATTTGTATCAACCAATGTTGTTCCAGTAATGGTTGCAGATGAGGCATCATCATAATACTCAAAACCATTATTGGTTTCTGCTCCAACTTTTGTTGTATCAAAAACAAGTGGTTCGACTGGAACATTGAATTTTACCAAAATTGTTGAACCTGCTCGTGTAGTTTCTTTAGGAGAAAGTGGTAACCATGGCTCTCCGTTTACAACAACTTTCTCAACCACTTTTGCATAGTACTCACCTAAACGGCGGTATGAGTAATTTGTAAGGTGGGCAGTATCTTCATAATCAAAGATATAAATAGGCGTTACCAAGTAAATTTTATCTGGATTATTTTTAGCAGCAAGCCATTGAGCTAAACCTGCTTTTGGAGTTGCATTACCATATCTTGGCCAAGAAGCAATCTGATTGGTAAATAACGGGATAGTTCCTGTTTGTCCAGTAATGGCTTGTATGTCTGCTTCGTAATCATTTTGCCACTCTACCAAGTTGGCTAGATATGTTGCGGTCGGGGTATCGTCTCGCTCATCTGCTTCACCGTGAACAAGTGTTACTGCTTGCACTTTGTAGGGATCACCTTCTGCGTTTACCAGATCAAAAGCAGTTTCAATACGACTAATTCCGTTTGCGTACGCAGTTGTTCCTTTTTTAAGTCCTGTGTATGCCGTAGCTCCAACACCATTAAGCGTTACTATAGACTCAAAACCAGGTACAGCATCAGATAAATAGTTAGCAAATCCACTTGATTTTGTTTCTGTGCCAGCGCTTCCAAAAGTTGCTGTCTCTACAAGAGGAATAAGAGCTGTTTCGCCAGAATTAAGCATACGGTTATTAAACGGCTGGATGGTACTTAACTGGGGTGCGCCTTGTACGCCCAAAGATAAACTTTGGCCAGTTGTCAAGAATTGATTTATAATTGATGTAATATTGCTAGCTGTTGTAGGAGTAGCTGTTTCTATATTGCTTACCATAGCAGATGGCGCTACAGGAGTTACTCGGAAATCATAAGCTGTTCCATTAGTAAGTCCAGTAATAGTGTACCCACGAGCAGTAGAAACGCCTTCAGTTTCGGTAGTCCATCCTCCAGCTGCTGATTCTTTGTATTCAATAATATAGTCAGTTGCCGAAGCGTATTCATCCCATTGAAGTAATACAGAAGTATTTTCAGGGTGTGCTATTAAATTTATAGGGATTGCCTCAATCTCTAGTGTATTGGACATTTTTGTTACCCCATTTATCGAACCATTAGTTGGTGTTACCTCACAAATCCAGTTTTCTCCCGCTTCTGTTTCATCAGAATTAATAACAGAAACTCCATTGGTAAATAGGCTTGCTACTTGATTTCCTGAAAAAGCGTAATCTACAATAATGAGGTCGTCTAATTTTCCATTAAAATCATACGTGTTGATTGTAAAAGCTTCTCCTATTGAGTCTATTCTTAAAGTTTTACCAGCTTGTGTTCCTGACCCTAAAAATACGCCGTCTAAATAGAAGTTTGCAACAGTCCCATCATAGGTAACTGTCCAAAGCTTCCATTCGCCTGCGTTTATTACAGCACTTGTGTTAAAGTCTATCTGTGTTTCATCATCGAAACGAACGCGCCAAAATTCTCCCTTTTTGAAACCATAAAATCCGTTACCATTCTTTTTCCCAATTGGAATTACCCAATTGTTATTGGGTGAAGTATATGCGTTAATATTAACCCACATAGATATTGTAAATTGACTTAAAGAAAGTTCTGTGTCGAGCAGAAGATGATTATCTGTATCAAAAAATTCGTATGCGCCTTTACCATCATAACCTCCTGTAGCGTTCCAGGTAGCTCCATTAGCAGTCACGTTATTATTATTTCCCGAATAATCATCATTTACTAATGATGTTCCGCCTTCAAACGGCAAATTGAGACTAAATAGCGGATTACCGTCTTTGATCCAATTAAATATATTCTTTACTGCTGGACCTCCATTTGCGTTTGTATTTTGTGGATTACAAGTAATATTTTCATCACTCGGAGCGGTTGTAGTAGTACTTGTTGTTGAAGTAAGCGTTGGGTTGTCCTGTGTTGGAATTCCTTCATCATCTACTAATGTAATATCCACTGCCTGATTAGCAATTGAATCAAAATTGTCATCACTAGCTGCATCATTTACCGATGCGGTGATAACAGCTGTATGATTAGCAAAAACAGCATCATCAATACCAGTAATTGTTACAGTTTGAGCCACATTCCAGTTGGCATTAGTAAAGGTTAATGAGCTTGGTGATACGGTTGCTTCATTAATATCATCAGAAAATAAATCGATCACTACATCACTAGTTGGTTGGGTATCTAAATTCACAGTAAATGTGCCTGTTGCTCCATCTTCATCGATGATAAGAGATGATTCGCTAAATACTATCTTTGCAGAGAATAAAATTCCGTTTGAAACAGCAGAGACCTCGGAAGCAGTTAGTGCTTCCTTATAAAACACAGCATCATCTATCATCCCATTAAAACGTGATCCAGCAGCACCACTAGTTCCATACGCACCAATTGTCATAGCAGAATCTAACACTTGTGGACCTGTACCAGCATCTACCTCAACCCCATTTACATAAAGTATATATTTTCTGTTTGTATCTGTGGCATCATATTGAAAAACTACAGCCACATGCGTCCAAGTATTAGCTACCAAATCAGCTGGACTGCTTACTCTCTCGTTAATATCCGGAATTCCTCCCAATCGATCTGAGGCTGAAAACTTATTGTTTTTTATCCAAAAAATAGAGTTTGGGTCTGAGGCTCGGTCATGTGTAGAAATAATATTTCCGTCTAGAACTGTAGGCATAAATACCCAAGCTGCCTTCGTCCAGCTTGTTGCTGCTGTTAAGTTAGTAGGAATATTCTCTATAAAACTACTGCCATTAAATAAACCAACATTCCCCCTTGTACCATCGAAAACTGTAGTTACACCAATGCTTGTACCATGATTTCCATTTCCAGATGTATCATTATTATTACCTTCAAACTCAAACAGAAAATGTGGATCCGAATAGATGAATCCTTCATTGTTTGTCAACGTAATATCCACTGTCTTATCAGCAATACCATCAAAGATATCATCACTTAATGCATCATTGATTGCCACCGTAATAACAGCTGAATGATTAGCAGCTATGGCATCGTCAACACCTGTAACAGTAACAACTTGTGGTGTATCCCAGTTAGCGCTCGTAAAAGTAAGTGTTGCTGGTGTAACGGTTGCTTCTGCTACATCGCCTGATGAAAGATCAATGATTACATCTGTTGTTGGTTGCGTAGTTAGTACTGCAGTGAAAGTATCTAATCCTGCATTTTCGTCGATGGTGAGATTTGTTTCGCTAAGATAAAAATCAAACTCAAGCTCTTTGAATGTGATGTCATCAAACTTAACACCAGCTATACCACTACCATACCCTTGTGTCAATTGTGTTGTTCCTGTGGTATATGTAGCATCTGTTCGTGTTAAGACATTAGTAAATGTAACGCCGTCATCAGAGTATGCTAAGGTAAGCGTTGTACCCTTTGCAGTGGCACGATACCAACGATCTACACCAACACCCGGAGCAGCTAGAGCTACTGCTGAGCCAAGTAGAGAATATTCAGATGCATCAGAACGATACAACCTAACATCATTTTTAATTGGATTAGTTTGAAATAAATAACCCTGTTTTGCACCAGCATTACGAGAATTTGTACCTGTTCCTCGTAAAACAATCCCAGATTTTCGTGAATGCGTATAGTTTTCTTTCCAAGTTACTGAGTAGTTAGAAACTGATGGAAATGAATTTAAATCAAATATAGAGGTATTACCTGCATTTCGTGAGGTAATCTTAGCTGCCTGTCCAGCGATAGTTTCTATGGTGCCATTAGTTTCGGTAATATTTGCAGGAGTTGCCCCTATAGTGTCTGCTTCGAAATCGTAGATGATACTCTCATTATTAGTTAACATAGCATTCACAGTCTTATTAGCAAGACCGATAAAGGCATCATTAATACCAGTAACAAGTACAGTTAGTGCGCTAAGATTAAAATGAACTGCAAAAACAAGGGTTAATAAATGTCTCCACTTAAATAAAATTAGTGGTTTATTTTTACTTAAATAATTGATACTTGTGGTAATTCTTTTCATAATATTATGTACTTAACTTAATAATTTATACAGAAGTTGTTGAGTAAGTTTTTTGAATAAAATAAAGAAGCTTCGCTCGTATTTCTATCTATTTTTAATTGATAATTAATGAGTTTTCTTTAGGGTTTTTAGAAGCGATACTTTGAAAAATATTCAAGTATATATCGGTGATTTTAGACATTGGATATGCTGTCGCTGCTTTATAATTTGCTTTTTCTAATTCAATTCTATAAGCATTATTTTTAAGGATTTTTTCAATGGCATTTGCCAAACTAGCGACAGATGTTGGTTCAAAAAATTCACCTTTATAACCTTCATCCTTCACTAAAAGCGCTAAGTCTCCTAAATCTGGCATTACTACCGCTTTACCATAACTCCCGGCTTGGTGTAATACACCCGAACTTCCTGTGGTAGATGTATATGGAAAAACAACAATTGCACTTTCTTTAAATAAGGTTGGCACACCTTTTTCTGCTACATACCCTGTAAATGTTACTCCCTCTACATGACTATATGCTTCTTTTACAAATTTTAAATATCCTAGTGTGTTCGGATTATCTGTTCCTGCAATAACAACCTCTAAGTTTAAATTTGAACGTTGTTTAATTATTTCAACAGCTTCAATCATACTTTCTACTTTTTTGTAGGTTCCAAACTTTCCAAAAGTCATCACCTTAAAAGGTTGAGATGGCAGATTATATGTTGGTTCTTCAGGAATTTCAAATGTCCCATGAGGAATAAATTTTACATTCTTAGCATGATATTTTTCTTCTAGTATATCTACATACTTTTGCATGGTTAAAGCAACAATATCTGCTTGAAGAAGTAATCGTGTTAATGTGCTCCCTATAAACCCGTAGAGTTTTTGCATGATTTTATTACTTGTAAACCCTGCACTTTCTAAATCTACTTCTTCTAAAATATTATGTAGTAACACAATATTTGGAATTTTTTTAAGCTTACAAATAAATGGCAGCATTAAACCTAGAGCTGCTGCAATTTTTTTATCGCCAAACTTCATGAACTGTAAATTGAATAATACAGCATCTGGTAGTTCTTGACTTATTGCTTTAGTTACATTTAAAATATTAGCATAACTATTAAATGTCCAGCATTCTCTGATTGTTATTTTACAACCATATTCTGTAAACTCAATATCTTTTTTACCTTCGGTAGTATCTGTTAGTAAAACTAATTCTGTAATATCCTCTTTTTGTCTAAAATGCTTTACTAAGTGGTAAGCATATTCATTTAAAGTTACTTTACTTGGCGGGTATGCTGTTACAATTGCTAGTTTCATAATAATTTCATTATTTAATTACACTGCAAATTTGTGCTTTTACAACTCTAAAAATGTCTGTTTTAAGACAGATAGGTATTTACTGTAGATGAATGGAAATTTGCTTTAGACAAGCTTTTTAAGGGAGTTAAGCGGAAAGAATTATTTTAGTTTGATAAAACCTAAGGTTTTTAAACTTTCCACTTAATTTCTCATTTGAAATTACTGTAATTTCAAATGAGAAATGGTATTGAATAGGAGTTCCTTTTTTTTCGATCCTAGCGTCGGGGAATTGAACCCAAAAAAAATGACTAAACAGATTTAGAAGATATTATTTGATCTCTTGTAAAGAATAATAGCTGAATGATTAGTAATGAAATCATAGCTAAAATTTGCATATGAACAACTTGCTCTAAACTGTCATGATAAAAGATTACCAACACCATTTGAAGCACACCAAACACACCAGAAATAATTACAGGTATATATTTATCTATAGACAAATAATAATATGCAAAAATGTTAGATATGGCAAACATAGATGTTGCAATAGCATATTTCCATAATAACGGTGCCATAGCAATATAACTATCACCAAATAAAAGAGATATAATAATCTCAGGAAAACTTAAGCAAACCAGTATAATTATTATAGAAATCGCGGCTATATAACCTACGTATTTAAATAATATTGGAGCCGTGTCTTTACCATCTTTTTTAAGTTTAACTACTGTTGGTAATAATAGCATAACAAACATCCAAGCAATAAAGTAAACAATCCTACCTATTAAAGCTAAAGAGGCATACAAACCAGCTTGGTAAGGTTCAAAATAATGTTTTACTAAAAGAATATCACTGTTGTTTATGATGATTTGAGTTAGCTCATAAAACGCTGTGATAATAAAAAAACCCTTAATATCTTTTAAATGCGTTTTACTTAACGCATGTGTTTTCCTTGAAAAAAGATTATCAAACTTAAAAGGCAACAACCCGAAAACAAATGATGCTAAAATACCAACCGCAATAACCACAGACGATTGTATATTAAACCATACAATAAGACCAAGTGTTATTAATAAACGACTCAGCATTTCAAATTGATATGTAATTGATAAAGCTTTAAAAGCTTTTTTGCCTTGAAAAACACCTCGGTTAACACTCATTAAAAAGTAAAGTGGTACACCACAGCCAAAAACAACAAACATATTTGATGATGATGTGTTGAATAATTGTTGCAGCTCACCTGCAAAACCAATAATTAATATCCCCAATACCATACCAACTAGTAAAGCATTTTTATAAACCTTATAAATAAAGCTTTGAAATACATTATTTTCAAAAAGCACTGAAAATTTAGCGGTAACCAACTGAAAGGTCATGGCTGCAAAACTCAATACTAATAAAAATGTAATAAGTACTGCGGCATCTGCAAATTGTGCTGGCCCTAAAAGACGTCCAAGAATTAAATTATATAAATAATTTCCACCGTTTACTACCAAAACGCTTAGCATGAATAACTGCTCTTGAGTCACTTTTTTTCTTACGTTATTTATTATTGTGATCATTTTAAATACTATTAAGGGTGAGATTTGTTTATTTATAAACTATAAAACGGCTTGTACTCAAAATCATCATATATCTCTTTACAACCATAACCAATAACAGAAAACTTTTTATTGTTAATTAATGCTTTAGTATGTAAATTTCTTATAACATACACCCCATTTCTATCAATAGACTTTACTTCATTAATATTTATTGTTAATGCTTTAGTATATAATAATAAGAACTCTAAATGATTTTTAAATTGTTTAACTGTACTAGAATTAATAATTCCTTGAATTAAAAAAGAGTCCTCTTCTTGTATGATTTTAAGTGCCATAATCCTAATTTTTAAATATGATTTGTTTAAAACTTGACACAAATATCATCTAGAAATCAGCCAATGATCATTAAATTTCGGTGAGATACCATTTACTGTAGATGAATTATTTGGTTGTTATATTTAACTTGCGAACAGATAAAAACTTATAAGATGAGCTACAAAATACAATTGAGACTATTTATGTTTTTTATAACAACAATGGTCTATTCTCAGCAAATGGAAAAAGGTTATAATTATTTAGAAACTGGTAATTACAAACAAGCTGAATCCTTTTTTGAAACAATTTTAAAAGCATATCCAGAAAACAAAACCGCTAAGCTATGTTATGGCCGTGCGGTTGGTTTACAAGGTGAATCAGAAAAAGCGGTAAACATCTTTACCGACTTATTAGAATTACACCCAAACGATTTTGAAATTAAATTAAACTACGCAGAAGCTTTACTTTGGAATAAAAATTACACAGATGCTAAAACCTTTTACGAAGGATTAATTAAAGAAAACGATCAAAGTTTTGCTGCACTTTTAGGTTATGCAAATACCCTATCCAACCTTAAAATATATAGTGAAGCATTAATTTATGTTAATAAGGCTTTAGAGGTATTGCCAGGAAACCAAAATGCATTAATCTCCAAGAAGTATATCTATTTAGGTTATGCATATAAAAATCAACAACAACAAAATTATACAGAAGCCGAGAACCTTTTAAAAGAAAACTTATCACTTTTTAATGATGATAAAGACACTTTATTAAATCTTGCAAACCTGTATTTAATTGCTGGCGAATTTAATCAAGCCGAAGAAACATATAACACTATAGCAAAAAATCCAGACAATAAAACAACAGCATTAAACGGACTAGCTTTAGTTAACCATTTAAAAGGAAAAGAAAAAGATGCCTTAAACATTAGTAAACAAGCATATAACACTATCTCATCATTAAACGATGATTCACTTATACAACAAACTAGTGAGCGTTATATACAAGCACTTATTTGGAATAAAAAATATAATGACGCCAAAGTTTTAATTGATGAACTTATTGTAAAAAAACCTAATAAAAACTGGATTTTAGCTTTACGCGCCACTTTAAATATTTATAAAAGTAATTTTAAGAAAAGTGTTGCAGATTACAATCGTATTTTAGAAAACGATAGCAGTTCGTTTGATGGTAACCTAGGAAAAGCAAATGCATTAAAAGCTTTAGGCAAATATGATGAAGCCTATACATCGGCAGAAAACACTTTGGCTTTTTATAATAAACAAAAAGATGCATCAAATTTTATTAAAAATTTAAACACAAGCTTTACACCTTTTTCAGAAACCAAAGCTTCTTATTCTTTTGATAATGGTGATAACAAATCTTATAATTTTTCAACGTTTATAGACCTCCCCATTTCAACAAAATTTAAATGGTTAGCTAATTATAGTTACAAAAACACTAGTAATAATGTTACAGATAATAAAGCTACATCTAACAGTTTTTCTTTAGGTCTAGGATATCAATTATTCCCTAATGTTTCCTTTAAAGGAACTATTGGCACAACCACTGCAAAAACAAATGTTAATGATTATAATCAATTATTAACCAATGTATCATTTAATATAAAACCCTTTAAACTTCAAGTTTTAGATGTGGGTTACAAACGAGAGATACAAAGCTTTAATGCAGATTTATTAGATAGAGAAATTGTAATGAATAACTTTTACGCCAATTATAATGTAAGCACCAATTTTAATTTAGGCTGGTTTACACAATATTATTACACTTCGCAAAACGATAATAACACTAGAAACTTATTATTCACATCGCTGTATTATAATATACTACCTAAACCAGCATTAAAAGCAGGATTAAACTACCAATACATTACGTTTAAAAACCAAGTACCCACCATTTATTTCAGTCCTGAGAAATTTAATGCAGGCGAAGTTTTTGTAAATCTTATTAAAGATGAGGTAATTACCAAACCTAACGAATGGTTTTATGAATTAACTGCAGCGACTGGTTTGCAATATATTGAAGATAACGATAGCCAAAGCACCTATCGCGTACAAGGTAAATTAGGTTATAAGTTCTCTGAGCGTTGCTTAGTTAATCTATTTGGCACAAAGAGCAATATAGCCTCTGCAACAGCTGCCGGGTTTACATTTACTGAAATTGGATTGCGTTTTAAATGGTATTTGTTTAAGAAACCCGTATTTAGAAAGTAAAATTAATTATTTCTATATAACACCCCGTCACCAGTTTCTTTACGATTTTTCATTTCCTCTGGTTTACTAGACACTTCAAAAAGTGCTAAACTCGTATATGTATCGTTACTAATTATAGGTTTTTTTAGCTGTTGAAAAACATATTATTAAATTCTAAAAACTTAAAAAACAAGCTAGCATATTTTTATTACTCTGTTAATTTAGCTAACATCCCTTTAAAGATAAGCTCATGAAAAGGTAATACTAATAACCAATACAGTCTTCCTATTAACCCTAAAGGTCTAAAAGTAGCTGTTTGTATTAGTTCCCCTGATTCTATTTTAAATTCAAGCCAAGCCTCTCCTAGTAGTTTCATTTCTGCTAAAAGCAGTAATCTACCTTCCTTTTTATTTGCGTATAAAAACTCTCCAAAAATCAAGAGCTTCTCCAGCATGAATAATATTCTTGTTAGTTCTTCCTCTTCTTAACCCAACGCCTCCAAAAAGTTTATCTATAAAACCTCTAAGCTTCCAAAGCCAATTTCCGTAGTACCATTGGACAGGGCGGTCAAAGTGAGCATAACAATAATTAATGCAACTCCTTTTATAGCTTCGGCTGAAATGATTTTTAAGTGGCTCAAATTTTTCCGTTTTAAGTGGCTCACTTTGACCGTTTTTTGCATATTCAGCTCCAATCTGTCGAAATGACTGTAATACCCTCTTTAAAAAATCAATTATATGTTTAAAGCAAGTTTAACCGCTTCATTAATTCTGGGCGGTTGGATCGACTTACTGGAATAACATCTCTTTTAATAAGTACGCTATTATCTTCAATATCTATAATTTTTTTAATATTGATAATGTAAGAGCGATGTACTTTTAAAAACAAATCGTTTGGTAATTTATCTTCGATTTTTTTTAGTGTAGAATGTACTGTATAACTTTTATCTTCTGTTTTTACATTAATATAATCGCCTTTAGCTTCAATAAGATATATACTGGGGATATCCAATTTTATGAGTCGTCTGTCAATATTTATATATAAATCGTTAGCTGAAGATGTGTCTTTTTCGGTTGGATGTGAAGCTGTTAGATTTGCTTCAATTTTAGTTGTTCTAGCTTTTTGGATTGCTTTTTCAAAACGAGTCAATGTTATAGGTTTTACTAAATAATCAACTATACAGTCGTATTCAAAAGCTTCAATAGCAAATTGAGAATCACTTGTTGTTAAGATTATTTTTGGAGGATTTTTTAAAGTTTGAATAAAATCGAACCCTGTAAAATCGGGCATGTGTATATCTAAAAAAATTAAATCAACTTCATTTTGGTTTAAATATTTCATGGCTTGAATAGCGTTAGGAAATTCTTCCAAAACATTTAAACTTGGTACATTTGTACACAATTGTACTATAATAGTTCTAGCAGTAGCCTCATCATCAATAATAATACAGTTCATAAAATAAATAAAATTATAAAGTATTTAAAAAATCTGTTATAACTTGAAGAATGTTATCAAAACTTTCTTTCCCTGCATCTTTATTTTCCTTTAAATTTTTTTCATAATCTGCAGCTACGGCATAACTCTTTTCAAGTCCTAATATACTAATTTTATGTTTAAGCTTGTGTACATCTTCTGATGCTTTTTTAAAGTTTTTTGCTTCAATGCTTTTAAAATAAACTTTTTTTTCGGTGGGAAACTCTAATTTAATAATAGCAATTAGCTTTTTTTTAAAGGCTATATCGTTACCTGAAAGTGTTTCTATATATGATAAGTTAGGGTATTCCATAGCTATTTTTTAATCGTAAAATGAAATGTTGTGCCTTTACCAATTTCAGAATCAATCCAAATCTCACCTTTATATAAATCAATAACTTTTTTAACTATTGACAGACCAATACCTGTAGATTCTTTACTTGTGTTTAGCGAATGGAATATTTTAAAAATTTTATCATGATATTCTTTTTCTATACCTACACCATTATCTTTAATAGAGAATTGATAAAATGATTTTTGTTCTATAACATCAATTTCAATTAAACCGTTTTTTTTATCAATAAATTTTACTGCATTACTTATTAAATTTTGAAATAACTGTTTCAGTTTAATTATATCTCCATCAATATTTGGTAAAACATTTAATACTTTTATTTTAATATGTTCTGGTACAAATAGTATTTTTTGTAACTCTTCAACTAAGTCGTTTAAATTTACCGACTCTTCTTCTAAAGTTTGCGCTCCTACACTTGAATACATTAAAACATCAGAAATAAGTTGCTCCATTTTTTCTAATGTTGTTTCAATTAAATTGAAATTTTGAAGACTCGCCTCATCTAATTTATCTTTATTATCTTCTTTTATCCAATTTACCAAAGCGTCTATACTGCGTAATGGCGATTTTAAATCGTGAGATACAATATGTGCGTATTCTTGAAGTTCATCATTACTTTTTTTAAGTTCTGCAAGCAGGCTTTCTTTTTGGAACTGCAAGCTTTTAAGGTTAGTAATATCTAAATGAATACCTATAGAACCTATAACTTCTCCGTTTAAATTATAGTTTGGCGCACCACTAATTAGCCAATGTCTTAATTCTCCTGTTTTATTTTTAACTTTTATTTCATAAGAACTTGATTCTCCTTTTTGGCGTTTTAAATTTTCTTTAGCAATAACATCAGAGTCATTATCTACTAGAAATATTTCACCTCCTTTTTTACCTATAAGTTCCTTTTCTGAGTACCCAGACATCTCAATAAAACTTTGGTTAACCATTAATATTTTATCATCATTATCAACTTCAACCAAACCTAAATTCATATTTGCAATAATGCCACTATACTTTTGTTTTTGTGCCTCTAAACTTTTACGATATTTACGTCTTAGGGTTACATCTTTATAGGCCCACAAATGTCCTTTATAAACACTGTTTTCATAAATAGGAATGTAATCTCGCACTAAAATTTTACCATCTTTAGTTTCCAGCTCATCATCAAGAACTTCTTTTTTATTACTTAGAATATCATTTATTCTATTTACAAATGAATTAGGGTTTTTAAATAGTACTTTATTAGTCTCGGCAGCATCACTACAATCTGCACCTTTTAATTGGTCTGGACTTACAGGAATATTAAAAAGCTCACAAAACTTTTTGTTGGTAAGTACTATTTTTCGTTTTTCATCCTCAAGAAGTACACCGCTATCTAAATTAACAATTAAACTAGAAAGCCTGTTTTCAGATTTAATTAACTTCTCTTCAGCTTCTTTTGCTTTCGTAACATCTCTTACAATTCCTTGAGCAGCAACAGCTTTACCATTATCATAAATAATACTAGCATTAATATGTACTAGCTTATTTTCGTTTTTTCGAGTTATAATATTGAGATTAAAATCTGTAATAGTGCCATTTGCCATTAAAGACTGAAATGATTCTGTAATGCGCCACATCTCATTATGATGCACCATTTCAAGAAGATTATATTCTTGCTTTGTGTCTTGAAAACCTAATAGATTAACTGCAGCATCATTCATTTTTAAAATATCCCCCTTTAAATTCATGATAACATAAGCATCCACAATATTCTCAAAAACACCTTGTAATTGTGAATCGGTACGGTTTAGTAATGCTTCGAGCTCTGTGTAAGACTTCTCTAGTTTTTGCTTGGCATCATATAATTCGGCAGCTTTACTTTCAAGGATTTTTTCTGCTTGTTTTCTTGCTGCTTTTTCGCGATACAGAGCACGCCGTAGTATATCAATTTGATTTTGACTCATTAGTTTTTGTTGATTAAAAACTTGACTTCAGTCCCATCTTCTTTTAATTTTTCTAACACAATAGTCGCTGTAGAGTTAAAATACTCGAATGTCTTATTCATTAATCCTAATCCAAAATGATGCATCGCTCTACTCGATTTATAAATCATTACAAGAGAAGTGTCTGTCTTTTCAACAACTTCGAAAGTAGGTAATTCTGCTTCTGGGTAAATTTTACGCACTTCAACATGGATATGATTTTCTATAGACGCAAGCATTTCTATAGGATCTGTGTACATTTTCATTAGGTCTGGGTAACTTGCTTCTAAAACACCAAAAAAATGTTCTGCGTATGTTAATAATAAATCATCTATTGATATATTAGTATCTGCACTTAAATGTTGCAATAATTGTAACATTTCAGAAAACTTATATGTCCCAACCGAAGTGTAAATACCATTAGATTCTAAATTAGATTGATTAATAATTTTATCAACCATTTCTAATCCAAATTTATCTTCAACCAAATCTAAAAACTCAGTAAAAACTATGCCTTTCATATAAACTTATTTTAATTCATTTATGCTCCAATATGCCAATAGTTTTTCAATTTTAGAAACATACATTTCGTATTTTAATGGTTTTAAAACATATCCTGAAATTCCTATTTTATAGCATTCCAACAAATCGTTTTGATTACTAGAGGTAGTTAAAACAACTGTTGGTATATGCCTTAAAGCTTCATCTCTCTTAAGTATATTTAAAAACTCAATTCCATTTATTTTTGGCATGTTTAAATCTAATAAAATTATGTCGGGTAATTCATCTTTTTTTTGTAAAATTTCTAAGGCATCTTTACCATTTTTGGCTTCTGTAACATGATGATTTAATTTAAGGGTAGAAATCGTTCTATTGAATTTCATCGATTCAATCATGTCATCCTCAATTAATAATATATTTAGGCTTTTCATTAAGTTATTTTTTTTGTAATTATAGTAAAATTAACAGAAGTAAGATGGAATACTATTCTATTTCGTTTAACTAAAATTAAGCATAGACGAATTACATTTAAGTGTCGACGAATGGTTTTTATGGTTGTTAAATTAAACTTTTAATAGGTAACTTGTTTAGTATCATTTTATCCTATTTCTCAATAAGGCAACTTAAAAGATTACCAAACAAATACTCTAATTTAGTGATTCTTTAAGCTTTTTTGGTATACTTTTTACTACCATAGCATAAGAATGATCTATAAGCTTTAAAATAAGTTTTGTTTCTAATTGACCTTCATCAATATATATTGTATTCCAGTGTTTTTTACTCATGTGATACCCTAGACGAATGCTACTGTATTCTTCGCGAAGTTCTAAAGAATACTGAGGGTCTGCCTTTAAATTAATGGCAGCTTCACCTTTTTCCCAACTATCCAATCCTGTAAGCACAAACATTTTCCCCAGTACTTTAAATACCAAAACGTTTTCATCAAAAGGAAATCCTTCTGTAGTTCCTTTTTTGCTTAGACAGTATTCTCGGAGTTGTCCTATATGCATTCTAATATCATTTTAACTTTGAAATAGCACTAATAAATAGCGGATTCCTACTTCACTTCGACTAGGCTCAATGATTACATAGGGATTATAAATACTACTCTTCTATGTGTTTCTGGTTTTTATCTTCCAGTTTTAAAGCTGAATAATCCAGTTTCCAACCAATAGTTTCAACAATGGTTTCCATAAGTAAAATAGTTTCTAAGGCTTCTTTTTGTGCTATTTGAATCAAACCACTTTCTGGAATTTTATCTTTTATATGTTGTTTTGCTTCGGTGTGTAAATCGGTTAAATCGGTAGCTTCAAATTTATTAAATAAGCCATCTGATTTATCGTAATAATTCAGATTAGTCTCGATTGATAATACTTCGGGTTGCGGGAAATGTTCTAATATAATTTTCTTATTATCATTATCTGATTTGAGTTCAATTTTAGACAAATCGTACCCCACATAAGCCTTTGCGTTTATAACAACAAGTGCTTTTTTCTTGCTAGAAATGAGTTTTAAAAAACGTTCTTTCACATCTTCATAATGATAAATTTCTGCAAAATCTCCTTCTACAGTTATAAATTTGCAAACGGTTTTTATTTTATCTAAAAGCAATACAGATTGCGAATTTACCAATTGCTTTTTTTTAAGCGACTTTAAATAAGTAACAACTCCTAAACTCACTAAAACACCAATGATGATTCCTAAAAATGCTTCCATTTATTAAATAATTTTATATAATATAGGTTTACTTGGTGTGGCATCATTCTCGAAAGGTGCTATTTGTAGATTTAAAAAATAAATGCCATCATCTACTCTATTTGGCACAAAAATAAACTCTGTTATCGTAGCATCTAAGCGCAGTTCGCCTTTGGTATTCCAAAATGCATTGTGCGCTAGTAATTGGCAATCGTCTTTCTCTTTATCTACACTTGGCAAATCAATTAGTAAATGTTTCACGCCTTTTTCACGTAAATAAACAGCGGCGTCTTCTAATAGATAAGGAGGATTAGTATGCGAATATTGCGTCGACAATTTTTCGTTTGTGTTAGGAATAGTTCTTAAAACTATAGCATCTCTTTTTTTGTTACCAATAGCAAATTGTAATTGCTTCTTAGAAATAACAAAATCATTTTTTAGCTTTTCTGGTGCTACGGTAAGCACTTCGGCTAAAAAAAAGAATTGTTTTAAATTTTGGTTTATCGAATGTACTTTTTCAGTTATATGCCCAACACATTCGGTATGTGTACCATGTGCATGTGGATTAAAAGAAATATTATTAAAATTTACACAAGCCCCTTCTTTAACAGCCGCAATCCATTCGCCATCTTTTGCTGGCTCTATAATTGGCGGATCGATATACCATGCATTTACATTATTTTTAGAAGCTCGTAAAGGCATTGAAATATCTATAGGTTGTGATAAGTCTATTTGAAATTTTTTTGATTTGTGTTGTATTGTTGCAATCATATCCAAATATAATCAAATCATAAATAAATCGGCAGCAATACCGTCAACTAAAAATTTTCCTTTCGGGGTTGTGGTTAAAATTGAATTATGAGGTTTCTCACTTTCTCCCGAAATAATAAGAAGTCCTTGAGTTATAAATTTTTTAGAAATTTTTTGTAAATGAATTAGATAATCTTTACCAAAATTGGTTTCAATTTGATATAAGGAAACGCCCCAAATGGTACGTAATCCGGTCATAATATACTCGTTATATTGATCTCTTACAGATAAGGTTTCTACGGTATTTGGTAGTTGATTATTTTGAATGGATTGTATGTATTTTATATTATTTGCGATATTCCAACTACGCTGAGATTTATTAAACGAATGTGCCGAAGGACCAATACCTATATATGTTTTTCCCTGCCAATAAGACGTATTGTGTTTTGAAAAATAATTGAGTTTTCCAAAGTTAGAAACCTCGTAATGTACAAACCCTTGTTCTTTAGTTTTTTTTACTAAATGATTAAAATGTTGTAGTGCTAAATGCTCATCAATTGGTGGGTATGTTCCTTTTTTTATGAATACATCCAATGCCGTTTTAGGCTCAACAGTTAAGGCATAACTAGACATATGATTAACGCCAAAACTAAAAGCTATATCTAGATTTTCATTCCATTTTTCAATACTCATATTTGGGATGCCGTAAATTAAATCGATGGTGATATTATCAAAATAACGTGTTGCTTCTTGCAAACATGTTTTGGCTTCATTGGCATTATGTGCACGATTCATGCTTAATAAATCATCTTCAAAGAAAGACTGAATGCCTATACTGAGTCTGTTGATCCCAATAGATTTGTAGTCTTCAAAAACAGTTCTCGACTGCGCTCGAACGGACATTAAATCATCCGGATTGGCTTCTAGGGTAATTTCAGGGTTTTCGGTTACTGAATAATTTTTATATACCGCTGCAATTAATAATTCCAACTCTTCATTCGACAACAAACTAGGAGTGCCCCCACCAAAATATATGGTTTCAATAGTTTGATTTTTGAGTTCGTCTTTTCGTAATCCTAACTCTTTTATTAAAGCCAGTACCAATTCATCTTTCTTTTTTAATGATGTTGAAAAATGAAAATCGCAATAGTAACAAGCTTGTTTGCAAAATGGGATGTGAATATAGAGCGCCCCACCTAAACTCCCCAAAGAGGAAGGACACTTGGCACTGTGAGTTTCATTAATCATTAAAAATAAGGGTTAAATTTTCTTTTTACTATTAATCTTCTTCTAAAGGTTATAAAAAAGAAATATCCGAAATAGCTAAAAATTAATACTATAAAAAACCAAATATATTTATCTCTCTTGTTCTTAAGCTTTGTTTGGGATAATTCAACACTGAAAAGTAGTAGAAAAATAATTCTTAGATAAATCATAAAAAAACTTTAAAGTAGATTCCTACTTTCGCAGGAATGACAAATAAATGCATTAAAACCTCAACAAATCAACTTTTTTTAACCCTTCCTTCATTCTGTTTTACAAAAGCATCCCAACCCGAATAACTTTTACCAACTGTAACTTTACCTGAATTATAAAAATGACAAACGGCAGCCGCTAAGCCATCTGTAGCATCTAAATTTTTGGGAAGCGTTTTTAATCCCAACAAACTTTGAAGCATTTTTGCCACCTGTTCTTTACTTGCATTTCCGTTGCCAGTAATCGCCATTTTTATTTTTTTAGGAAGATACTCTGTAATAGGAACTTCCCTACTTAATCCTGCTGCCATAGCTACACCTTGAGCGCGACCTAACTTGAGCATACTTTGTACGTTTTTACCAAAAAATGGTGCTTCAATAGCAATTTCGTCTGGATTGTGCGTATCAATTAATTCTATGGTACGCTCAAAAATAAGCTTCAGCTTTAAATAATGGTCGCTATATTTTTTTAAATCCAACTCATTAAGCTGAATAAAATACATGCTTTTTCCAACCACTTTTATAAGTCCGAAACCCATAATAGTTGTTCCAGGGTCAATTCCTAAAATAATTCTTTCTTTACTCATTAATTATAATATTGACACATTCTCAATAAATAATTCAAATCCATTAGAAATAGAATAATTACTTTATGAAACACCTAAAAAACAACTGCAAAAAAAGCGTACTGATTAAATTTTAAAGGCATAAAATAATGCGTTGCATACAAAACTAAGCAATTCTTTTTTGTACTTCTTAAATTTAAGTTTGTTTTATGAAATGGCATAACATATCAGAGAATTTATGCTTAATACTTATTTAATCCTCTAAAAGTAGCATCTTAATAAGTAGTAACAAATCAAACATTTAAAGTATCGTTTACTTTGTCCTTGATACATATATTAAAATTGGTAACACTAATTTTATTACTTTAGCTTACAACAAATTATTTACCGTATTTATGGGCATTATAATAATGATTTTCAAATTTATTTTGCTATTATCAAGTCGTTTAACTTATAAATGAATTTATTAAATAAAACATCAAACCCAGCGTTTACAAATTACTTTTTTGACAGTAATAGTAAAACATCTAAAACCATGTCGGTTTCGGGCATTTTTATAAAATCACTAGCTTCAATTAGTCTTATTATAATTATATCTATTGGTATTTGGAAGCTACATGACCAAGGCACAAATCTTAAATGGTACTCTATGGGTGGTATGTTAGCTGCCATTATAATAAGTATTGTTATTTCTGTAAGGCAACATTGGGCACATATTTTAGTGCCTCTTTACGCTATTGCAAAAGGTTTTTTTCTAGGTAGTATTTCGGCTTATGCACACGATAAATTTCCTAATTTTCCGTATCAAGCCATTGGCATTACGATCGTTACTTTTGTTGTTATGCTTCTGCTGTATCAAACACGGATTATTGTCGTAACAAAAAAACTACGAAGTGTTATTATAACAGCCGCTACTAGTATTTTTGTTATTTATATTATCTCGTGGGTTTTAGGTTTTTTTGGCATCAAAGTTTTTGTTTGGGGTATTTCATGGCCAGCGATAATTTTTAATATTCTTGCCGTTATTTTTGCTTCGTTATCATTACTTTTAGATTTTGATTATATAGAACGGTATAAAAACAAAGCACCAAAATACAAAGAATGGTTAGCTACTTGGGGGTTATTAGTTACGCTTGTTTGGTTGTATATTGAAGTTTTAAGATTGATGAAAAAATTAGCCATTCGGTTTTAACTAAAATCAATTCACCTTAATAATTATTGGTAATTCGAATGCTGTTTCAACTTGTTGTCCACGTTTTATAGCTGGAAAGATATTGGGGAGCGAATCTAAACTTTTGGTAAGTAACCTTTCAATATTTGGAATTTCTTTTTTTGTTATAGCTTTTATTTTTGTATCAATTAATTTTAAACTTCCGGTTTCTGATACTTGAAAATTTAAAACCAGCGTATCGCTAATATCTTTTGAAACGATGATAATTTCATCTTGTAAAAACTCTGAAATATGCGTTGTTAAAACCTGCTGAAAACATGCTTTTTTTTCTTGCTTAGCGGTTAAAGAATCGCATACAGAAAAACTAGGATACTCATCGACATCGCTCCAATTAAAAGTCTGTAACTCTTCTTTTAAAATGGCTTCAGGTGATGTTTTTTTAACTTTAAAATACTCGCAAGATGCGAGTAGTAAAACTAATAATAAAACGCAAGTTTGCCTCATGGATTAAAACTGAAACCGAAAAGTACAATTTTTTTAGATTTTTATATCTAGTTTGGTATTGATATTATGCCAAATTCAAACAACAATAAAGTTTTTTGTATATTTTAATCTTCTTTCTTTTCTACTTCAAGAAATTTTTCCTTTTTAATTTTTGAAATATGATCGTTAACAAAACTTATTAACTTGCTGTTTGGGAATTTTTTCTTAAAATCTTCAAAAGCTTTAATTTTAGCATCGTAATCTGCGTAATAAGCTTCGAGCGTTATTGCCAACTGCAAGCTAGAAAACTCATTAGAAGAATTCTCCTTTATAGCTTTTTTTAAAGCTTCAATACCTTCTTTATACTTTTTTTGACGATTTAAAACTGTTGCTAGTTTCGTGTATTCTGCATCTAAAGGCTGATCTAATAAAAACAATGCTTTCGAAATGTATTCTTCAGCCTTTTTAAAATCGTCTAATCGCTGATAATAGGTGCCTATAACATATATAGCTGTGGCATCATTTGGGTTAAATTTCAAAGCCAACTCTCGATGGGTTATTGCTTTTTCAAATTCATATAACTGTTCGTAACATAAGCTTAACTTTTCATGGATAAACTCTGATGATTCTCCTAAATCCAAAAGTTTTTCGAACCAAATAATTGCTTTTTCATAGTGCTGCTGCACATAATAATTTTGTGCTTTTAAACTTATTAATTGTTTATTGTTCTTATAAGACTTCAACCCTATATCTATATATTTATTTACTACTTTATTATGTCCTTTTTTAAGATGATGCTTAGCTATTTTAAAAATGGCTTTTTGGTGTGTACTATCTAACTGAAACGCATTATGAAATCTATTTTGCGCCGTAGAATCTTTTAATTGCTCTAAACTTAAGCCCAACTCATAATGAAAATTTGGGTTTTTATAATCTGTATAAACCAAATTATTAAATACTTCTGAAGCTTTTTTAAAGTTTTTAGTTCGGTATAAAAACTTTCCGTAATCATATTTAAGTAATGTGTTTTCTGGGTTTGCTTCAACACCCTTT
>Ga0316189_10001743_pt1 | contig 21577 bp, 20 predicted proteins | sample LowCovwburrow_MG_FD_204930 | JGI IMG/M metagenome (GOLD analysis project Ga0316189, IMG submission 204930) | Coastal sediment microbial communities from Maine, United States - Lowes Cove worm burrow | ecosystem: Environmental > Aquatic > Marine > Coastal > Sediment | place: USA: Maine... | reverse complement strand
CCCTGTTTACCGGGCGTGACCAGATGCAGGCCCTGACCGGTATGTTCGCCAAGCAGTTCGGTACGCCGAACTACGCCGCGCACGGCGGATTCTGCTCGGTCAATATGGCGGCGGGCCTGATCTATACGATCGGCGGTTCGTTCTGGGAGTTTGGTGGCCCGGATCTGGATCGCGCAAAGCTGTTCGTGATGATCGGCACCGCCGAGGATCACCATTCCAACCCGCTCAAGGTAGCTATTTCGAAGTTCAAGCGTCGCGGTGGACGCTTCATCTCGATCAACCCGATACGTACCGGTTATTCGGCGATCGCCGATGAATGGGTGCCCATCAAGCCGGGTACCGACGGTGCGTTGATGCTGGCGATCACCCACGAGATCATCGCCCAGGGCCTGTACGACCGTGACTTCCTGGTCGACTACACCAACTCGGCCGAGTTGGTGAATCTGGACACCGCGTCGGACGACTACGGCATGTTCATCCGCACGGACAAGCCGGCGGAAGAGGGCTGTTTCGACGCCCAGAACAAGCTGTGGTGGGATCGCAAGACCAATGCCCCGGTCGATGTGCGCTGTGAGGGTTGCGATCCCTACCTGCTTGGCAGCTACGAGGTCGACGGCAAGCCGGTCAAGACCGCCTTCCAGATGCTCAAGGAGCGGGTGGAGGAATACACGCCGGAGTGGGCGGCCGGCATCACCGGCATCCCGGTCGAGACCATCAAGCGTCTGGCGCACGAGATGGGTGTTACCGCGCGCGACCAGAAGATCGAACTGCCGATCCAGTGGACGGACGTCTGGGGCCGCGAACACGACTCTGTGATCGGCAACCCGGTCGCCTTCCATTCGATGCGTGGCCTGGCGGCACATTCCAACGGCTTCCAGACCATCCGCGCGCTGGGCGTGCTGATGACCCTGCTGGGCACCATCGACCGGCCCGGCGGCTTCCGCCACAAGGCGCCGTTCCCACGTCCTATCCCGCCGTGCCCGAAGCCGCCGAATGGCCCCGAGGCGGTACAACCGAATACGCCGCTGGGCGGCATGCCACTGGGTTGGCCGGCCGACCCGAACGATCTTTTCGTCGATGATGAAGGCAAGCCGGTGCGGATCGACAAGGCGTTCTCCTGGGAGTACCCGCTTTCGGTCCACGGGCTGATGCACAACGTGATCACCAATGCCTGGCGCGGCGATCCCTACAAGATCGACACCCTGTTGCTGTTCATGGCCAATATGGCCTGGAACTCGTCGATGAACACCGGGCAGGTGCGCGAGATGCTGGTCGACAAAGACGAGAATGGTGACTACAAGATACCGTTCCTGATCGTCTGCGATGCCTTCCAGTCCGAGACCGTCGCCTTCGCCGATCTGGTGCTGCCCGATACCACCTACCTGGAACGTCATGACGCCTTGTCGATGCTCGACCGCCCGATCTCGGAGTTCGACGGGCCCTGCGACTCGGTGCGCATCCCGGTGGTGCCGCCGAAGGGGCAGTGCAAACCCTTCCAGGACGTCTTGATCGAGATGGGCACTCGCCTGGGTCTGCCTGCCTTCGTTACTGCAGAGGGCGCGCGCAAGTTTCGCGACTACCCGGATTTCGTCATCAACTACGAGACCTCGCCGGGCTCGGGTATCGGCTTCCTGTCAGGCTGGCGCGGCAAGGGTGGTGAGAAGTTCCTCAAGGGTGAACCGAACCCGCGCCAGTGGGAGATGTACGCGAAGAACAACTGCGTATTCCATTACGAACTGCCCAAGTCGTACCAGTACATGCGCAACTGGAACAAGGGTTATCTCGAATGGGCGCGTGCGCACGGCATGACCCGTTACGCCGAGCCGATCAACGTTCATGTCTATTCCGAGGTGCTGCAGAAGTTCCGTCTCGCCGCGCAGGGCAGACGCCCCGGCAGGCGGCCACCCGCGCATCTGGCCAAGCGCGTCGAGACCTACTTCGATCCGCTGCCCTTCTATCACGAGACGCTGGAAGCGGAGCTGGTGGATACGCAGGAATACCCGCTCAATGCGCTGACCCAGCGTCCGATGGCGATGTACCATTCCTGGGACAGCCAGAATGCCTGGCTGCGTCAGATACATACCCACAACTACCTGTTCATGAGTCCGCAGCTGGGTGCGTCGCAGGGCTTTGAGGACGGCGACTGGGTCTGGGTCGAGTCACCGCACGGCAAGGTGCGCTGCATGGCGCGTTTCTCCGAATCGGTCGAACCTGGCACTGTCTGGACCTGGAATGCGATCGGCAAGGCCTCGGGCGCCTGGGCGCTGCATCCCAAGGCCAATGAATCGCAGAAAGGCTTCCTGCTGAATCACATCATTGCTGAAGAGTTGCCGCCTTGTGAGGCGGGGCCTCACCTGTCCAACTCCGACCCGGTGACCGGTCAGGCGGCCTGGTTCGATGTGCGGGTGAAAGTCTACAAGGCCGCCGACAACGAGCCTAGGGCGACCTTCCCGCAGTTCCGACCGCAGAGGCGCGCGCCCGGACAGGATGGTCGGCGCGGCAAGTGGCAGGCCTACTTCGCCGGCATCTTCCGTCGCAAGGCGGGAATCGAATAAACCGTAGGGTGGGTTAGGCCGAAGGCACAACCCACCGGCTCGTCCGGCATCGGATGGTGCAATGCGCTGTGCTTGTTGCACCCTACGAACCGGACGGGAGGAGAAAACAACAGATGACACAACTGGCACTGGTAATCGATCTGAACGTCTGCGTGGGCTGCCATGCATGCGTCACCTCGTGCAAGGAATGGAACACCTCCGGCTGGGCGGGGACCATGGTCGATCAGCGGCCTTACGACGCCGACCCTACGGGCACCTTTTTCAACCGGGTACAGATGTTCGAGGTCGGTGAGTATCCCAACACCGAGACGGTGCACTTCCCCAAGAGCTGTCTGCACTGCGAAGAGCCGCCCTGCGTGCCGGTTTGCCCAACCGGTGCGTCGTACAAGCGCGAGGACAACGGCGTGGTGCTGGTCGACTACGACAAGTGCATTGGCTGCAAGTACTGCTCCTGGGCCTGCCCCTACGGTGCGCGCGAGGTCGACGAGCAGCAGAAGGTGATGAAGAAATGCACCCTGTGCATCGACCGGATCACCGATATGAGTCTGCCGGAGAGGGAACGCAAGCCGGCCTGTGTGCTGGCCTGCCCGACCAGTGCCCGCCTGTTCGGCGATGTGCACGACCCTGCGTCCGAGGCATCGATTGCGATTCACGAGAACGGCGGTTACCAGCTGATGCCCGAATGGGGCACCCAGCCGGCCAACCATTATCTGCCGCGGCGCAAGACCCGTATCCAGATCTTCGACGATGAACTGGAACGTGCGGACAACCCACTGAAGAAAGAGGCGCCGTTGCCGGCTGCCGAAGGCGAGACACTCGACGATGTTGCGTACTAAACCGGCCGACGATGCTGTAGACGTAGGGTGCAATGAGCAAAGCGCATTGCACCAAAGGACACATGCCCAACTCGGCACGGTGCAATGCGCTGCGCTTATTGCACCCTACGCGTTGCGCACGCTCTGGAGATAACGATGCATCCTGCATTTTCGGTAATCTTTCTGACCACCCTGATCGGCGCGGGGCAGGGCCTGTTCATGGCTCTGGTCACCGGTCAGGTGTATTCGCTGGCCAACCTGCTCGAGCCGCAGGACAGCGTCACCTTCTACGCAACCGGCAGCCTGTTGGTGCTGGTGCTGCTGGTTCTCGGTCTGGTGGCGTCTTTCTTTCACCTCGGGCGCCCGGAGCGTGCCTGGCGTGCGGCGAGCAAATGGCGCACCTCCTGGCTGTCACGCGAGGTAATCGCTCTGCCGGTGTTCATGGGTCTGGTCGCACTCTATGGTGTCGCGCACTACTTCGGGTTTACCCAGCCCTGGGTGGTGGTCAAGGGGCAGTTGCCGATCGACGCCACTCTGGTGCTGGGGACCCTGGGCGCGCTAGCGGCGATCGTGCTGTTCGCCTGTACTGCGATGATCTATGCCAGCCTGCGATTTCTGCAGGAATGGCACAGCCCGCTGACGGTCACCAATTTTATCCTGTTCGGGCTGGCCTCCGGCTTCACCCTGGCCGCGGCGTTCTCGGCCTGGAGTGGTGTGCAGCTGGTGGGATTCTTCGGTACCTGGGCGGTGATCTTTACGGTGATGGCGGCGATCACGCGCGGCTTCTCTATGTATCGAAACAAGCACATCAAGCACAAATCGACGCTGCGCAGTGCGATCGGTGTACGCCACACCAACATCCGGCAGAAGTCCATGGGGTTCATGGGCGGCTCGTTCAACACCCGTGAATTCTTCCACGGTGCCGGCAAAGGCACGCTGGGTTTCGTCAAATGGTTCTTTCTGTTGACGGTGTTCCTGGTACCCGTGGGCCTGCTGGCTGCATCGAATGCACTGGAATCGGCTTATCTGCCGATACTCGCATTCGCCGTCCAATATGTCGGCCTTATGGCTGAACGTTGGTATTTCTTCGCCGAGGCGAAGCATCCGCAGAACCTGTATTACCAGTCTGTAGCCTGATATCCCCTCTACCCGAGTACGATTCGCAGGGGAGGCTGGGCCTGCCGTACGCCCTGTAGTGCCGGAACCTGTCTGCCAGTAGGGTTAAACTCCACCCGGGTTATTTTGGACGGGGATGGACCACCATGCGCCTAATAGAGATCGTTGCCGACGAGGGACATACCGGCACACTGTCGGGGATTGCCGATCAACACACAGTCACGGACTTTTGGTGGGGGGCACCCGCCGAGGACGGCCGCCGCTCATTCCGCATGCTGGTCAACGACAGGGAGCGCCAGTCGGTAATGGATGCCCTGCAGAACATATTCTCCTCGTCGGACGGTAGCCGGATCGTGGTGCTGCCGGTCGATACGGTGTTGCCGCGCGCGCAGGAAGACGAAGAACACAGCGCCGCGGTGACCCGCGAGGAACTCTATAGCCAGATAGAAAAAGGCGCGCACATCGATGGCAACTATCTGCTGCTGACTGTCCTGTCCACCGTGGTGGCCGCAATCGGCCTGATTGAGGACAACGTTGCGGTGGTTGTGGGTGCCATGGTGATCGCGCCCCTGCTTGGCCCCCTTATCGCTTTGTCCTTCGGTTCGTCACTGGGCGACGGCAAACTCGTGTTGTCGGCATTGAAGACCGGTCTGGCGGGGTTGGCCCTGGCGTTCCTTGTCTCTCTCTTTATCGGGCTCGCCTGGCCGGTGGATATCGCGCGCGGCGAGATCCTGATCGCCAGTACCGAGATCCTGGACCGCACCGACGTCGGTCCGGCAGGTGTCGCGCTGGCGCTGGTCTCTGGAGCGGCCGCGGTGTTGTCGCTGACGACCGGGCTGTCGTCCACCCTGGTTGGGGTCATGGTGGCCGTGGCCCTGCTGCCGCCGACGGCGACCATGGGCATGCTGATGGGTGCCGGGCATCTGGAGCTCGCCTTCGGCGCGATGTTGCTGCTCGCGGTCAACGTGGTCTGCGTGATCGTTTCGGCCAAGATCGTCTTCCTGGCCAAGGGGGTGAAGCCGCGCACCTGGCACGAACGTCACAAGGCGCGCCAGTCGACCGTGCTCTACGGCACGGTCTGGGCGCTCTTGCTGCTGGTTCTGCTGCTGGTTGTCCTGGCGCGTCACCGGGTGCTTGTGTGATCGAACTGCGACATAATCGCGCGACCTGAGCCCGTTGCCTGATACTCGCCGATGAAGACTCCTGAACTGCTCGCGCCCGCCGGCACCCTGCGCAATATGCGTTACGCCTTCGCCTATGGTGCAGACGCCGTATACGCGGGTATGCCGCGCTACAGCCTGCGGGTGCGCAACAACGACTTCCTGGAAGACAATCTGCGTACCGGTATCGACGAGGCGCATCGTCAGGGCAAACAGTTTTTCGTCGCCACCAATGTCATGCCGCATGGCGCCAAGCTGAAAACCTTTCTCGATGACATTGCGCCAGTGGTGGCCATGCGGCCGGACGCGCTGATCATGGCCGATCCGGGGCTGATCATGCTCGTGCGTGAACGCTGGCCAGAGCTGCCGATCCATCTCTCGGTACAGGCCAACACGGTAAACGCCGCCGGTGTGAAGTTCTGGCAGTCGGTCGGCCTGACCCGGGTGATCCTGTCACGTGAGTTGTCACTGGAAGAGGTGGCCGAGGTTCGACAGGCCTGCCCCGACATGGAACTCGAGGTGTTTGTGCATGGTGCCCTGTGCATCGCCTATTCGGGGCGATGCCTGCTGTCGGGCTATTTCAATCACCGCGATGCCAACCAGGGTGCCTGTACCAATTCCTGCCGCTGGGACTACAAGATCGCGCGCGAGGACCTGGATGCGGTTGCCGAGATCCCGCTGTCCGAGATCAAGCGTCACCCGAAGGCTGACGAGGTGTATTACCTGGAAGAACGCGAACGTCCCGGTGAATTCATGCCGATCTTCGAAGACGAACACGGTACCTACATCATGAATTCGCGTGACCTGCGTGCGGTCGAACATGTGCACCGCCTGACCGAGATCGGGATCGACTGTCTCAAGATTGAGGGCCGGACCAAGTCGCACTATTACACCGCCAGGACCGCCCAGGTCTATCGTCAGGCGATCGACGACGCGGTGGCTGGCCGACCGTTCAATCCGGAGCTGTTGGCCGAGCTGGAAAATCTCGCCAACCGCGGCTACACCGACGGATTTTTTCAGCGTCATGAAAGCCAGGAACTGCAGAGTTACCGCCAGGGGGCCTCGAACAGCAGCCGTTCGCAGTTCGTGGCCGAGGTAAACGGGGTCGACCCGGACAGCGGCCTGTCGCAACTCCTGGTCAAGAACAAGTTTCGGGTCGGGGATGAGATGGAGTTGGTGTCTCCGCGCGGCAACCGGCGTTTCCGCCTGGAGACCCTGCTGGACAAACACGGCGAACCCCTCGACGAAGCCCCCGGCGGTGGCTGGGAGGTGCAGGTCCGACTTCCAGAAGAGCCCGACGGCATGGCATTGCTTACCCGTTTTCTGAGCTGATCGAGCGACAGGTGCTGCGCGCCTACTTTGTTGCGATCCCGCGTGTCCATGCGGGATTTCCTTGACTTTCCCCGCGACATTTAGGTTAGAAAAATCTAATATTGCGAACCTGTAACAAACGGATTGTTTTTCAAGGGGAGGCAGATGGGCAGCAGGTTTTTCGCACGGTCGGTTCTGGCCGTTTCAATGTTGGGCGTGCTGGGTGTGGCACAGGCGACCAATGGTTATTCACCGACCGGTTTCGGCACGGCCAACAAAGGCCTGGCGGGCGCCGGTGTGGCCTTGCCGCAGGACGCCCTCGCCGGTGCGACCAACCCGGCCGGCAATTTCTTCGTTGGAAACCGGGTCGACCTTGGTGCTGCCGTGTTTGCCCCTGACCGCGGCTTTACCGCCGACGACAATGCGGCACCGGCTCCGATTCCGAGCATTCCGCCTGGCGACTATGACAGCCGCAATGACTATTTCCTGCTGCCACACTTCGGCTGGAACAAACAGATCGACGAGGTCAGTACCATCGGTGTGCTGGTCGGCGCCAACGGTGGCATGAACACCGAGTATGGCGACGATGTCTGGCGTAACTTCAACAATCCTGCTGGCACGGCGAGTTCGCCGACCGGGGTGGATTTTGCCCAGCTGTTCGTCGGTGTCCCCTATGCGCGCAAGCTGAACGAACGACATACCGTCGGCATCATGCCGATCATCGCCGTGCAGCGCTTCAAGGCCGAGGGACTGGAGCCTTTCCAGGCGTTTTCCGTCAATCCCGACAAGGTCACCAACAACGGCCACGACTATTCCTACGGCTATGGCGTGCGTATCGGCTGGATGGGCCAGATGACCGAGCGTCTGGCACTGGGCGCCTCTGCGCAGTCGCGCCTGTATATGACGGAGTTCGACGACTACAAGGGCCTGTTTGCCGAAGGCGGTGATTTCGACGTGCCGCCGACCGTGACTGCCGGGTTGAGTTTCAAGGTGACCCCCGAGGTCACCGTGGTCGCCGACTGGCAGCGCATCTTCTACAGCGATGTGGATTCCTTGAGCAATTCCAACAGCACTTTTGGTCCGGACAATCTACTGGGCTCGGATGACGGCCTGGGTTTCGGCTGGGAAGATATCAATATCTACAAGGTCGGTGTGCAGTGGGAGTACAGCCCCCAACTGACACTGCGTGCCGGGGCCAGTCATGCGGATCAGCTGTTCGACAACGCCGAGGCCCTGTTCAATATTCTGGCCCCCGCCACGGTGCGCACCCATGCCAGCTTGGGAATGACCTACCGCCTCGACAAGTCGAGTGCCATCTCGTTCGCCTACACCCGGGCCTTCAACGAAAAGATCGACGGACAGAACCCGACATTCACCGGACCGCAGACGGGAAGCGTGGAAATGGATCAGCACGAGTTGGAGGTCAGCTGGACCTGGATGTTCGACTGAGCGTCCCTGGTGCCACCACTAACCCGCATGTTGCACGAAGGCGGACCTGGATATTCGATTTCCTGCTTTCAGATTGGGGTTGGTTCAGTTTTCAGGCAAGTTGCTTGAGTTGCGTTTCATCCTAATCGGTTTTCTGAAAAACTTGGCGTTGCATCTTGAACGATCTCCCTCGATCCATAGCTATGGCTATGGCTTTTCGGGCGATAATCCAAGCTGCTTAGCCAATTTCTCCAGAAATCCCGATTCCTTCATACAACATGCGGGCTAAAACGCCGGTTCTCGACCGGCGTTTTTTTATCCTGCCGATCAATCTGCGGTGGGGGGTTCGGTGTCGGCCATCATGGTCGCGAAGGCTTCTCTTACCTCGGGTGACTGTTCGGGAGCGCGCAGCGCCTGGCGCGCTGTATCGGCCAGCACCGGCAGGCTGAGCAGATCGCTGATGCAATGCTCGAACGCGGCCTGACCATGGTCGTTCCCGGCCAGGCGCCGCAGGTAGGCATCCAGAAATGCCGCGTTGGTCAACGCCTCCCAGGCACGCCCGGATATCGCCGCCAGGATCTCGATATTGTTGCCGACCGGGTGTTTCAGGATTTCGTGCAATGCCTGTATGACTGAATCGTCAGCGCTGTCGCCGGCGGACAGACCGCGCACCAGTGCGGCGAGCACTGATACGTCGGCCGCCTGTTCTACCAGTACCTGTTGCAGTCGATCGGTCAGTGCCTTTGTCAGTTCGGTGCTGAGAGCGCCGCTTTCGAGGCAGTGACAGAGCGCGATCAACGGCTCATTCGGCAGATGAGCAATGGCTGTGCTCAGGGGGGCGTCGTCATGGCGACAGGCCACATCGGCGATGCCCTGATAGCCGACAAAGCTCCATTGGTCCCAGCCCGGCGTGCCTTGAAAATACTCCAGGGCATGCCGGTAGAAACGCGAGGGAGGCAGGCCCAGGTCCGCGCTCAGGAGCGCGTGAAACAGGGCCATGCGATCCTCGCGTGGCGTGAAGGCGTAGGGGTTGTCCTGCAGGAACGCCTGCGGATCGGCGCCCTGGGTCTGTGCCTGGGCCGATTCGAGCAGCCGGTTCAAAAGGTAGTCACGCTCGGCCTGAACCAGCAATCCCTGTTCATCCAGGTCGAGGCGCAGAAACCATATCACCGGGTTGACCGGCGCCCCGGCTGCAAGCTGTACCAGGGCGAACCAGGCCTTGCGCTGCATCGGCAGAGGATAGGGTGCGGTGGCGTTCTCGAATGCAAAAAACTGCTCGCGGGGTAGGCCGCTGATACGCCGCCCGATATCGTAGGCGCGCACCTGCGCGCCTGTTTGTTCGAGAAATTCGTATAGGGTGATGGCGTTCGCCTGCATGTGAATCGGGGCTCGGAAGTCGTGAATGGCTTAACAGGGGCAGATGGTAACAGCGGGGCCGTGGGAGATACGACACCCCGGTCCTGGCCCGGTGTCGGGCATGCCATTTCATCGATCTCGCGCATGCAGTCCGTACCCCGCACGCGGAAAAAATGACCCGTCACTCGATCCAGTCGACCAGGTGGCTCTCCAGTTCGTCGGCATCATCTTCGCAGATCGTGCGGCCGCATACCCGGTGTCCGGCGCGCACCACGGTCTGGGGATCGCCAGTCAACAGCGGGTGCCAGGTGGGCAGGTCTTGGCCCTCCGCGACCAGGCGATATGCGCAGGTCCTGGGTAACCAATAAGGATCCTCCAGTACCGCCGGCGTGATGGTGACGCAATCTGACACCCGCTCCGACCGGTTTTCGTAATCGGTGCAGCGTCCGCGTTCGGTATCGAGCAGCCGGCAATGGACGTTGGTGAAGTAGACCTGGTGGGTATCCTCGTCCTCCAGACGGTAGAGACAGCACTTGGCGCAGCCGTCACAAAGTGATTCCCATTCCTGAGGGGTCATCTCCGTGAGATTTTTTTTCTTCCAGAAGGGATCAAGGGGGGTTGACATGGGGGTGTTTTTCCCCTCTCGGAGGGTTGTGGGGCGGCTAAATTAGAAACTGATTATGCACAGGCAGCGATCTGCTGTCATTTTTCCTTTGAGTTGCCGTCTTTTTGCCATGCGATACTTTAGAATCGCACGATAAGTGCATGAAATTAAAAAGGATTACCGGTTTTGTTTAGTTTTTGGTCAATCTGATGACCCCCACGCCAGCATGCGGGCTGTGGGGCATTCTCTTCATGTTTCCCACAGAGTTTTCCACAGGCAATGTGGAAAAAAAGTAATTTATCCGAGGCTAGTTGAGATCGCCGCCATGTTCGGTCAGAAGGAGATCGATATCAGCGATGATCAGGATGATGCGGGCGCCCCCCGAATCGCCCTGGCCGTAGACTTCCTCGGCCATGGGCGCGATCGAGCAGCTGCTTGGCAGAGGCATCTGCAGCAAAAGCAATTCGTGCATCCTGGGTAGCAGGACCCATTGCAGCCATTGGTCGAAGCTCAGCCTGTCGAATGCGAAGGGTTGGTTGCTTTGCAGGGCGGCGTCTGCGGGCGGTTCTTCATCCCAGCGGCCCTGCGCGCGGAGTTCCGCCTCGAGCGTCGTCAGCAACCGGGTCAATTGGTCTCGCACGCTCTCTCTCCAGCGGCGCCTGTCTTCGGGTTATCCTTGCACGCGACCAGGGTGAAATCTACCGAAGAGGTGGGATTTTCCATCGTGGTATCTGTCCGGTGACCCTGCGTACCGGCCCTCTTGTAAGCACAATCGGTGCTCGTTGCCGACGGCTCGAAATATGGCGAATAGTCCCGAGAATAAACTCTCCAATGTGGTGATCGCGGCGGACGATGCCAACACCATCGAAAGGTTTGCCGATGCGGTATGGATGGAGCGGGGCCTGTCGGCCAACACCCTGGCCTCGTATCAGTCCGACCTGCGTCATTGCGCGCGCTGGCTGAGGATGGACGCCGGCTGTGGTCTGCTGCAGGCGCGGCGCAATCAGCTGCTGGGTTATCTGGCCGCCGGCGTCGACGCCGGAGTCCGACCGCGCACCAGCGCGCGCCGGCTGTCGACCCTGCGACAGTTCTTTCAGTGGGGGCTGCGTGAACAGCTGCTCGCGGCCGACCCGACTGTCCAGATCGAGGCGCCGCGCCTGGGACGGCCACTACCGAAATCACTCAGCGAGACGGAGGTCGATGCTTTGCTGGACGCGCCCGATATCGGCTCCGCGGAGGGGCTGCGCGACCGTGCCATGCTCGAGGTGCTGTATGCGACCGGCCTGCGCGTATCCGAACTGATAGGACTGCGGCCGGACCAGCTGAGCCTGTCACAGGGGCTTGTGAGGGTGGTCGGCAAAGGTGACAAGGAGCGCCTGGTTCCGCTCGGTGAAGAGGCGGTGAACTGGGTCGAGCAGTTTCTGTCGGTTGCGCGCGGTGAACTCCTCGGTGGCCAGCCATGTGACGCCCTGTTTCCAACTCGCCGCGGTAGTGGCATGACCCGGCAGGCGTTCTGGTACCGGATCAAAAAACACGCCCTGGCCGCGGGTATCCATCAGGACCTGTCACCACACACGGTGCGTCACGCCTTTGCCACCCACCTGGTGAATCACGGTGCAGACCTGAGGGTGGTGCAATTGCTGCTTGGCCACAGCTCGCTGTCGACCACGCAGATCTACACCCATGTTGCGCGCGAGCGGCTGCAGGCCCTCCATGCAGAGCATCATCCACGCGGATGAAAGTGATTTCCCGGCTGACGTTCGGACTCATGATCTTGTCGCTCGCTCCCGCTGGGCTGGCGGAGCAGCCTGACCGAGGTACCGAGGGCAGCTTCGGTTTTCATGCCACCGTGGAGGGCGAACAGTTCGTGGCGCGCTTTGGTGATTTTTCGGTGGTCCCCCGGCTCAGTTCCGAGCGCCTCCCTATCGGGTTTGCGGTCGATATCGCCATGGCCGACATCGACAGTGGAAATACAGACCGGGATGCCGAGATGCAGCTCACGGAGTGGTTTCATACGGCCGCACACCCGGTGGCGAGTTTCCACACGCAGGAGGTTGAGCTTGACAGGCAGGGCGTGCACGTTGCCAAGGGCAAGCTGACAATCAAGGGGATGGGTCGCTTGATAGAGGTGCCTTTCTCCTGGCAATCAGGCCCCCGACAGTTCCGTATGACGGGTGAGGTCACGCTCGATCGGCGTTGGTTTGGGGTGGGACCGGAGGACGAAAGCTCCGTAGCGGCCGAGGTGACGGTGTTTTTTGACCTGGCCTGGGATGCTGATGTTCAGTGAACGAACCCGCTGCCTTGTCTTGACAGCCTGCCTGGCGATGCTGCTGTCCGCCTGTGGCGTTCCCGAGCAACGCCCGTCCGGGGTGCATGCCGGGGCTGCCGGCAAGCCGGGAGCGCCGGCGCAATGGGCACTGGAGGACGGGCGCTTGATGCCGCTAGATGGGGATCAGAGCCGTTTGCTCATATATGTGTATCGTGGCGGCAGGCTGGCGCGATTGGGTCACAACCATGTCCTCGAGGTGACGGATCTGCGAGGCCAGCTCAAGCACCTAGAGAGCGGCGGCGGGTTGGCTGAACTGGCTTTCGGGGTCGACACGATCGTTGTTGACGGTCAGGAGGCCCGCGCGCAAGCCGGTAACGATTTCGCGCAACAGCCTGACGAGGCCGCCATCGCAGGCACGCGCCGAAACATGCTGGGTGAACGTGTCCTGGACGCAGAAGACTGGCCGGAGGTACGGATCCAGGCACGGGTCGGAAACCTGTCAGCCCCGGCTCCCGTGGCCGAGGTATACGTCAGCGTGCGCGGTGTCAGCCGGCGTTACGAGATACCGGTGAAAACCGAAATGCGGGAAGCGGAGGCACGTGTATCCGGCAGTCTGACGGTCCGGCAAAGCGATTTCGGTATCCAGTCTTTTTCAGTGCTGGGTGGCGCCTTGCTCGTTCGCGATGAGATTCAGGCCGATTTCCTGGTAGTCGGGCACAAATCCGGCACCACCATGTGATAGCCTTGCGGCGGATTCGTTTGGGAGCAGTCTAATGCCATCATTTGATGTCGTCTCCGAGGTCGACCTCCAGGAGGTGCGCAACGCCACCGATCAGGCCAATCGCGAGGTCGGTACGCGCTTTGACTTCAAAGGCAGTGATGCCAGTTTCAGCCTGGACGACACTGTGGTGAATCTGCAGGCCGAAAACGAGTTTCAGCTAGATCAGATGATGGATATTTTGCAAAAGAAACTTGTCAAACGCTCGGTAGATATCGGCTGTGTGGATATCGGGAAGCCGGAGACTGCCATCAATCGCGCGCGCCAGGCGGTCACCATCAGGCAGGGGATCGATACGGATACCGCGCGCAAGATCGTCAAGGACATCAAGGCTGCAAAGCTCAAGGTCCAGGCACAGATTCAAGGCGAACAGGTACGTGTCAGCGGCAAGAAGCGCGACGACCTGCAGGCCGCAATCGCCCTGCTCAAGAAGGCGGATTTCGGTCTGCCGCTGCAATACATCAATTTTCGGGACTAATTCCTACATTATGAAGATACTTGCTTTCGCCCTTTGTTCTCTCCTGCTGGCAGGCAGCGCCCAGGCCCAAGAGGTCAGCCAGGAAATCCAGGACCAGATCCGTAATTCGCTGAAGATCCTGCTGCCGGGTATTCAGCCGGACGAGATCCGCGCCACACCGCTGGGTAACCTGTACGAGGTGACTTTCGGTGGGCGGCTGGTCTACCTCACGGCGGATGGCCGCTACCTGATCCAGGGCAAGATGATCGACCTGGAGACGCGCACCGAGATTACCGAAGACCGCCTGTCCGAGCTTAAGACCGCCGCTCTGGCCAAGGTCGGCGAGGACCGGATGGTCATCTTCGGTCCCGAGGATGCCAAAGATACGGTGACGGTGTTCACCGATATCGATTGTGGCTTCTGCCGCAAGCTGCATTCGGAGATGGCCAGATACAACGAGGAGGGTATCCGGGTCCGATACCTGTTCTACCCACGTGCCGGCATCGGCAGCGACTCTTACAACAAGGCCGTGTCGGTATGGTGTGCGGATGACCGCAAGGCGGCCATGGACCAGGCCAAGGCGGGCCAGGATGTGCCGGTCAAAACCTGCGAAAACCCGGTCCAGGAGCATTACGAACTGGGACAGACGATGCGCATATCGGGTACGCCGGCGCTGCTCCTCGAGGATGGTGAAATGATCCCGGGCTATGTGCCGGCGCACAAACTGCGGCGGGCACTGGATGAGCGCCGCACGCAGGCCGGCGGCTGAGCGCGGCCGGATACCAGTGGTCTTGTCGGTCTTTGTTCATATCTGATCGTTGAGTCGTCCTATGGCGGTACAGGCAATGGATGTTGCGATACGCAGCCATATCGGGCTGGTGCGCTCGCGCAATCAGGACTGGACGTTTGCAGACGGCGACCTGGGTCTCCTGGTGCTGGCCGACGGTATGGGCGGACACCGGGGCGGCGAGGTGGCCAGCCGGATCGCGGTACAGGCTGTCACCGATGCCCTGTTACCGGCGCAACGGGAGGGTGTCGCAGATCACATGGAAAGCCTGGTGCGCGTCGGCGAGGCGGCCGAGTTCGCCAACCGGGCATTGCTCGAAAAGTCGTCGAACCATCCGGAGCTCAGGGGTATGGGTACCACCGTGGTCCTGGCGATTTTTCGCGAGGGGCGCATATTTTATGCCCATGTCGGGGATTCACGTCTTTACCGTGTGCGCTACGGGCGGATTCGTCGCCTGACACGGGATCATTCGCTGATCCAGCAGGTAATCGATGACGGTGTGTTCCACAATCGTAGTGCGGCGCGCAAGGGCGGGATCAAGGACAATATACTCACTCGCAGTCTCGGTATGGAGAAGCAGGCGGAAGTGGATGTCGGCGATGCCCTGCTGGAGACCGGCGACACCTATCTGTTCTGTAGTGACGGCCTGCATAATCTGGTGCCCGACAACACCATCGCCAAGGTGCTTCGGGATTCCGAAGGTGATCTGGAAGAGCAGGCACAAATTCTGACCGACGCGGCACTGGGTGCCGGCGGGAACGACAATATCAGCATTATACTGGCCCGACCGCGGGTTTCTTGACCAGCCCGGCCGAGCTGTGCCCGACGTCATTCGGCCGGCACAGCCGGCACCAGGGCTGACAGAAACACCGCGTCCCCGAACGCAGAGGACTCAAAGGCGCCAGGCACACAAAGGTAACTGGGGAAACTTGCCCGGGTATTCTCTGATTCAGCTTATTCCGAGGTTGGGTCGTGGATGGGGCGAGGTGTATTCGACTAAATCTTGTTGGGCCCGAGCCAAAAGGATTATTCAGCGTTCGAGCAGTTTCAGCTTGTCCGGCCTGCCATCCCATTCCTGCGCATCGTCGGGCGGCGGTTTCTGCTCGGTAATCACCGGCCAGTTGGCACAGAGCTCTTCGTTCAGTGCGGTGAAATGCTGCTGATCTTTCGGTAGGTCGTCTTCGGCAAAGATGGCCTCTGCCGGGCACTCCGGCTCGCACAATGCGCAATCGATGCATTCGTCGGGGTCGATGGCGAGAAAGTTGGGCCCCTCGTGAAAGCAGTCGACCGGACACACTGCGACACAGTCAGTGTACTTGCACTTGATGCAGTTCTCGGTGACGACGAACGTCATCTTCTATCTCCTGGCCAGACAGCGGTTCATTGCTCAGCATCGCGCATGGCGCAGAGTTCGTAAAGGGCGTCCAGCGCCTCACGAGGACTCATCTGATCCGGATCCAGATCGCTCAGGCGATCGCGCAGCACATCGGTAGCATCAGGCTGTTCGTTGTCCGGCTGCTGAAACAGGGACAGCTGGTTTGACTCCGCCTGCGCATGTCTTTGTGCCGCCTGCTCGAGTTCACGCAGGCGTTTGCGCGCCAGATCGATAACCCTGCGTGGCACGCCGGCCAATGCGGCAACCTGCAGGCCATAGCTCTGGTTTGCCGGACCATCGCGCACCGAGTGCAGAAAGACGATACCGTCGCCGTGCTCGACTGCATCCAGATGCACATTGACGATGCCGGGGTGTTCGTCCGGCAGCGTGGTGAGTTCGAAATAGTGGGTGGCGAACAGGGTGAAGGCGCGGATGCGCGTCGCCAGTTCGACTGCACAGGCCCAGGCCAGCGACAGCCCGTCGAAGGTGCTGGTGCCGCGTCCGATCTCGTCCATCAGGACCAGTGATCTCGGACTGGCGTTGTGCAGGATGTTGGCGGTCTCCTGCATCTCGACCATGAAGGTCGAGCGGCCGCCGGCCAGGTCGTCGGATGCCCCGATACGCGAAAAGATGCGGTCGAATGGTCCGAGCTCTACACGGCTGGCGGGGACATAACAACCGGCGTAGGCCATCAGCACGATCAGGGCCGACTGGCGCATGAAGGTCGATTTGCCACCCATGTTCGGACCGGTGATGATCAGAATGTTGCGCTGCTCGTCCATCATCAGGTCGTTGGCTACGAAGGGTGAGTCGCTGACCTGTTCCACCACCGGGTGACGCCCGCCGCTGACGTCGAGCCCGGGGCCGTCTCGAAAGCCGGGACGGCAAAGATCGAGGCGCTGCGCGCGTTCGGCAAAGCAGCTCAGCACGTCGAGCCGGGCGATACCGTCCGCGCTGTGTTGCAGCGCCGACAGGGGGGGCATCAGCGATTCCAGCAGCTGCTCGTAAAGCACCTTCTCGCGTTGCAGTGCGCGCTCACGTGCCGACAGCACCTTGTCCTCGAAGGCCTTGAGTTCCGGAGTGATGAAGCGTTCGGCGCCCTTGAGCGTCTGGCGACGGATGTAATCGCCAGGTGCCTGGTCCGATTTTGCCCGGCTGATCTCGATGTAATAGCCGTGCACGCGGTTATAGCTGACCTTGAGCGTGTCGATGCCGGTGCGCTCGCGTTCGCGCTGTTCCAGGTCGACCAGAAACTGGTCGGCGTTCTGCGACAGGCCGCGCAGCTCGTCCAGCTCCGCGTCGAAGCCGGCTGCGAGCACGCCACCGTCGCGGAGTACCACGGGTGGGTTTTCGAGGATCGCGCGGGTCAGCAGGTCGAGCGTCTCGGGGTGTTCGCCGATCTCGGCAGCAAGTGCCTGCAATCCCGGGTCATCGACCTCGCGCAGGCCGGCTTGCAGTGCCGGCAGGCTGGACAGGCTGTCACGCAACACGGCGAGGTCGCGTGGGCGTGCGGTCTTGAGCGCCACCCTCGCCAGGATGCGTTCGATGTCACCGATACTGCGAAGCTGTTCCTGGGTGGCCTCGACCTGGTGCCGCTCGAGCAGGCAGGCGATGGCCGCGTGGCGCTCACGTACCGCTGCCTGGTCGCGCAGCGGGCGGCTGACCCAGCGTCGCAACAGGCGGCTGCCCATCGCGGTGGCGGTGCTGTCGAGCAGGCCGGCCAGGCTGTGCTGGCGTTTGCCCGATGCCGCCTCGACCAGCTCGAGGTTCCGCCGCGTGGCGGCATCGATAATGATGCCGTCCTCGTGATTGTCGACCTGAAGGCGCGTGATGTGCGGCAGGGCGCTGCGCTGGGTGTCCGACAGATACTGCAGCAGCGCGCCGGCGGCACTGACTGCCAGCGGCAACCCGGCGCAACCGAAGCCGCTGAGGTCGCGGGTGCCGAACTGCTGATTGAGTAGGTGTAGTGCACTGTCGTGATCAAAATACCAGGGTGGGCGTCGCGTGATGCCCCCATGATCGTCCGCCCGTGGTGGAGGCGCCTGGTCTTCCGGCAGCAGGATTTCTGCCGGTCTCAGGCGTTCCAGCTCGCCTGCCAGGGTGTCTTCACTTTCCAGTTCCTGGACATGGAAGCGGCCGCCGGTGAGGTCGAGCCATGCCAGTCCGAACCGTTCCTTGCCCTGCAACAGTGCGGCCAGGAGGTTGTCGCTGCGCTCGTCCATCAGCGCCTCGTCGCTCACCGTGCCGGGGGTGACGATACGCATGACCTTGCGTTCGACCGGGCCTTTGCTGGTTGCCGGGTCGCCGATCTGCTCACAGATCGCGACCGATTCTCCCAGCTTCACCAGCTTGGCCAGGTAAGCCTCGGCGGCGTGATAGGGCACGCCGGCCATCGGGATGGGCTCGCCACCGGACTTGCCGCGGTGGGTCAGAGTGATGTCCAGCAACTGCGCCGCGCGGCGCGCGTCATCAAAGAACAGTTCATAGAAATCGCCCATGCGATAGAACACCAGGCGCTCCGGGTGTTCCGCCTTGATGCTCAGATACTGGCGCATCATGGGGGTGTGAAGGTCTTTGCTCGCGCCAGTATTTGTTGGGTTTTCTGCTGTATTGGGCATTTCAATCAGTTAGTTACGTTTTAAGCGCGTAGTCCGTACGAGCAGGCTCAGGTTGTGGCCATGTTTTGTCTCCAGCTGGCGCGGGGTTCCCGTTTCGCTCAAACCTACATCATGCTGGCCACGGCTGCTCTTAAATCGAGGGGCATGCCTGCCGCGAAGTCTATCAACAAACCGCGGACCGCTTTGCGGCTCGGAAACTTGAATCTTGGGAAAATTTGTTCTTGCTGGTTTTGGTGGATCAACGAAGTTGCTAGAAATCTCGCTGCCCATTCTTGTCTCGGTTGAAGTCCGTCTGACGGTCGTAAACATCGGCCTGACCAAAGCTTGTGAAATTATCATTACTCAGGTGGAGGCCGGTCACGCAGACTTAGCACGCGATCGATGTGGCACATTGTGTCCATGCTGTGACTAAGCTGTGGTTGTGGTGCTGTCGGTGGTTGTGATCCGCATCACAAGAAGTACCCATGCGGTTACGCTGACAGAAGCAAATCCATCATTATCTTTCTGATAAATATGCATTAAGTGCCGTTTCGCTGCGCGGCTATTCAAAAAATAGGAAGTGTGATCGTATCGAAAGTTTCGAAGAGGGTTCGGGTGTCTACTTTGTCCACAGGCCGTGACCGCGACCTGCATAAATTGGGTGAGGAGAAATTCATGAAAATCACAGATCTGATCGCTACGGCGGCCTTCGTTGCTTCATTTGCATTCGCTGCAAGCGCTTTGGCTGGAGAGACTGACCAATTCACGCAGCTGGACACCGATGGCAACGGCATGATCTCCAGCGAAGAGGCAGCGGCTGACCCGACATTGGTCGAGAGCTGGACCGTGGTCGATGTGAATCAGGATGGTCAGCTGGAACGTGCAGAGTTCAGCGCCTTGGAGGAGAAATCCAAATCGGAAATGGCCAAGTAGGTCGTTCGACTTAGGGGTATCTTGGGCCGGTAGACAGGGGTATTTGTCAACGGGTCCGGGATATTACAGGTCGGTCTGACTCAGTTTCTGGCTGCAGTTACTCAGTCGAAGTTCAGGGGGGTCGATCGAGAACATGAATGGGGCCGCCTTGCGCAACACGCTTAGCCCGAGGATCTGCCGGGTGTTCCCCGGAAATACGACGGCCTCCACATCCCGCAATTCGCAGCTGTTGCCCAGAATAATCCGGGGAATCCGGTATACGGGCATTGTCAATTCGTCACCGTTGGCTAGCACGGCAACCAGATCGCGCTGATAGTCCACCCGGCCATGGGCCATGAGCTTCTTTAGCGTAACCTGGTTGATTGTCAGGTAGCTCGAGCCCGTGTCGACCATGAACTCGGTTGGTTCCGTGCCGGCTATCCAGCCTGACACGTAGAATGTCTTGGAATCCTTCAATGACATGGGGACATGGGTACTTACCGCCCCTGCGGAGACCGGGATGGCGATACAGAAGATTGCCAAAGCACAGATTGTCTTGATCGACTTCATGACTGCAACTACCGCTCCGTTCCAGGACCATATCCTCTTTCCTATCGGCCGAAGCTGGACCCACTTTAGCAAACCCCTGTTTGCAGCAGGGCCGGCATAAGCACACGCTTCCTCAACATTTGACGTACTCAATGGAGACCTCGGTGAGTGCATCGCCGGGCAGGCCACGTGCCCGGATAAGCGGATTGACCCTTGCTGCAGTGAGGATTTTGGAGCGGTTAAGCGTCGATCTGCTACTTTTCCGATATCTTGCGTAACGAGACTTTGGCAAGGAGTGAACCCTGGCAATGCTGGTGCGATTGCTCAGTTCCCGGTGCACCTCGATGGTTATGCAGGCGCTCTGTCTGTTGGCTGCCTCGGGGGCTGTAAGCGCTGGATCCGGAGATTTCCCTTCGTATCGGAATCTCGCTGCCCAAGTAGAGGCGCTCGCTGAGCAAAGCGGTATCAGCCTGGTTGGCTTGAGCAGACTCGAGGATGTGCCAGCGAAACCCGTCACCGGTACATCATCGCAGCAGCTGAGCGAATTGCTTGGCGCGTATAACTACGTGATGGCGGAAAACAAGTTGATCGTGCTGGGAAAAAAGCGATGGGTGCCGCCACCGCCAAGGGACACCATACTGAAAACACGGCGCGCAGGGCGACATCATGTGGTCGATGTTACGTTACTTGGTCTTGGTAAAACTGAGCTTCGAACTGCGCTGATGATCGATACCGGCGCCAGTGTTATCGTCCTCCCAATGTCCATGGCGGACGGGCTGGGTCTGTCACAGGATGCTTTGGCAGATCGTATGGTTCAAACGGCCAAAGGGAAAGTGCAAGCCAAATTCGGGGTTCTCACCGCTGTTCGCCTGGGTAATCAAAAGATCGCGGACGTGGAGGTTGCATTCATACAAGACGCCCTGTTGGGAGCCAATGGGCTGCTTGGCATGAACGTTCTCGGGCTGTATCGCATGACCCTCGATGACCAGCGGGATCAACTTACCCTGACGCCGCGGGATTAGCTCCGGCTACCTTACGTTTGATGTGAACATGGGCGAGAAATCCATGGTCCGCTCCCTTTCCAGGGTATTGTGCCCAACTGTCGCCAGGGCGGCGCATCCGCGGCTTGCTAGACAGGGAGCCTCGTCATCGATGTTGCCGTTCCCCGAGAGGACGCCTTTGAGACGGGCCTTGCCAATGATGCGCAGGGCCACGCAGTAGCCGAACATACCCCTACTGCGTCCCCCTGCGAGGCCCGTACCGGTTAATTATCCACTGCGGCTTCATGCAGCTCAGCAATCCCTGAGGAGTAGCCTGGAGGCGGCAACCAGATTGTCCAGCCAGACTGCAGGTGTTCCAGAGCGGGTCATTGGAAACTCACGCGTCGACGCAGATCGTCAATGCCGATCAGCACGTCAGCCAGCGCAGCGCCATCGGTCGCCGTGCCGACCACGACACCTTTGCCGGCGACCGGTATCAGATTGTCGATCTGAAAACGGCCCGTTGTG
>Ga0316189_10001742_pt1 | contig 21581 bp, 22 predicted proteins | sample LowCovwburrow_MG_FD_204930 | JGI IMG/M metagenome (GOLD analysis project Ga0316189, IMG submission 204930) | Coastal sediment microbial communities from Maine, United States - Lowes Cove worm burrow | ecosystem: Environmental > Aquatic > Marine > Coastal > Sediment | place: USA: Maine... | reverse complement strand
ACTATGCAAGAACTATCTTGTTCGATACTGGTAGAGCAACATTGAAAACTGAAACTGTATCTGTCTTTGTAGATATCATTAAAATCTTGAATGAATATCCTACTGCTAAATTTACAGTTGAAGGGCATACAGATAGTGTTGGTAGCGAGAAATTGAACCAGTCATTATCTGAAAAGAGAGCTAACTCTGTAAGAGACTTCTTGATTAAAGAAGGAATTGGTTCAGACAGATTAACCGCTATCGGTTATGGAGAAGCTAAGCCAATAGCTACTAATAACACACGATCTGGTAGAACACAAAACAGAAGAGTTGAAATCAACTTGGTTAAATAAGTAGATTAAATTCAAATTATAATTAAAAGCCCTGGCAGTATTGTCAGGGCTTTTTCTATTTTTGGTCATGCGTAGTTTTCTTGATGAAATTGTAAATAGTATTCATAATGAACAAGAGTCTTTTGAAGATGTTATTTTTGTGCTACCAAGCAAAAGAGCAGGCACCTTTCTGAGAAACAGTATAGCCAACATTACTGATAGGACCATCTTCTCCCCTGAAATTTATAGCATTGAAGAGTTCGTGGGAACTATTTCTGGGCTTTCCACGGCCACCAATACCCAACAACTTTTCGAGCTTTATTACGCTTATTTAGATCAAGCTAAAGACCAACAAGAAAATTATTTGGAATTTTCGAAATGGGGACAAACCTTATTACAGGATATTAACGAGATAGATCGATATCTTATCGACACTGGAAAACTATTTTCAAATTTATCAGCCATCCAGGAAATCAACCATTGGTATTTGGCAGCCGAAAAAACAAAGATGGTTGAGGATTATATTAAATTCTGGAACAATCTAGAGGAACTCTATACTACTTTCAATCAAAAATTGCTAAAACAAGGTATTGGGCATCAAGGACTTGTTTATCGCAAGGCCCATGAGAACTTGGAATCTTATTTAGAAGTCAACAAGAATAATCGCCATATATTTATAGGTTTCAATGCTCTAAATACTGCTGAAAGCAACATAATACAAAGAATACTCAAATCTAAAAATGCAGATATATATTGGGACGCAGATGAATACTATCTAGATGACCCCATTCATGACGCAGGTTACTTCATTAGAAGTCATAAGAAGAAATGGCCATATCTTCAGGAAAATCGACTTAAAGGAATAAGTTCTTCTTTCTTGGAAAAAAAGAAGATACAGGTAATTGGGGTTCCAAAAAATATATCACAGGTAAAATATGTCGGCGCTCTTCTAAAAAAGATTAATGATGAAAATAGTGATCAATTAAAACAAACGGCTGTAGTATTAAGTGATGAAACATTACTCAATCCATTACTTAATTCCATCCCATCAAAAATTGACAAGGTAAATATTACAATGGGTTACCCTTTGAATAAGTCGAACTTCGAAAGTTTCTTTATTCAATTTTTTGATTTGTACATTAATAAACAAGCCAATGGCTGGTATTATAAAAACGTTTTGTCCTTCTTGTCAAATTCTTATACCCAATTACTTTTAAACAAAGGCAGTGTTAATCTAGCCGAGATGCTAGCTCGTACCATTAAAGATAAAAATCTCACTTTTTTGGAAGAAAATGGGATTATGTCATATGATACTACTGAATCCCAAAATTTAAACAAACTGTTCTTTGATCAAACGCCAACAACCAATATATTTATTGAACGCTGTATAGTACTTGTTTTGCTGTTGAAGACTGAGCTTCAATCTTCTGGAAACAAGCTTGCTTTGGAAGAACTATATAGGTTTTATGGGGTTTTTAATCAAGTCCAGGAATTATTGGAAAAACATGACTTTATAAAGGACCTAAAATCCTTACAGGCCCTTTTCAAAGAATTATTGTCCTTGGAAACCTTGGATTTCAAAGGTGATCCTTTAGAAGGTTTACAACTAATGGGCATGTTGGAAAGCAGAAATCTTGATTTTGAAACTGTAATTATCACCTCAGTAAATGAAGGCATCATTCCCTCGGGTAAGTCAAACAACTCATTTATTCCCTATGATTTAAAAAGAGCGTTTGGTCTCCCAACTTTTAAGGAGAAAGATGCCGTTTATACGTACCATTTTTATCATTTATTACAACGGGCAAAAAATATATACCTCATTTACAATACCGAACCAGACGTCTTGGAAGGAGGCGAGCGAAGTCGTCTTATCACCCAGTTATTAACTGATGAAAACATCAAAGAAAACATTACTGAATTTATTGCCGTCCCAGAGATCAAGGTCAAAACTAACAAAGCAGGCCTTATTACCAAGGATGAAACGCTAATGGCTCTCATTCAAGGGCAGGCCCAAAAAGGTTTCTCCCCCTCTTCATTGAGTAATTATATTCGTAATCCTATAGATTTTTACAAGCAAAATCTTTTGGGCATTAATGATATGCTTGAAGTTGAGGAAACAGTAGCGGCAAATACCTTTGGTACAATTATACATGACACCTTAGAAGACCTTTATAAGCCAATGATCGGTGCTTACTTGAACAAGGATAATCTAAAAACGGCAAAAATTGGAATTGATGCTTTAGTAAAAAAACATTTCACCAAGTCCTATACCGATTCAAGTATTTTGCGCGGGAAAAATTTAATAGCCTTCAACGTAATCAAGAAATATGTTGAGAATTATATTGATCAAGAAATAGTTCAAAGCCAGCGGAATAAAATAAAAATTCTTGCTTTGGAGCAAAAAATGGAGATAGAACTAGACATACCTGAATTGGAATTTCAAGTTAAACTGAGGGGGAAATTAGATCGTATAGATGAAATTGACGGAGTACTTAGAATCATTGACTATAAATCAGGGAAAGTTATGGCTAACCAGGTTGTAGTATCCGATTGGTCTTTGATTACTGAGGATTATAAATATAGCAAGGCATTTCAATTGTTGTGCTATACCCTAATGTACGGTAGTAGCAAAAAAATCGATCGAATTGAGGCCGGTATCATTTCCTTTAAAAATTTAAAAGCTGGTCTGTTGGGTTTTGCCACCATAGTGAGTAAAAAGAAAGACAAAGCAATCACACATGAAACCCTTAATGAATTCACTACCGAATTAAAAAGGCTTGTTCTCGAAATATGTAATCCCAATATCCCCTTTATCGAAAAAGAGGTTTGATCCTACTTTTTATCAGGTCTACTGGGTCTAACTTCTATTTTACTGGGCAAGGTACGCGGATGCATCTTTAGTAAGTCCAAAACCAATTCCCCAATATCCTCCGGTTGAATTTTCCAAGCATCTTTTTCCGATGGCTCATTGTTATTGAAATGTGTCGCCACGGAACCTGGCATAATGGTAGAAACTTTAATGTCATATTTGCGAAGATCTAGCATCGCCGCCTGTGTAAAACCAACAACCCCAAATTTTGTGGCATTATATCCAGCGCCCATCGCAAAGAAATTGGTACCTGCAAGACTGGCCAATGTTATATAATAGCCTTTTGATTCCTTTAAGGCGTCTACCGACGCTTTTAAGGTGTGAAAAACACCATTTAAGTTCGTATTGATCATATTGTGCCACTGATCCTCAGACATCTCGTCAATCGGCACAAAAATCCCAACCCCGGCATTGGCCAAAACCACATCCAATTTACCCCATTTGTCTAATATGGCTTTTACGGCATTCTCTTCATCTTTATGCTTGGTAACATCTGACACAATTGCCAAAATGGCATTCTCGCTACCCAATTGCTGGGCTGCAGCCTTCACGGTTTGTAGATTTCTTCCACTAATCGCAACCTTCATCCCTGCATTGAGCAATGATTGGGCAACTGCAAATCCTATTCCCTTTGAGCCACCTGTAATATAGGCCACTTTACCTTTTAATTCAGTCATAATACAAAGTTAGATTAAAGAAAACGAATATAGTATTTTGATACTTAAACAAAAAGTATTTCCTTTGACGTCCTAAAGTCGGGGGATTAGCTCAGCTGGCTAGAGCGCTTGCCTGGCAGGCAAGAGGTCACCGGTTCGACTCCGGTATTCTCCACGATCAAGCGCAATTGGGAATGCGTTTAAAACAAAGTAAAGCCACCAAATTTATTTGAGTGGCTTTTGTGTTTAAACGCCCGTGACTTCAGGCACGACCAATTATATTTGCGGGACGGGAGGTTCTCAGGAGCAACCCAGTTACTCCGGTATTCACCACAAAACCATCGCTTTTTAGTGCTGGTTTTATGCTTTAATCTTTCTTAACACTTAATACCAGTACCGGTATGGGTACCGAAAATTCAGATTTGCTAATGGTATTCTTTTCCCAAAGCTTTATAAAAAACCCTCTACTTCTTCTAAAAACGCACAATAAATCGGGGTGTTTTGCCTGAAAATGTTCCGTTACACCAAGGTATGTGGTCGGGTTTTGGGTTATCGTCAGTTTTGAACATAAATCCATTAAAACGGTGTTTATCTTAAGATCATCGTCTGTATACCCTGGGGTTTTTACAAGAAGTAAATCTACCTTGGAATCATGTTTTTTCTTAATGGCCACGAGTGGATCTAAAATCCTATTACGTTTTACCGCCCCAGATTTAAAAGCTATTAATATATTCTTGTAAGGCTTATATACTGTGCCTTTCGGAACTATCAAAGCAGGAATATCGGTTCTTTTGACTATTTTACCTGAGGTATGCCCTAAATAAAGATCTTCTTGAACATCATTGCTTCTTGGGGCAAGTATGATCATGTCTATGCCTAATTCTTTGTCAATTTCTTTGATACCATCTACCACATCCCCATTATAAGTTGCGATTTTTAAATCAACATGCTTAGAATCGACCTGATCTATAATTCCTTTTAATCGTTCCTTACCGCTCTTCGCAATCTTTTCTGAAATATTGGCAAGACTTCCGGCTTTTCCACTAAAACTAAAAACTTCCATAACAAAAACCCTTGCCGAAAAGTCAGCTGCAAAATCAACAGCATATTGTAAGGTTTCATTTGCGTTGGGCGAAGTGCCTATGGGAACAAGGATATTTATCATATGCGTAATTATTTATTATTACTTTAAATTTACAATTAAATTGAATCCTATTCATGATTCGTCGTGCAAAGATATCGGAAATTAGTGAGATTTTAACCCTTACCAAGACCTGTGCAGTTAATATGGTCAAAAACGGAATTCACCAATGGAACGAGTATTATCCATCCAAAAAAGCATTTGAAAACGATATTGAACGATCGGAATTATTTGTTTTGGAAATTGAAGAAAAAATTATTGGCACCATTGTAATTACACCAATAATGGATAAAGAATATATTCCTGTTGATTGGCTTACAACAAATGAAAACAATATTTACATACACAGACTTGCTATACATCCGAAACAACAAGGCAAAGGCTATGCACAAAAAATGATGGATTTTGCCGAAAACCACGCTAAGAAACATAATTTTGTTTCGGTTCGGTTAGATACTTTTAGCCAAAACAAACGAAATCAAATATTTTATGAAACCCGAGGGTATCACAGACTAGGTGATATTTATTTTCCCAAACAAAGTGAACATCCTTTTCATTGTTATGAAATGGTGTTTTAAACCAGAGATATAACTTTGAAAACCGCTGTAAGCTTTAAAACAATCAACAAACTGGCAATTCCAGCAACTATTGCCGGGATAGCCGAACCCATACTATCGATTACTGATACGGCAATTGTAGGGAATATTCCGGTCGATGGTTTGGAATCTCTGGCTGCGGCCGGGATTGTCGGCTCTTTTTTATCGATGTTGATTTGGATCTTGGGGCAAACTCGCAGTGCTATATCTGCCATTATTGCCCAGTATTTAGGTGCTGGTAAGTTGGAAGAAGTTAAAACATTGCCAGCGCAGGCCATATTTCTAAACATACTTTTGAGCATTGTTATTCTACTTTCAACCATCTTTATTGTTGAAGAGATTTTTGAATTGTTGAATGCTTCAGGGAAAATTCTAGAATATTGTATTTCATACTATTCCATTCGTGTCTGGGGTTTCCCTTTAACCTTGTTTGTTTTTGCCGTCATGGGTATTTTCAGAGGATTACAGAACACCTACTATCCTATGCTTATTGCAATTGTAGGCGCCGTCTTGAATATAGGGCTGGATTTTCTCTTGGTGTATGGTGTTGATGGTTTTATTGATGCCATGTATTTGGAAGGTGCTGCCTGGGCCAGTTTGATTGCCCAAGGCATTATGGCGATAATGGCATTTATACTTCTAATGACCAAAACCGAAATAAGCCTTAAGATAAGTTTTCCGTTACATCAAGATTTAAATAGGTTAATAGTCATGAGCCTTAACCTATTTGTTCGTGCCGTTGCATTGAATGTTGCCCTTATCCTTGCTGTAAGAGAGGCAACAGCTTTGGGCGATAAATATATAGGGGCACATACTATTGCTATTAACCTCTGGCTCTTTGGCGCCTTTTTTATTGATGGTTACGGTGCTGCAGGAAATATTATGGGAGGTAGGTTACTGGGCGCAAAGGACTATAATGGCCTTTGGAAATTGGCCAAAAAAATCATGCTGTATGGAGCTATTGTTAGCTTGACCTTAATGCTTACAGGTTTTATGTTCTATAAACCCATTGGCGGCATTTTTTCAAACGAAATTGAGGTTCTTGAAACATTTTATACGATATTTTTCATTTTGATTTTGGGGCTCCCCATGAATACAGTTGCGTTTGTTTTTGATGGCCTTTTCAAAGGATTGGGTGAAATGAAATTTCTAAGGAACGTGTTGCTTACAGCGACCTTTCTAGGCTTTATCCCTTCCCTGTTTTTAACCAAATATTTCAATTGGGGGCTATACGGAATATGGATAGCACTTACAGTTTGGATGGCAATTCGGGGCAGTGCACTTGTTTGGAAGTTCAGGAGAAAGTTTCGCCCCTTATTACAAAACGCTTAATTTTGAGTAAAACTATAATTTATGGGCACTAACAGAGAAAATGGAAGTCTGTACACCACTATTGACAACCGAATTGCGACCATAGAATTCGGGCATCCAGCGAGTAATTCATTTGTAGCCGAGCTTTTGGATCGCTTGACTGCTGAATTTAACAACCTTTCAGAAAATGATGGTATTTCAGTGATTGTCTTAAAATCAGAGGGAGATAGGGCCTTTTGCGGTGGGGCATCTTTCGATGAACTAATGGCCATTACAGATCTTGATGAGGGTAAAGTGTTTTTCAGTGGTTTCGCCAATGTCATAAACGCCATGCGTACTTGTAAAAAGGTCATTGTGGGTCGTGTTCAAGGGAAAACCGTTGGTGGCGGCGTTGGTCTTGCAGCGGCTTGCGATTATGTTTTTGCCTCTGAGAATGCGGCTATTCGTCTTTCAGAATTATCGATCGGAATTGCTCCTTTGGTGATTGCCCCCGCAGTTGAGCGCAAAATAGGAAAAGCGGCCCTAGCAGAAATGTCGCTCGCTCCCACCGAATGGAAAAATGCCTACTGGGCCAAGGAAAAAGGGCTTTTTGCGAAGGTATTCGGTTCGTTGAAAGAAATGGACAAGGAGCTCGATTTTTTCACCCAAAAACTGTCAACCTATAATCCGGATGCGCTATATGCATGGAAAAAAGTGCTTTGGGAGGGTACCGAAAACTGGGATCGGCTACTCCCTGATCGAGCAGCAATAACTGGTGCCTTGGTGCTGTCTAAATTCACAAAAGATGCGCTTTCTAAATTTAAAAAATAATATTCTCCTTTAGCATTCGTTTTACTTATTTAACTCACTAAGATGGATATTTTAAACTTTCTAAACAGCGATTTGATTTTTCCTTTCTTGGCACTGTTCGCGCTAGTTGCTTACCTTCTAAATCGCATACGTGCCAAACGTAAATTTAAAAGGTAGAGAAGACCCATAACCCCATTACACTTCTTTTCAATTAGTGATAATTTAATTGTAACCTACATCCTAGAAGCTGCAAAACATGCCTGCAAAACTGGACAAGCAGTTATTTGGGATGATTTCTTCAAAAAAAGTAATGAATGATGTTGTTTCTAATTAAGGTACATTTCTTTTAATGATTAACTTTGTATCGCAATATTAGACAATGAACAACATTAGAATTACCAAACAATTCACTTTTGAAACTGGTCATGCATTATATGGGTATGATGGCAAATGTAGAAACGTACATGGGCATAGCTATAAACTTTCGGTTACCGTTATAGGCACCCCAATTACAGACACATCCCATGTTAAACTGGGTATGGTCATCGATTTCGGAGACCTTAAGAAAATCGTAAAAGAAGAAATTGTAAATCCTTTTGATCATGCGACGGTATTCAATAAAAATACCCCACATGTAGAATTGGCCAAGGAACTAATGGGCCGTGACCACAAGGTTATTTTGGCTGACTATCAACCAACAAGCGAAAATATGGTTATTGATTTCGCTGCCAAGATCAAGGCTAGACTACCTAAGAACATAAAGCTTCATTCTTTAAAACTTCAGGAGACCCAAACCTCATTTGCAGAATGGTACGCTACTGATAATTAGCTCCCTAGCCCCCAAAGGGGGAATTCTTATATTTACATCTCAATGACAAAAACCATTACTATTCCAGAAGGAAAAAAGGTCTACTTCGCCAGTGATAATCATCTGGGAGCTCCTACCATGGAAAAAAGTTCGCAACGCGAAAAGAAATTCGTTGCTTGGTTAGATGTTGTAAAGAAAGATGCTGCCGCCATTTTTCTACTGGGTGATCTGTTCGATTTTTGGTTCGAATATAAGACCGTTGTACCCAAAGGCTTTACCCGTACTTTGGGCAAACTAGCCGAAATCACGGATTCAGGAATCCCCGTTTATTATTTTGTAGGCAATCATGACCTATGGATGAATGGTTATTTTGAGGAAGAATTGAATATTCCTGTTTTTCATAAACCCCAACAATTTACATTGAACGACAGCTCATTTTTTATTGGTCATGGTGATGGCTTGGGGCCTGGTGACAAGGGTTATAAGCGCATGAAAAAAGTGTTTACCAATCCTGTGGCCAAATGGTTTTATAAATGGCTGCATCCTGATTTAGGGGTGAAACTGGCACAATATCTATCCGTTAAGAATAAACTGATTTCTGGTGATGAGGATATTAAATTTTTAGGGGAGGAAAAAGAATGGTTGGTGCAATACTGTCGACGAAAACTGGAACAGGAACATCATGATTATTTTGTGTTTGGTCACCGCCATTTACCTTTGGAAATTGATTTGAATGAAAAGGCACGTTACGTAAATCTTGGGGACTGGATCTCCTTTTATACCTATGGTGTCTTTGATGGTGATAAACTTGTCTTGGAAAAAGACAAGGGCTAAACCGTGATTTCTATTCTATTCTGTTCCGGGTCCAAAACCACACTTTCATAATAGCCATCTCCGGTAGTTCTCGGTTCACCGATTACAGTAAACCCACTTTCTTTTAAGGTGTTGGTTAATTCATCAACCTTTTTCTGGGACCCAACGGATAATGCAAAATGAACGAATCCCATATGCTCATCCAGACCATTAAATTTTTGGGCAATATCGGGTTTATGCATCAATTCCAATCTAGGGCCATCCTCAAAACCCAAAAAATAGGAAGTAAACTTTTTTGATGGATTGTGATATTTATTAGCAGCTATGGCACCAAAATAGGTCTCATAAAATGCCTTCATGCCTTCCAAATCATTAACCCAAATCGCGAGATGTTCAATTTTCATTTTTGTGGGCCTATTTAATATCCCTTAGTTTTAATTGCATACTCACATTGCCGTTCCATTCGTTTTCCTCAATTGAAAAAACGGCGCTGAAAGTACCTTTGTTTTTGACCGTGGGCAACTTATCCCCAAGATTAAAACCAATACCACCAATAGGTCGTGATCCATTCTGGGTAACCGATAATTTAAGGTGCTTTTCATCATCTCCAACTCCCTTGGCATAACCAGCATCCATCAAACCCTCCGCCATAAAAACAGGAGTCATATTCCCGGGCCCAAAGGGTCCAAATTGACGGATAATCCGCAGTAATTTGGGCGTTATCTGTGCTAAGGGAATCATGCAATCTACTTTGATTTCCGGAATCAAGAGATTGGGATCTATGGTATCGGATACCACCTTTTCAAATTGATTCTTAAACCCATCATATTGATCTTCCAGCAGGGTGAGTCCAGCTGCATATTTATGGCCTCCAAACTGCTCTATATGCTCTGCGCATGCATTCAATGCATTATAAACATCAAAACCTTTTACTGAGCGCGCTGAGGCTGCCAATTTATCCCCGCTTTTAGTAAAAACCAAGGTGGGTCTATAATAGGTCTCAGTTAATCTGGAGGCAACAATACCTATAACCCCTTTGTGCCAGGTATCCTTATAAACGACAGAAGTAAATCGCTTTTCCTCCTCGTTCTCGGTTATCTGAATCAAAGCCTCTTCGGTGATTTCCTGATCAAGGTTTCTTCTATCGAAATTGAACTGTTCTATTTCCTTGGCAATAACTTCGGCCCGTTCCGAATTGGTTTCAATCAGCAAATTAACTGCGTGCTGGCCATGCTTCATACGGCCGGCAGCATTGATTCGCGGTGCTATGATAAAGACTACATCTGTAATTGTCAGTTCTTGTTTTTTAATTTGATTGATGATGGCCTTGAACCCAATTCTTGGATTAGCATTGATGACCTGCAATCCAAAATAAGCAAGAACTCTGTTCTCGCCGGTAATAGGAACAATATCAGCTCCAATTGCAGTGGCCACCAAGTCCAAATATGGAATTAAATCGTCAATGGTTTCCCCGTTATTTACTGCCAATGCCTGTACCAATTTAAAACCTACGCCGCAACCGCAAAGTTCATCGTAAGGATAAGAACAATCATCGCGTTTTGGATCTAAAACCGCTGCCGCATCCGGTAATTGGTCCCCAGGTCTGTGATGGTCGCAAATAATAAAATCTATACTTTTCTCCTTGGCATAAGCAACTTTATCGATGGCCTTAACACCACAATCCAGAGCAATGATCAGTGAAAAGCCATTGTCCTCGGCAAAATCAATTCCTTTAAATGAAACGCCATACCCCTCTTCATACCTGTCTGGTATATAGGTAGCAACGTTGGGATAATGCTGTAACAAATAGGACGAAACCAAAGCTACCGAAGTGGTGCCATCAACATCATAATCCCCAAAAACGAGGATATTTTCATCATCGGCAATGGCCTTTTCAATTCGGGCAACAGCCACGTCCATATCTTTCATTAAGAAAGGATCATGTAAATCGGATAATTCTGGCCGAAAGAATTTTTTGGCATCGGCATAATTTGTAATCCCACGCTGGATCAAAAGTTGCGCCACCAAACCATCAACTTTAAGGGCAATGGAAAGTTCCTCTATTTGTTGGGATTCAGGTTTAGGTTTTAGTGTCCAGCGCATAAATTTTATTTTTCATCTTTACGAGTAACAAAGTGACGAAGCTTTCTTTTGGTTTGTGTTTCCAAGTTGGCGATTGCTTCATCCCGAATAATCGGGATTCGCAAAGACGTTTGATTATTTATGATGAAAAATCGTTTTGGTTTCCATTTTTGCAAATTGACGGAACATTTCAAATACACCACAATATTTATCAATGGAAAGATCAACTGCTCGTTGCAATCTATCTTCATTTAAATTACTGCCATAAAAATGGTATTCCACCAAGACGGCATCATAATGTTTGGGATGCTCTTCGGTCATATTGGCAATAGTATCTATTTTGAATGTATCTACTTCCAATTTCATCTTTTTGATGAGTGATGCTACATCCAAGCCTGAACATCCTGCCAATGCCGATAACATCAATGATTTTGGTCTAAGACCATCACTTTCATCAGCATCTTCTATTTTAAATGAATTTCCTGATGTGTTGTTGCTTTCAAAGGCCATTCCGCCAAGCCATTTGGTTGTGATATGATTTGTTGTACCCATAATTTTTCGTTACTTGTGAAGGATAAAAATATAACAAAAGAAATAAGATCCCACTCTAGGGCGGGATTAATTCAGCCAACAAATTTGAAATCCTGTTTGCATAATATTTCAAATTAGGGGCTTCATTAAAAATACGATATAAAACTACAACTATGGCACTAGTACAACCCCTTGATCCCAACCATGATTCAGAGACCAAAAAATTAGCGGAGTTCTTTAATGAGACCTTGGGTTTTTGTCCAAATTCTGTATTGACCATGCAACACAGACCAGCTATTTCAAAGGCCTTTATCAACCTCAACAAAGCGGTAATGGCCAATGAGGGCAGGGTAACCTCTGCATTAAAGCGCATGATTGCCTGGGTAAGTAGTAATGCTACTGGGTGCCGATATTGCCAGGCCCATGCCATACGCGCTGCGGAACGCTACGGTGCCGAACAGGAACAGTTGGACAATATTTGGGAGTATAGGACCCACCCCGCGTTTTCGGAAGCTGAACGCGCTGCGTTGGACTTTTCTTTAATGGCCTCGCAAGTGCCCAATGGAGTAAATACCGAGATCAAGGAACGCTTATACAAATACTGGAATGAGGGTGAAATTGTAGAGATGCTTGGCGTTATCTCGCTCTTTGGATATTTAAACCGTTGGAACGATTCAATGGGCACATCAATAGAAGATGGCGCAGTCGAAAGTGGTGACCAGTATTTAGGAAAACATGGTTGGGAGAAAGGAAAGCACGGAGGTGGGGTTTATTAAAGGTAAATGGTATTTTAAACTATTTCAGAATACGATCAACCCTAATTTTCAACTCAGGTATTACACTTTTCTCAAACCATCTATTTTTGGTCAACCAAAATCGATTTCGTGGAGACGGGTGTGGCAAAGGCAAATAGGTGGGCAAATAGGTTTCGTAAGCTGCAACCGTTTCAGTTAGCGTTTTCTTGGCCGCATTCCTTAGGTAATACTTTTGGGCGTACATGCCGATTAACACCACCAATTCTACATTGGGCATTTTGTCCAATAGGAGTGCGTGCCATAAGGGAGCGCATTCGGTCCGCGGGGGTATATCGCCGGACGTTCCCTTGCCAGGATAACAAAACCCCATTGGAATCAAAGCAATTTTAGATTCATCGTAAAACATTGCATCAGTTACGCCGAGCCACTTTCTTAATTGCTTTCCACTAGGATCATCCCAAGGGACTCCAGTTTTATGGACTTTAATTCCTGGCGCCTGCCCTATGATTACGATTTTGGAATTTGGATTTGCGGCAACTATTGGTCTTGGCCCTAAAGGCAAATGCGCCTTGCAAACTTCACAACCACGAATTTCTGAAAATAGTTTTTGCATTGGTTTTTTCTTAAAATTCAATTCAATATCCCCTTGGTCGCACTAGCTTTGACTAGTTTACCAAAAACACCTTGAGTAAATATATAGTCAACATGCCCCAAAAAGTACCTGTGGCCATACTTAGAATAGCCAATACAATCGCATGGGGCATCCACTTTTTCTCATAGGCCGCAGTTACGGCAGGGGCAGTAGCAATGCCCCCAACATTGGCCATACTTGCAATGGGTACCCATGCCATATTTATATTCAATAGTTTGGCTATTAACATCATAAAAACAAAATGACCCACCAACCATACAATCAGAAACCATAAGAAAGACATATTAAAACCGAGGGTTGCAAACTGCAACTTTAATCCTAAAACGGCCATAACCACAAGAATGAGTATTCCGCCTGTTTTAAGAGCAAACTTGTAATTCCATTTTGGCAATAAATTACTCAAGGCCAAGCCCAAAAATGAAAGTCCTATAATTCTACCCACAAAACTATCTATCATCCAATTACAGAGAAAAACCATTCCTATGAGTATTATAGTACAAAGCCAAATAGGTATCACATTCCCATTCTCTGCCCTTATATCCTCAGGAATTCCCACATCGGTAATGTTGAATTTTTTGTTCATCAACCCACTTTCTTTAATGAACTGAAACATTAATATCGTCCAAATATTAACTAAAATATTATCCATTACAAGAACTGATAAAAAGATATTCTCTGGACATTCCACCAATTCTTTCAAAACCAATTGGCTCGTACTACCTCCAATCCAGCTACCAACAATAGGCGGAATTCCCATCCAATATTCATCAGCAATCAAAGTTTTTGAAATTAATTCAGTATCAAAAAGTCCCAATCCCAATAGCACTGGAAAAATTGCTATGAACATTGATCCAGCAACAAAGAGCAATATGGGTTTCCAACCAATTGCCTTTAACTGGCCCAAAGACAAACTACTCATGACGGCAATGATTGCCAAAGGAATAAAATAGTCCTTACTGAAATTGTGGATTTCTGCCTGGGAAAAATCCACGTCCATAACATAAGAAATTATCGCAGGAATTATATAGGCCAATAAAATAGCAGGTACCCAATCAAACAAAGACCTAATATGCTTGTTCTCCCAACGGTCCAAAAAATAAACCACGATAACCGTGAACAAAGAAATAAGCCACGGTGTAATCATTTAGTAGGGTTTCGTAAAATTCCTAAATGAATGATCCTTCCCCCGCTAATATTTACTGGATTAGTGTTTTCGCCAATGACTATTCCATCTTCAGGAGCGTAATATTCTTCCAAAACTTCACCAAAAGGATTTTTTAATGTAGCAATACGCTGGCCTTTCGAAACTTTCTGATTTAAAACTACTTCTATCTGTAGTAAACCTCCCTGATTGGTAAACAACCAATATGACTTGCTGCAAACGTTTTCAATCTCTGGAATCCCAACACTTCCGGTTTTCATTTTGAGCCATTTCAATAGACTCTCTATTCCTTTTTCGCCGCGTTCAATCATTTTTGGTTGATACACTTGTGGATCTCCATACTCTACTGTAATAGACTTAATTCCTTGTGCCAAGGCAGCTGCCCTCATCGTCAGGCCACTGCTTGTACCAAAACTGGGTTCCCCTTTATTGGATACGATAATATCAGGTTTCTGTAGTTTTAGCATTATGGCCAATGTATCATTCGTCATATCACCCCTGCCGTATAAAGAATTTACCCTACCAAAGCTAGCCGTATGCATATCTACATGGAAATCAAAATGTGACAGGACCTTTTCATTGATTTGATAAGCCATTTGTTGCGATCTGTTCCCTTCTTTTTTGCCAGGAAAATTTCTATTGAGGTCTTCATTATCAATATATTTTCGTTTATGGTTAACGATACTTATCGGGTTGATTCCAGGTATGCCAATGATGGTTCCTTTAAGTTTAGTTGCATCCAAATTTTTAAAGGTATTTTGGATAATCGCAATTCCATTGAGTTCGTTGCCATGAATAGCTGCGGTAAGTCCCAAGACAGGTCCAGGCTCATTTCCTTTTGCAACAAGTATTGGAATTGAGATGGGCTTGTTCTGGGCATCTGACCCTAACTGTAACCAAAACTTTTGTATACTTCCTCTTTGGATATCATCCAAATTAATATTTTGAACGGTTAAAACCTCATTTGAGGTTTGGCCAATTAGAAATCCTGTTGAACAAAACAGAAAGAAAATCGTTCTCCAAAAATTCATTTGTCTTGGAATTGGTTATGCAACTAAGATATGTTTTTTTGGTTTTCGAAAAGTATTTATTTCTTTCCTGAAACCACGATTACTATTTCTCCCTTAGGTGGTTTTTCTGTATAATGTTCAAGAACTTCCTTGACGGTTCCACGTATGGTTTCCTCATACAGTTTTGTCAATTCACGGGAAATTGAAATCAGTCTATCTTCCCCAAAATATTCGGCAAAATGGGTGAGGGTTTTCAATAGTTTGTGTGGTGATTCGTAAAAAATCATGGTACGTGGTTCTTCGGCCAAGAGTTTCAATCTCGTCTGTCTTCCTTTTTTCACAGGAAGAAATCCCTCAAACACGAATTTATCGTTAGGCAATCCGCTATTCACTAAGGCAGGAACAAAAGCAGTAGCTCCCGGCAAGCATTCGACTTCAATATTGTTTTCAATGCATGCCCTAGTCAATAAAAATCCCGGGTCAGAAATAGCTGGGGTTCCAGCATCGGATATTAAGGCAATATCTTCCAGGCCACGCTTTAATCGTTTCACCAGGTTGTCAACCGTTTTATGTTCGTTATGCATATGGTGACTTTGCATTGGGGTATTGATCTCGAAATGGTGCAGTAGTTTTCCGCTTGTTCGCGTATCCTCGGCCAAAATAAGCCCTACTTCCTTTAGGACCTTAATAGCCCGCAAGGTTATATCTTCCAAATTGCCTATTGGTGTTGGTACTATGAATAGTTTCCCCATACTAGTCTTTTAAAACCTTACTTTCTTTCCTAAAAAATAAGAAGCAAGCAATAAAACCAATGCCATCAAAGCACCGAATTGTTCGCCATCGCCAACCATTAAATGTGCAAAGAAGCCCAGAACAAAATTAAAGAAGAATCCGGCATAGGCCCATTCCTTTATACTGCCCCCTATATTTCCCAAAATAACTATCAGTCCCAAAATTTTCAAAGTTGCCAGCGGATAAATTATATAGGTTGGAAAACCTAAGTCCGTAAATGCTATTATGACTTCAGCATGGTTAAAAAAATACATGCCGGCAGAAAATAGCACCAACAAGCTTAACAATACTGTAGCTATCCAATATATTATTTTTTGTGCTTTCATTGATTGGTTGCGTTAAATGATAAAATTAAAGGTAGCTAAAAAAGGTCTTCTAAAAGGAAAAAGCCCCACGCATTTATGAGGCCTTTCTATTTTCAAAACAACTAAAAAGCAATTTAATTCTACGAAAACTTACGTTCTATCAAAGCTATAAAACGTTCTTCATATTCCTCTTTACCTTCCCAATTATTATAATCAGGTTTCACCATGTTCTTGATAAATGCAATGGATCTTTCTTCAGTATCAATAGTATTCAATTGGGATAAAACACGATTGTAATCTTCCGTGCTTTTATTGAATAGGTGTTTTACAAAAGCCAAGCGGTTATTCAAGTCTATTTTCAACTCCTTTTCAGCCAACTTATCGTTTAACGACTTTACTTTTTCTTCTTTCTCCGCTGCATTCCCGGTTTGAGGCTCAAAAAGTTCCTTATCATTCTTCATTAAGTTGGGTTTGGCCATAAATTCTGCCAGAACCTCATCGACGGCAGCATCGTTGGGCATTTCAGAAATCATGTCCTTTATGGTCTGCATGCCGGGGGTCATAATATCCTCATCATGTGGATTGCTTTCAGGAACAGAAGAATCCACATTTAAAACGGCATTTGCCATTGTCTCAAATTTTGCAGCAATCACGTTCTTGCTAACATCCACTTCAATATCACTCAACTTTTCTTCAATGAATTTAAGTACCGCTAATTTTTCATAAAGGTTTTTTGAAGCCTCATATAATTCGGTAATTTCATTCAGATTCCTAGAGGTAATGATGTCCGTGGACATTTTAACCAATTCCTCTTTTAATTTTCTTTTCATTTCTTTTCTTTTCTTTTATCCTTTCGGAAAAGGTGCGTCTTTTTTAATAACTTTATATTTCTTATAAATAAGAACGAAAAAACACCTTATTTTCGTCTAAAATTACAAAATGTTTCTCGAAAATACCGTTAATCATAAGGAACAATTCGGCTGGATAGAAGTTATCTGTGGTTCTATGTTCTCTGGTAAGACCGAAGAATTGATCCGCAGGCTCAAGCGCGCCCAATTTGCGAAACAGAAAGTTGAGATTTTTAAACCAATGGTAGATAAAAGATACCATGAGGAAATGGTCGTTTCACATGACGCCAATGAAATACGATCTACACCTGTTCCCGCATCAGCAAATATTCGAATTTTGGCTGATACCTGTGATGTAATTGGAATTGACGAAGCCCAGTTTTTTGATGATGAAATCGTGACTGTCTGTAATGACCTTGCCAATAAAGGTGTGCGTGTAATCGTTGCTGGTTTGGATATGGATTTTAAGGGAAACCCTTTTGGTCCAATGCCCGCACTGATGGCTACTGCCGAATATGTCACCAAAGTGCATGCGGTGTGCACACGAACGGGAAATTTGGCCAATTACAGTTTTAGAAAAGCCCATAATGACGATCTGGTCCTATTGGGGGAGACAGGAGAATATGAACCTTTGAGCAGGGCTGCGTATTACAAGGCTATGCTAAAGGAAAGAGTCAAGGAAATTGATGTGGATGTCGATGAATTTCCCCAAACTAAAAAAGATGCCAATGGCTAGGACTTTGGAAACTGTTTTAGAGATCAATTTAAATGCCTTAGAACACAACTACCGTTTTTTACGAAACAGATTAAACCCTGAAACGAAATTTTTAGGCGTTGTAAAAGCATTCGCCTATGGTACTGATGCCGTTGAAATCGCTAAAAAATTGGAGCATTTAGGTGTTGAATATTTAGCAGTAGCTTACGTTAGTGAGGGTGTCGCCTTACGCGATGCTGGTGTACAGGCACCTATCTTAGTACTTCATCCCCAACCTGCGAATTTTGAAGAGCTTATTGCACGTTGTCTTGAGCCCAGTATCTATTCTCCAAGAATATTAAGAGCGTTTTTTAATGCCTGTAAAAAGCGCAACCAAAAATCATATCCTGTACATATTAAATTCAACACTGGGTTGAACCGATTAGGATTTAGCGAGAATGACGTTGATTATATTATAGATCAGAGCACAGGTAGCAATGAAATTAAGATCGTTTCCATTTTTTCGCATATGGCGGCTTCCGAAGATTCGAACGAAATAGAATTTACCAAGCAACAAATCACGACTTTTGAAAAGATTGCAAAAGAGGTTGATGAAAAGTTAGGATATATTCCGTTTAAACATTTGTTAAATACTTCTGGTATTATCAACTATCCCGAAGCGCAGTATGATATGGTGAGAAGCGGTATTGGTCTTTACGGTTTTGGCAATGATAAAGACATTGATACGATTTTGAAACCCATTGCTACTCTAAAAACGGTCATTTCCCAAATACATAAAATAGCCCCTAATGAAAGCGTAGGTTACAACAGGGCATACACTTCAGATAATTATAGGGTTACCGCCACCTTGCCTATAGGGCATGCCGATGGTATAGGAAGACAATATGGGAATGGTAAGGCTTATGTAAATGTGCATGGATCAATGGTACCCATTATAGGGAATGTCTGTATGGATATGATCATGATCGATGTGACCAACATCGACTGTAAAGAAGGGGACGAAGTAATTATTTTTGGTGAGCATCCAACTGCAGATTCTTTTGCCGCAACGGCCAACACCATTTCCTATGAATTGATAACGGGTATTTCACAACGTGTAAAACGCCTTTATAAAGGGGCTCAGAAACTTCTTTAACATTTTGTTATGATACTTTTTTTTAACTAAATTGCGATAACATTAATAATTAACTATAAAAAACACTAAAATGTTAAAAGAATTCAAGAATTTTATTATGACCGGCAATGTAATTGATTTTGCAGTTGCTGTTATTTTGGCAGGTGCCGTCGGCCTTGTTGTAAATGGTTTTGTGGCTGATATTATCATGCCAATTGTAGGGCACTTCGCTGGAGGAATGGACTTTGCGAACTTGAAAGTTGTACTTACCGAAGCTTCAGGGGTTGAAGGAGAAGCGGGGTATGTTGCAGAAAATGCCATTCGCTGGGGTAAATGGGTAAACGCTATTGTAAACCTATTAATTGTAGGTTTTGTTATGTTTATCATTGTAAAAGCTTATAACAAGTCGAAGACTCCTCCTGCGCCAGCAGCGCCTGCAGGACCAACGGCTGAGGAATTACTTGCAGAGATTCGTGATTCTTTGAAGAAGTAATACATACTAAGTCCTGAAAACAATGTTCAGGGCATACCGCTACACTACGAATTAACCAAACCGGCCCTTTATTCAAAGGGCCGGTTTTCTTTTGCAGTGTACGCAATGATTGTAGGCTAATTATAATTTGTTGTATTTATAACTAATTGTTATATTTTGTATACTCACTATATTTTATCTTGCCCATTCATCATCCTTGAAGTACATTTGCCTACTAAATAAAAGAAATAATGAAAGTTGCAGTTGTAGGGGCTACAGGTATGGTTGGTGAAGTAATGCTAAAGGTATTGGCAGAACGAAATTTCCCAATTACGGAATTGTTATTGGTTGCTTCAGAGCGATCAGTAGGTAAAAAATTAAATTATAAAGGTGAAGAACATACCGTAATAGGACTTGGCGACGCTGTAGCAGCCAAACCTGATATCGCCATCTTTTCGGCCGGAGGGGATACTTCATTGGAGTGGGCACCTAGATTTGCCGAGGTCGGTTCCACCGTAGTGGATAATTCCTCAGCCTGGAGAATGGATCCTACGAAAAAATTGGTTGTCCCTGAAATCAACGCCAAGGAGTTGACCAAAGAAGATAAGATAATCGCAAACCCCAATTGTTCTACCATACAATTGGTTATGGCTTTGGCTCCCTTGCATGAAAAGTATAAAATGAAACGTGTGATTGTCTCTACCTATCAATCGGTTTCTGGAACAGGGGTAAAAGCCGTTAAACAATTAGAAAATGAAATTGCAGGCATACAAGGGGAAATGGCCTATCCTTATCCTATAAGTCGCAATGCACTGCCCCATTGTGATGTTTTCCTGGAAAATGGCTATACCAAAGAGGAAATGAAACTGGCACGAGAGCCTCAAAAAATATTCAATGATAGAACGTTCTCAGTTTCGGCTACTGCAGTGAGAATCCCAACAGCAGGCGGTCATTCAGAATCGGTCAATGTTGAATTCGTCAATGATTTTGATTTGAATGACGTCCGCCAGTTACTGAATAATACCCCAGGCGTAACCGTACAGGACAATCCGGATACCAACACCTATCCCATGCCTATTTATGCACATGATAAGGACGAGGTTTTTGTAGGTCGTATTCGAAGGGATGAAACCCAGCGAAATACCTTGAATATGTGGATCGTTGCCGATAATTTAAGAAAAGGGGCGGCAACAAATGCCGTGCAGATTGCTGAGTACTTAGTCGAGCATGAGCTCGTTTAAAGCATAGCTACTTTTTTTGAAATAAAAAAAAGCTTTGGAGGCTTATGCTACCTTCCAAAGCTTTTTTTATGGTATTTTTAAAGCTAGTAAATGCTAACTGACCATGAAAAAACTTTTCTTAATTCCCATTGCAGCTTTTCTTCTTATAGCCTGCAATTCCAAAACCAAAAAAGAATCCATTCCTGTGAATTATCCTATTACTGCCAAAGCCGATTCAATTGACACCTATTTTGGAACCGAAGTCAAAGATCCATATCGTTGGCTAGAAGATGATAGAAGTCCGGAGACCGAAGCTTGGGTCAAAGAGCAAAATAATGTCACCTTTGGGTATTTAGACAAAATTCCGTTTCGAGAGGAATTGAAAAATCGCCTTGAAGTACTTTGGAACTATGAAAAATTAGGTTCCCCTTTCAAAGAGGGTAAGTATACATATTTCTATAAAAACGACGGACTTCAAAACCAGTATGTGGTGTATAGGCAAAAAGGGGATGAAGAACCTGAGGTCTTTTTAGACCCCAATACCTTCTCTGAGGATGGTACAACCTCCTTATCGGAACTTAGTTTTACCAAAGACGGATCAATGGCAGCATATCTTATTTCTGAAGGGG
>Ga0316189_10001741_pt1 | contig 21585 bp, 18 predicted proteins | sample LowCovwburrow_MG_FD_204930 | JGI IMG/M metagenome (GOLD analysis project Ga0316189, IMG submission 204930) | Coastal sediment microbial communities from Maine, United States - Lowes Cove worm burrow | ecosystem: Environmental > Aquatic > Marine > Coastal > Sediment | place: USA: Maine... | reverse complement strand
CCGAGATCGACATCCATTTTCAGGCTCTGCGGGTGCCGCTGACGCCAGACTGGGTCAACCAGAGCGAGCGACCGGGTTACCTGCGCATCTACGGGCGTGAGTCCCTGAGTTCCTGCTTTGAGCAGAGCCTGATTGCGCGACGGGTGCAGGCGCACGCTACCGAAACATCTACCAGCGTGCAGTTTGAGCCGGAAACCTTCCAGCAGATGGCGGGTCTGGTGTGTTACTACAACAGCGCTCACTACCACTACCTGCACATCAGCGGGGACGAGTTTGGCTCCCGCACTACAGGAAAATCCCTGCGGAAATTTATCAATGTAAGCACCGCCGACGCGGGGGGAGTCAGCGAGGCACTGACAGCAGGGCTTGAGGTCACTGGCATCGATACGGCGTATATGAAGGCGGATTACAACGGCGCCGCGTTACAATTCTACTTTGCACTGGTGCCTGGACAATGGCAGGCCATCGGACCCGTATTGGACGGCAGCATGCTGTCAGATGATTACGTGCAAGAAAGCGGCACCGGCGATTTCTATCCCGCCTTCACCGGCGCCTTTGTCGGACTGTGCTGCCAGGACCTGTCGGGGAAAAATCGACACGCAGACTTTGGGTTCTTTACTTACCAGGAGCGGGAGTGACCAGAAGCAGCCGGGGACGCTAAAAAGGCCTTACGGTTGCCTGGAGCAAAAAAAACCGGCCTGGCAGCAGTGCTGCAAGGCCGGTCAAGCAACTGACAGCACTCACCGCAAAATAAAGTGTGCCAGCACGTCGCAAATTGCCGCAGATTGAACGACCCAAATTCGACCGGCCTAACTTCGCATGGCACCCCCGGCCTGGCAACCGTAACGCGATAAGTGGGGCGATTGACAAGACAGGGTGGCTCCACTGGCGCGCCAGGACACCTGATCGTGTCTCACGCCCCTCTTGTCGCAGCGTTGTTGTGTTGCGCAAACGAAAACGTATGGTGTCCCTCTCAACTCGATCCGACTGTGCTATCAGTGCGGTCGCGGCGTAACTGGACTACAAGGCAGCGAGCATCATGTCACGTAATAAAGCAGCGTATGGCAAGGGCACAATGATGTCTCTGGCCGGTATCGATTTCTCCGTTATATCGAAGGAGGAATTACTGGCACTTTTTCACCAGACACTGGGCAAGGGCATTCATGGCATATCCTTTAGCCCCTACATGGAAGGCCAGGGCCCGCGCACCATTGTCAGTGAGGCACAAATCCGCGAGCGGCTTGCTATCGTCCAGCCCTATGTCAGCTGGATTCGCTCCTTCTCCTGTACCGAGGGCAATGAAAACATACCCCGCATCGCACACGAAAACGGTTTGAAAACACTGGTTGGCGCCTGGCTGGCAGACGACCGTGACAAGAACGAGGAGGAACTGGCAAATATCATCGAGGTAGCCAAGGCCGGCCATGCAGATATTGTTGCCATAGGCAACGAGGTGCTGTTGCGTGGCGACCTGTCGGCAGATGAATTGATCGATTACATTCAACGCTTCAAGCAGGCCGTGCCGGAGGTGGAAGTGGGTTATGTCGATGCCTACTTTGAATTTGTCGATCACCCCGAGGTAACCGCTGCCTGCGATGTGATCCTGGCCAACTGCTACCCCTTCTGGGAAGGTTGCTCGGCAAAGTACTCCCTGGTCTACATGAAGGATATGTATCGTCGCGCGCTCCAGGCCGCCAATGGTAAAAAAGTTATCATCAGTGAGACTGGTTGGCCAAACATCGGTACGGCGACCGGTGCAGCCTTACCCTCTGAGGTCAATGCGATACGATACTTCCTCAATGCCTACAAGTGGGCCGATGAAGAAGGCGTGGAGATTTTCTATTTTTCATCCTTTGACGAAGACTGGAAGGTAGAAGATGAAGGCGATGTTGGCGCCTACTGGGGCCTGTGGGACAAGAATGGAAACCTTAAGTATGGCCAGGCGTAAACCGCCTGCACCGTGCCCTGCGATGTCCGCCCTGCCCTGATTAGAGTCCGCTTAGCCGAATTACTCTAGCCTTTCGGCATGTTTGCGCTGACCATCACCTATAATATATTGCCCCACTATCTGTGCAGGATTATTAACACAGGGGTGGTTCGTGCACTATGCATAAATAATGTCGGTCGAGGGGTGGCCTGCTAATGTCTCAAAGCTCGAGTTTGACGCAGAAGCCAGCAGAAAATAACAGCGCCGAAGAACGTGCCCTGGAGCTGGTCGCACAAATGACGCTGGTGGAAAAAATTGGCCAGATGAGCCAGTTTAACGGTGGCTCCGACGATCTTCGGCAATTGGCGCGTGAAGGTCGGGTGGGGTCGGTATTGAATGAAGTCAATGTCGAAGAAATTAATGAATTGCAACGCATCGCGATGCAGGAAAGCCGCCTGGGCATTCCCCTGCTGATCGGCCGGGATGTGATCCATGGCTTCAAGACAATTTTTCCCATACCCCTGGGTCAGGCCGCTTCCTGGGATCCGGCCCTGGTAGAGCGCGCAGCCGCCATCGCTGCAGTGGAGGCCGCATCTTCCGGCATCAACTGGACCTTTGCACCCATGATCGATATATCCCGGGATCCCCGCTGGGGCAGAATCGCCGAAAGCCTGGGAGAAGATCCGCATTTGTGCAGTGTGCTTGGCGCTGCGATGGTGCGCGGATTTCAGGGCGGCGCGCCCAACGCAGACAAGCTCGATAACCAGGGAGCGATCGCCGCCTGCGCCAAACACTTTGCCGGTTACGGTGCCGTGGAAAGTGGCCTTGATTACAATACCACCAACATTCCCGAGAATGAGTTGCGCAATGTCTACCTGCCGCCATTCAAGGCTGCACTGGATGAGGGGGTCGCCACGTTTATGTCCTCCTTCAGCGATCTCAACGGGGTACCCTGCTCCGGTAACGAATTCCTGATGAAGCAGGTTTTACGGCAGGAGTGGGGTTTTGACGGCTTTGTGGTCAGTGACTGGGACGCGATAAAAGAACTCACCGTACATGGCTTTACCGCGGACGACGGACACGCGGTTCAGGAGGCTATAGACGCCGGCATCGATATGGAGATGGCCAGCACCTTATACAGCGAACACCTCCCCGCATTGCTCGAGGCTGGAACACTAGAGGAACAACAGATCGATACTATGGTCTGCAATATCCTCAAGTTGAAGTTTAAGCTGGGACTGTTTGACGATCCCTATACCGATCCGGGCCATTTTCCACACCCGGTCAATGCCCAGCATCTGCAGGCCGCCAAAGAGGCGGCTCTGCGTAGCTGCGTGCTGTTGAAAAATGACCATAACACCCTGCCACTCTCAACAGAGAAAATTCGCTCCCTGGCCGTGATCGGCCCGCTGGCTGACGATGGCTACGAACAACTGGGCACCTGGGTATTTGACGGCGAATCACATCACAGCCAGACCTGCCTGCAAGCTATTCACGCCCTGGCTGGAGAGGAGCTGCAGGTGCGCTGGGCCCAGGGTATGGAGACATCGAGGTGCAGAAAAAACGATAGTTTCGATGACGCTGTCGCCCTTGCCGCAGAGTCCGACGTCGCTGTCATGTTTCTGGGCGAGGAGTCCATTCTATCCGGTGAAGCACATTGCCGCGCGGAAATCGATCTTCCTGGCAACCAGGAGAAGCTGATCGAGGCTATCGCAGCGACTGGCAAGCCGATCGTGCTGGTGGTCATGGCCGGCAGGCCACTGACACTGCAAAATATTTTGGACAAGGTGGACGCGGTATTGTACGCGTGGCATCCGGGTACCATGGGCGGGCCCGCCATTGCCGACCTGCTGTTCGGTATCGAGTCACCTTCCGGCAAGCTGCCGGTTTCTTTTCCTCGTATGGTGGGCCAGATACCGATCTATTATTCGCGTAAAAACTCGGGACGGCCGCCCAGCCATGACGCCATCACGCATATAGACGAGATTGACGGCAAGGCGCCCCAGACCTCGCTCGGTATGTCGGCCTTTCATCTCGACGCAGGCTTTACGCCCTTGTACCCCTTTGGCTACGGGCTGTCGTACACCCGGTTCGAGTACCGCGATATCGCGACCTCGGCCCGGCGTATTGCGCTGGGGGACACAATAGAAATCAGCGCCACGCTGCAAAATACTGGCGACTATAGCGCGGATGAAGTGGTGCAGCTCTACGTCCGGGACCTGGTGGGCAACGTCACCAGGCCGGTCCGGGAGCTCAAGGGCTTCCAGAAGGTCAGGCTTGAACCCGGGCAGAGCCGGATTATCAGCTTTACCCTGCACACGGACGAACTGGCCTTTTACAACCGCAAGATGCAGCGCGTTACCGAACCGGGGATGTTTCATGTCTGGATCGGCGGTAATTCCGACGCGCAACTTTGGGGTGAGTTCCAACTTATCGAGTTGCCGGACAATACGGGTTGAAACACTATGAGTGAAAGCCAGCGTTTTACCATACGAACGGCACTGATTGTCGCTCTGGGCGGTTTTCTGATGGGATTCGACGCCTCGGTAATCTCTGGTGTTGTGGGGTTTATCGAGCTTGAGTTTGCGCTCAGCAAACTGGAGCTTGGCTGGTCTGTGGCCTCCCTGGCGCTTGCCGCCACGTTCGCCATGATGGTGGCGGGCCCGCTGAGTGACCGGTTCGGTCGCAAACCGGTACTGCGGACAGCGGCAGTTTTATTCGCCGTGTCCGCCGTTGCATCCGCCATGGCACCCTCATTTACTGCGCTGGTTAGCGCTCGTATCATCGGCGGACTGGGCGTGGGTATGGCGCTGATCATCGCCCCTATGTACATCGCAGAAATATCGCCCGCCGCCCTGCGCGGACGCATGGTATCCCTTAATCAACTCAATATTGTCGTGGGTATCTCCGTCGCATTCTTTACCAACTACCTGATTCTCAAACTGGGGCAGTCACAGGCAGACTGGGCTGTGAGCCTGCGTCTCGAGGAATGGAACTGGCGCTGGATGCTGGGACTGGAGACGGCACCCGCGGTACTGTATTTTCTGTGTCTCTACCTGGTACCGGAAAGCCCGCGCTGGCTGATCATGCGGGGCAGGCAGGACGAAGCGATGGTGGTCATGAGCAGGGTGAGTAATCCTGAACAGGCTGGGAGAGACATCGAGGCGATAGGCGCCAGCCTGGCAGCAGACAGCAACAGGCAAACGCAGCAGCCCCTGGCGGTGTTATTCAGTAAACCGATGCGGCTGGTTTTGAGTATCGGATTGACCGTGGCCATCCTGCAACAGATAACCGGTATCAACTCGGTATTCTTCTACGCGCCAATGATTTTCGAACAATCGGGCATTGGTACCGATGCGTCGTTTATGCAGGCTGTACTGGTGGGCCTGACCAATCTGCTGTTTACCCTTTTCGCCATCGCACTGATAGACAGGATTGGCAGAAAGCCGCTGCTGATTTTCGGAGTAGCCGGCATTGCGCTGTGCATGATGCTGCTCGCCTGGGGGTTTAATGCCGCGACCTACACCCTGAGCGAAGAGGCCATTGCCGGGCTTCCCGCCGCGATCGACCGGGCCCTGCTGGAGCCACTACTGAACATGACATTTGCCAGTGATATCAGTTTCACCCAGGCCATGAGCAACTCGCTGGGCGCGGCCGTCTTCCAGGAATTTGAAGCAGAACTGGTCAGCGCGGCGATAACGATAAACCCCTCCCTGATACTGATAGGGATACTCGGTTTTGTCGCCTGCTTCGCCATCTCCATCGGTCCGGTGATGTGGGTGTTGTTCTCGGAGCTGTTTCCCAACAGGATTCGCGGCCTCGCAATCTCGTTTGTCGGTCTGGTAAACTCAGGCGTCAGCTTTACGGTGCAACTGCTTTTCCCGTGGCAGCTGGCCAACCTGGGTAATGCGGCTACCTTTTTCATCTATGGTGTCTTTGCCATCATCGGATTATTGCTGATCGCCAGGCTGCTTCCCGAAACACGGGGGAAATCCCTGGAAGAGTTGGAGAGACAACTCGTTACTACATAATAACCATGAAAAAAACGATGAACGAATCGAAATCCATAAGCAAGAACAGCGTTTTATCGAACCCACGCATCACTGAACAGGTGAATGCCCTTATGGGCAAGATGACGCTGGCCCAGAAAATCGGCCAGATGGTGCAGACAGAGCGCCTGTCCATTACACCCGATGAGGTGAAGCGCTGGCACATCGGTTCGGTACTCAGTGGCGGTGGTTCCTGCCCCGGGGACAACACGGTCCAGGACTGGGTTGACATGAATGACGCCTACTGGGCCGCCTCCATGGAAGAGGATGCAGGGCATCTGGCCATTCCTGTCATTTACGGAGTCGACGCCGTACACGGCAATAGTAACGTCACGCAAGCCACCGTATTTCCACATAATATCGGCCTGGGTGCGGCGCAGGACCCTGACCTACTGGAGAGGGTCGCGCAGGTTACCGCGAGGGAAATTCTTGCAACCGGAGTCGATTGGACTTTCGCCCCGACGCTGGCCGTGGCACGCAACAGTCATTGGGGGCGCACCTATGAGAGCTACTCGGAAGACCCCCGGATAGTCAGCTCCTATTCCGGCAGATTCGTTGATGGCCTGCAGGGCGACCTGGGCACCGACAGTGTGGTGTCATGCGTCAAGCACTGGTTGGGCGACGGGGGTACCACTGATGGCGTCGACCAGGGAGATACCCGACTGCCCGAGGAAGAGTTGATGCGGGTTCATGCGGCGCCCTACCTGCCTGCGCTTGAGGCAGGGGCCCTCACGGTGATGGTTTCCTTCAACAGTTGGATGGGTGAAAAATGTCACGGTAACAAGTACCTGCTGACTTACCTGCTGAAGGAGAGGCTGCAGTTCAACGGCTTTATCATTTCCGACTGGGACGGTATTGACTACCTGTCCGAGAATTATTTCGAAGCCGTCGCCATAGGCGTTAACGCCGGCATCGACATGTTCATGGTATCCGAACACTGGCAGCCATTTATCGATCACCTTACGCATCATGTGACGCGCGGCACCGTGTCCATGCGCAGAATTGACGATGCGGTGCGACGAATTCTCTCGGTAAAAGTTGCCTTCGGCCTGTTTGATAAACCGCGTCCCGCGGCAAGATACTGGTCCAACCACGCCAGTTTCGGCTCACAGGAACATCGAGAGGTAGCCCGCGAAGCCGTGCGCAAGTCCATGGTATTGCTGAAGAACGAAGGCGGACTTCTGCCCCTGGCCAGAGACCGGCGCGTCCTGGTGGCAGGTAAAAATGCCCACAACCTGGGCCACCAGTGCGGCGGGTTTACCATCGCCTGGCAGGGCACCTCGGGAAACGACTTCGTCAGCGGCGGGACATCGATCTGGGAAGGCATACAACAGCTCGCCCCGGACGCTGTATTAAGCCAGGATGGCAGTGGCCGTGAAGCCGACCCCGCATTGCACGATGTGGCCATTGTCGTCATCGGGGAAACACCTTACGCCGAGGGCATGGGCGACATACGCACGGGTGAGGATGTCATCGTGCAGGCAGGCTCGCAAATAAACGGACTGCTCAAGGTACTCGAACCCTACAGCAACACCATGGTCCTTGCCGATTTGCACCCGCAAGACCTGGAGGCTATCAACACTATTGCTGCAACAGGGATCCCCGTGGTCGCCGTGTTGATTTCCGGCCGCCCCCTGGTCACTAACCAGGAACTCGATGCCTCTGCCGCATTCGTGGCAGCCTGGCTGCCTGGGTCCGAGGGCCAGGGTGTAGCCGACGTGCTGTTCGGGGACGAAGGCTTCAGCGGCAAGCTGTCTTTTTCGTGGCCCAGGAATTCCGAAAACAGGAAAAATTTCGGCGATGCGGATTACGATCCGCTATTTCCCTACGGCTTTGGCCTGACTTACTGAGTCTCTCGTCCCGGGCTATAGGAACTGTAATTATGGGCACCCGTGTACAGATCGTCGCAGACATAGGCGGCACCAACGCCAGGTTTGCCTATGTTGAACATGATCAGGACGAACTACTGGGCATCCAGGTATTCCCCTGCGCGGACTTTCCGTTCCTGGTAGACGCCATTCGAACCTACATGCAACGGGGCGACGTAACGGGAGTCGATAAAATCTGCCTCGCTGTGGCCGGCCCGGTAGAAGAGGACCGGATCGACCTGCCCAACAATCACTGGGTTTTCAGCCAGCGTGAATTGGCGGACTCACTCGGCGTGGTGGTAGAAATTATTAACGATTTCAGCGCACAGGTGCTGAGCATTGATGGCCTGGCCGAGTCGGAGTTGCAGTGGCTTGGCACCCCGCGGCCCAGCGGCGGCAGAGTGAAGGCGGTGGTAGGACCGGGTACCGGGCTGGGCGTTTCCGCGATGATGCCCTCCGGTTATATTCTGCCTTCAGAGGCGGGACATGTAGCCTTTGCCCCCGTCGATGAGCACGAGGCCGGACTGTTAAAGGTGCTCTGGGAGCGCTACCACAGGGTATCGGCAGAGAGGGTGCTCTCAGGGCCGGGGCTGGCCAACCTGTATTGGGCAAACTGCCGGCTGGATGGCCACTGCAGGGAACTGCCGGCACCCGAGGTAACCGCTGGCGCCCAGGCGAATGATCCCTACTGCCTGCGCGCGGTCACAGACTTTTACGCCATCCTGGCTTCGTTTGCCGGTGATGTCGCACTGATGACAGGGGCAGCCGATGGCGTCTACCTGTCTGGTGGTATCCTGCCGAGAATTCTGGACCTCCTGGATCAAGAGATGTTCCGCGAACGCTTTGAGGACAAGGGGCGGTTCAGGGAATTCAATAACACTGTGCCACTGGCTATTGTGCGAGCGGAACACCCCGGTCTGCGCGGTTGCGTGCAGGCACTGAAAAGTGATGGGGGCCAGGCAGAGTCAAGGCAGGCGATTTAACACTGAACTAATCGCAACAGCGGTCCTTTTTAGCGCATTGGTCTTGCACAAGGTTGTCAAGCTGCCGACAATCTACAGCATAAACATAACTTAAAATCGGCGAAATAGGTCCTGATCCCGGGAACCGACGACGCAAAGGATCAAGATGTCCCAACCCGCACACTACGAAACCCCGCCACAGGACAGAGTACCCCTGGCGAAGAAGGTAATCTATGGTCTGGGCGCCTTTGTAAATAACCTGCTCGCCGCGGCCATTGGGGGCATGTCCATCGTTCTCAACCTCGGCCTGGGCATGAATCCTGCGCTGGTAGGCTTACTGGGCGCACTGCCCAGACTGATAGACGCATTCACTGACCCACTGATGGGCTACGTCTCCGATCACACCCGATCACGCTGGGGACGACGCAGGCCTTATATCTTTGCGGGTGCAATCGCCGCGGGAATTATCTTTGCCCTGCTGTGGCAATTACCTGAGGGCAAGAGTGAGACCTACTACTTCTGGTTCTTTCTTATCGGGTCCCTGTTTTTCTACCTGGCTTATACGGTATTTGCAACGCCCTGGGTGGCGCTGGGTTATGAGCTGACCCCGGATTACCATGAGCGCACGCGGGTGATGGCAGTACAGAATTTCATGGGGCAGCTGGCGTACCTTATCTCCCCGTGGTTTTTATGGGTCATGCAATACGATGTGCTGTTTGATGACCTGGTAAGCGGCGCAAGGGCACTGGCGATAATCATCGGCATTACCGTTGTAGCGGTAGGCATTTTACCGGCGATTTTTCTCACCGAGCGTTTTTCAGCAGAGGCTGTAGACGAAGTCAAAAGGAAGTTCCTGGAAAGTACCAGGGACTTCTTCAGGGGCTTTGCGGCAGCCCTGAAATTCAGGCCATTTTTCAAGCTGTGCATGGCAACCTTCCTGGTTTTCAACGGCTTCATGATGGTGGCTTCGTTTCAGGCCTATGTCATCATTTACTATGTCTTTGCCGGCGACCAGTCACTGGGAGCCGAGTATGCGGGCTGGGTGGGCACAGTCTCCGCCATCGCTACATTTTGCGTGATATTTTTTATCAGCTGGCTCTCCACCAAGATCGGTAAACGCCGTGCCTTTTTTGTCTCCACCGGGGTTTCCATGGCAGGTTACGCCCTTAAATGGGTCTGTTATTCACCCCAGTATCCTCTGCTACTGTTGATCCCGGCGCCACTCATCGCCTTTGGCCTGGGGGGACTGTTTACGCTGATGGGATCCATGATCGCAGACGTGTGCGACATGGACGAACTGGAAAGTCACGAGCGGCGCGAGGGCATGTTCGGTTCCATCTACTGGTGGGTGGTTAAGCTCGGCATGGCCGCCGCGCTGGCCATTGGCGGTATATTGCTCAATGCCACCGGCTTCGACGTGGCACTGGCTGGGGACCAGACGGCCAGCACCATACTGCTGATGAGGATATTTGATATCGCCATTCCGCTGGCTGCCTCAGCGGTTGCCATCTGGATGGTAGCGACCTACCCCATAACTGAACAGAAAGCGCATGAAGTGCGCATGGAACTGGAACGTCGCCGTGGCGCCACGCCCTGATAGTGAAATAGCGAAGAAAATACGTTGGGGCATTATTGGCGCCGGGCGTATTGCCCATAGCTTTGCCAGCGATATTGCAGCAACGTCCAACGCAGAGCTCTGCGCGGTGGCGGCCAGATCAGGTGATAGCGCCCGGGGCTTTGCCGCGCAGTACCACATACCCCACGCCCACGAGGGCTATGCAGCGCTATACGATAACCCGGCAGTCGATGCGGTCTATGTGGCAACGCCCCATAGTTTGCACCTGCCCAATTGCCAGCAGGCCATGCTGGCGGGAAAATCGGTGCTGTGTGAGAAACCGCTGGTACTGGACCCTGATCAGGCCGCAGCGTTGATAAGTGCGGCACAGGATTCCGGGCAGTACCTTATGGAAGGTATGTGGACCTGGTATCTTCCCGCCATTCGCAAAGCACAGGAATGGGTCGCCGCCGGACGCATTGGCGAAGTCCGGCATGTGAAGGCTGACTTCGGCTATCCACTGCCCTACAGCCCCGACTTACGCGAGTACGACGCCCGTGTGGGCGGTGGCTGTGTACTGGAGATGGGAATCTACCCTATTGCGCTGGCGCGACTCTTTCTTCCCGGGGAGCCCCACCACATAGAGGCAATAGGACGCACCGCGGACAATGGCGTGGAAGATGATGTCTCGGCTATTCTGGACTATGGGCATGCCATTGCCACATTGAGCACCAGCTTTCGCTGCAAGTTACAGAATTGGGCCTATATCATAGGGACCCGGGGCTATATCGCAATCCCGGATTTCTGGCGCGCCGACCAATGTTCACTCTATTACCTGGATGAACGGGTTGACCATTTCGAGGCGCCACGCGAAACATTCGGATTCAACTACCAGATCGAAGAAGTCAGCGCCGATATCCTGTCCGGGCGCAAACAATCAGGGGTTGTGCCGCTGGCTACCAGTTTGGCACTGCAGCAGGATATGCAGGCGATCCGGCGACTCGCCAGGGCTGAGTAGCCAAAGCCGACAGCGCTTAGATGCCGCTATTCAGGCGGTCTTCCACCACTTCATTGGTTTCAAAGCGGTAGCGCATATTGCGATAGACACAGATATCGGTGATGTTTGCAGGCGTTCCCCGGGGACAACAGCGGTAGTTGGTCGAGACCCTGTAGCAACCGTGCACCGGCAGCACTCTATGCCAGGTGTGTCCATGCAGCATAACAAGCGTTCCCTTGCGCGGCGTCAGGATGACCTGATCGGGAAAATCTTCATCTACCGCGCCGACTGTCAGCTCCCCACGGCGATGCGTCCCCGGCACCACCACCGTTTGTCCGCCCACTTGCGGGCTCAGATCTTCCGTATAAATAAGTCTATTGAGATTGAAAACCGATGCGTCATCGGGAGAACAGTCCTGATGCCAGGCCTGTCCCTTGGTGCCCCGACCGGAGAACATCGTCATACAGTACAAGCTGCTCCAACCCTCACCCAGAATGGCGGAGGTCAGGTCTACCAGCTGCCGGCTCTTCTCTACCTGGTCGAAGATATCGTAGCCATTCTGCTGGGGAAACCAGGGAATGACATCTGTCGCGGCCTTTTCCAGGAACTCCTCGTTGTGCAGGAACTCAGGAGTCTCGCCAAAATGCTCGACAATCAGCCGCTGGTAGTCGTCCATCAGCTCGTGCGCAAAAGCATTTTCCAGGACCAGGTAACCATCACGCCAGAAATCCGCAGCCAGGGCCTCAACATTCATAAAACCGACTCCATTTGTCCTGGGACATCTGTGCAATACAACAAGGTTCACACATCTAGATAGCGGCAAGTTGCGCCTGAACATCCTCTGTTAACAGCGGTAACACATCAACCGCCAGCAGGTTCTCTGCAAGCTGCTCAACTTTAGAGGCGCCAAGAATAACGCTGGATACATTACTGTTGAGCAGACACCAGGCTATGGCCAATTTGGAAAGGCTGGTATCCAGTGCCTCGGCAATATGGACCAGTTTGGCTACTCTGGCCATTCGCTCCTGGCCTCTGTCGGAATCCACCATAACGTCCCTTAACCACTCGTAACCTTTGAGTGATGCCCTGGACCCCTCCGGTACACCATCGAGATATTTCCCCGTGAGCGCCCCGGAGGCCAGGGGAGACCAGATGGTAGTGCCCATACGGTATTTTTCGAAAAGAGGCGCGTACTCAACTTCAAACTTTTCCCGATCAAGCAGATTGTATTGCGGCTGCTCCATAGTGGGCGGCGTTAAATGATTTTTCTCGGCAAACTCGTAGGCCTGGGCGATTTCTTCGGCTGACCACTCGGATGTACCCCAATAGAGGACCTTGCCCTGGGTGATCAGGTTGTGCATTGCCCAGACCGTCTCATCGACCGGCGTTTCCGGGTCCGGTCTATGGCAGAAATACAAATCAAGGTAATCAACACCCAACCTTTGCATGGCCTGGTGACAGGCTTCGGTGATGTGCTTCCTGCTCAGGCCACGTTGCGTGGGCAGCGGGTCCGCGCTGGCGCCAAAAAATACTTTGGAAGAGACACAGTAACTGTCCCGGGGGCGGGCCAGCGATTTTAATGCCTTGCCCATGACAATCTCGGATTCCCCCGCTTCATAACCCTCGGCATTATCAAAAAAGTTGATACCGGCATCGAAGCACATGCCAAACATTTTTTCCGCCAGCCGGGAGTCAACCTGCTTGTTAAAGGTCACCCAGGAACCAAATGACAGCTGGGAAATCTTGAGGCCTGATCTACCCAAATTTCGATATTCCATACATCCTCCTTGCTGATTTTGTGCAGAGCCCGGCGCGCAGAAGGCCGGGACAGATGCTACCCCAGCGCCCAACTGTGGATAGGCTGGTAGCTGGCACCTTTGTCGCCCCGGTGGGATTCAAACAGGGTAATTTCTGTATAACCCACTGCAAAATCTGGCGCGCTTAGCGACGCGGGCGGCGCTATTGTACAACGCCTGAACAAACTTATGTGGGGCTGGAAGGCTTTACTTTCGCGCTTGCCCCCGGCCTGGCCAGCCAGTGTACGCAGCCTGGTGGCAAGCGCCTGCAACTCACCCGGGCACTGGGCAGGTCCAAGCCAGAGAATCCCGTTGCGCGGCCAGTAACCCACTTCATTGAGCGCAACAATACCCGAAGCGCCTGGGTTACTGGCCAGCAAGGCATCGACCCTGTCGCACAGCTGCTCCAGTTTGCGCTGGGGCAACTCACCAATAAAGGCCAGGGTCATATGGAAATTGGCCGCAGGCACCGGCCGCGCCAGACCGCCCGCCTCCAGGCTGCGAAATGCACTCTCGCGCCAGCGTGCTATAGCCAATTTGCTCTGCGCAGGCAAGTCGAGTGCGAAAAATGTTCTCATGCGCCTGTTGCCCCACTGTTAACATTGATTGGCATCGCCATTGAATTAACAGTGTAGCTGCCTTAATGGCGCAGAAGATAGCCACTTACTGCTACACTTACCCGGGAACCTGCCGCGGGAAAGCGATAAAATGGAAAGCGAGTCAATGATCATCTGGGCCCTGCTGTTCGGCTCAATCGGCCTGGGGTATTTTGTGTACGGGCGCCGTCAGGCCAAACTGCCTCCCAAATACTGCGGAGTGGCCCTGATGGTGTTCCCGTATTTCGTGTCAGATGTCTCCTGGCTGGTGGGTATTGGCGTGGCACTGATCGGGTTGCCCTATTTTTTAAGAGAATAAAACGGATAAGGCATGCGCACAGGAATTTACGCCACACTGTTACTTCCCGCACTGCTGCTGGGCGCCTGTGGTGGCGATGCGCCACTCTCGGAGCAGGTCAACGACTTCGGCGGGCGCGGCAGCAACAATGCCAACTCCCAGTTGCCGACGGTAACTGACCTGCTGGACCTGTCGCCACCGCCAACCAACCCGCAGCGCAGCGCCTTCTTTGGGGATCTGCACGTACACACGCAATACTCGTTTGATGCTTACAATTTCGGTACTACCGCAACGCCCTATGACGCGTATCGCTATGCCAAAGGCGAGGCCATTGCACATCCCAGTGGTTACCAGGTGCAGTTGCGCACCCCGCTGGATTTTTATGCGGTCACCGATCACGCCATGTTCCTGGGCCTGGTGAAGGAGGCAGCCGATACCAGCACGGCGTTCTCGAAATACCCCGTGTCCCGGCCCATCCACAACATTAACGACCCGGACAATATGGGCATCACCAGTGTGCCGGGGCGGGTGAAAAATTTCGCCGGCTTCATACCCGATACCCTGGCAGGCATACAAAACGGCTCCATCGACGCGGAGATGGCAACCGGCGTCACCCGCCGCGCCTGGCTGGATACCATCGCCGCGGCAGAGCAATACAACGACCCGGGCAAGTTCACCACCTTTGTCGGCTACGAATACACCACAGCTGCGGATGACCGCGGCAACCTGCACCGCAACGTGATCTTCAGGGGCAGCGAAAGACTGCCGGCGGTACCCTTTTCTCGCCTGAACTCGCAGAACCCGGAAGGCCTGTGGGACTGGATGGATGCACTGCGCGCCCAGGGCATAGAAAGCCTCGCCATTCCCCACAACTCAAACGGCTCCAACGGACAGATGTTTAAACTGGTGGACTGGGCCGGCAACCCATTGGATAACGCCTATGTCGAGCGTCGCTTGCGCAACGAACCGCTGGTGGAGATCACCCAGATCAAGGGCACCTCGGACACCCATCCCCTGCTGTCTCCCAATGATGAATGGGCGGATTTTGAAATCTACTCTCTGCGCGTGGGCACCACCCTGCCCAGTGCAGTGAACGGCAGCTATGTGCGCCAGGCACTACAGAATGGTCTTGCCCTGGAGGCCCGCGGTATCAAAAATCCGTTTCAGTTTGGACTGGTGGCAGCCAGCGATACGCACGTGGCGGCGAGCAGCGATGATGAATCCACCTTTTTTTCCAAGGCGGGGCTGCTGGATGGCACGCCCCTGGGGCGCGGCTCGGTGCCGGTTTCCCTGCTCTATGGCGCCGTGATTCGTCTGGTTGACCCGGAGTACCTGGTAGAGGTGGAAGGACGCGACTATATACAGGGCGGCGGCTTCGAAACCTGGAGTGCCTCCGGCATCGCCGGTGTCTGGGCGGAGGAAAACACCCGCGAGTCCATTTACGATGCGTTTCGGCGCAAGGAAACCTTCGCCACCTCCGGCCCGCGCATCAAGGTGCGCTTTTTTGCCAGCACACAGTTCGACCCCAACATTCTTGCCAACGGCAACCTGGTGGCCAGCGCCTATGACCAGGGCGTGGCCATGGGCGGTGAGATAGAAACCAACGGCGAGGCACCCGCTTTCATCGTATGGGCATCCGGCGATCCCAGGGGAGCACCTCTGCAACGCATGCAGGTGGTCAAGGGCTATATCAAGGACGGACAGCCCCAGGAACGTATCTACGATGTGGCCTGCTCCGACGGGATGACACCCGACCCGGCGACGCACCGCTGCCCGGATAACGGCGCCAGGGTAGATCTGAGCGACTGCTCCATCAGCCGCGACGTCGGTGACAGTGAAATGCTGACGCTGTGGCAGGACTCGGATTACGATGCGCAGGTAGACGCCTTCTACTACACCCGGGTGCTGGAAAACCCCACCTGCCGCTGGTCCACCTGGGATGCCCTCAGGGAAGGGGTAGAACCACGGGCCGACCTGCACAAGACCTTACAGGAGCGCGCCTGGAGTTCGCCGATCTGGGTCAGGTAGTTAGCAAGCGCCGCCAAGCCACTGGACTACCTGCCGCTGCACCCTGGCGTCATCCAACAGGTCAAAATGGTTTTTCTCATGGAAGATGCGGCAGTTTTCCGGCTTGATATGTAGGCGTCGCAGGTCATCCTTATGGGACCCCACCGCGCTGTCCAGGCGCACCAGCAGATCGCCCAGCAGCTGCCCCAGCCGATCTCGCCTGTCCCTGCCCAGGGTGGCGGCCGCAAAGTAATACTCCACTTCTGGCAGCAAAGGCACCACTTTGCGGGTATCCGGGCGCACCTGGTCCGGGTCGTGACCCTGCCAATCTTCGTCCAGCAGGTTACCGTGCCGCAAGTCCTTGATTCCCGCACTGCGCCGCCGGCCCACTGCCAGCGGTTGGGTATAGGCTATCTTGTTCATCGCGACATCCAGCGCGTGCCCCGCTCTCTCCACAGGTGAACCGTGGTGCGGAGTACCCAGGCAGACTACCTGCTCCAGGTGTTGCAACCAGTTGCTTTGCGACTGCTGTGCATACCAGCAGGCGCTGCGAATCACCAGACCACCCATGCTATGGCCAATCAAGGCCAGTGATTCCACGGGCACCGGCCATGCGGCAAGCAATTGCTCCAGCATGGCCGCAAACTCCTGGCCATTGGTAGAAATATGACGTCCGGTGTTATAGCGCAAATACAGCGGCGTATAACCCAGTTCAAGCTCTAACTGACTACCTATGCAGGGCGTACCTTTGCGCTGCCAGCCCAACTCGGACATGCTCAATCCATGCACCAGAATCACCAGCCGGGAACTGGCCTGGGGCAAGGAGGCCGCGATTGCCTGCGTTTCCAGTGGCAGGGCCTGGCGAGGTGTTGTCAGCGTCATGGGAATCGCCAGCGCGTTGCCGGTGGTCTCCAGGTGATCGCCGAAGGCCCCGTTGAGTCCCGCCACCATGCGGGTTTCGGTGGCAGATCGCTGATGTTTCTGACTGCCCCCAGCCACCAGGCCCAGGGAGTGATCAACGCCTGTGCGCAGTGCGCCGTTAACGCCCCTGATCGTGGCATAAACGGCCGATGCAATCAGCCCGTGGGCCCGGGTGAGCTCTTCCGGTTGTGGCGACCACGGCAAAGGGTGCCTGGCAATGGTTTCATGCATGCGCTCTACCACATTGGTAACACCCTCAACAGAATCAAAAATGAGCCGTGTGGCACCTTGTATTGCTTGTAATGATGTATTCATGAACAACTCCCGCCAAAAAGGGCTGAGGTATCAGTTGGTTGCTTTCTTGCGGCGCCTGGGTGCTTTCCTGGGCGGCGGGCTTTCGGTATGGGGGGTAAATTCCGCAGACGGCTGTTCGGTTGCAGATAATTCATCCAGGCACTTCAGGCAGAGCAATAAGGGGCGCGCCTGCACCGGCACGCCCACTGCGGCAGTGTCGCCTCTCGCCAATATGACATTACATTGTTCGCAGACGCCATTGCGATTCAAAACGGCCTGCTGCCAGCCGATGACACCCGAGCCTTCCTCGGGGTCGGGCGCCGGCAGCAATGGCGCAGCCGGCTTGTCCCTGCCCTGCACTACCCGGGCAAGCTGCGCACTGTCTGCCACCACACCCTCTACCAGGTCGAAGGTATGCAGCAGTACATTGCGCACCACGGTGGAGACAGACAGGCCCAATTGCTCCGCCCGGTCACGCAATTGAACATCAAGATCCTCGGGAATACGGGCCTGCAGTACCTTATCCTTGGTACGCCGGCGCACGCGTTTCGCCCGCCTGCCTGAATCTGCCATGATTTTCTCCCCTTGCGGTAATGCCACCTCAGACGACTGTAGTCTTTATGTAATACATTTGTCAATTTATGTATTACATTAACTTGATACTGGCTCTTCCGTCCGGATCGTTTGCTTGCAGGGGACAGATGTTAAGCACCTTTAACTTCGGGCAGGCTATACTGCTTTCTTGTCCATCTTCCCGGGCAACGGCACAGTATTTCACCAGCTGCGGGAACAATCCTGTCGAGAACAGGAAAGGGGTAAGGCCAAATGACTAGCCTGGTTTCACGATTTGACCCGGAACTGACCTGGAAATCCTGGTCGGCGATCATCCTCTTCGCCTGCGGCTTTGCCGGGCTTGCGGCGGGTGTCGAAGTCTCCGAGCGGCCCGGCATGGCTGAGGCCGGCCTGATGACCAAGGCCTATTACGCACTGGGCCTGTTTGTTCTCGGTGGATTGGACCTGGGCACTCCGATAAATGGGCCGCTGTATGCACGCATACTGCTATGGCTGGCCTATTTCGGTGCGCCGCTCTGGACCGCTTCAGCAGTGTTTGAAACCATATTGCACGCCTTGCGTCCGCCGGTCTGGCGCGTCAGAAGCGTCAAGAACAAAATAGTGATCATCGGTGGCGGTGAGCTGACACTTGGCTTCCTGAACAAAATTACAGCCGGTGACAACGCCCGCAAGGTCATTGTAATCGTCGATGAACAGCAGCACCCGCACCTTGACGCACTGCGATCCTATCAGGGGGTCAGGGTTTTTGTGGTCTCGGGAGACCAGATCCACCGCATAAAGCACTACCCGCTACACAAAGCCCATAAATTTCTGCTGCTGAGTGAGAAAGACGAAATCAATTTCGAAGTGGCGAGCCTGCTGCTCGAGCAAGACCCGCAGTTGGGTTCCAAGATCGTCTACCACGTGTCCAATCTGCGATTTCTGCGTGTACTGGAAGACACCAGAGTGGTCCAGCTATGTACCACCTTTAACCAATACGAGCTCGCCGCGACCCAGTTGGCCAGAGAGCGGTTGATGAAAAAGTTTAATGACACGGAATACAGGGACACGGTGGTACTGGCAGGGTTCGGCCGGTTTGGCCAGAGCATACTGGAGCAGCTGGAACGCCACGCCTCCGGCGCATTCAGCCGCGTGGCCATTGTTGACAGAGAGGCCGAGCAGCAGGCCCTGATCTCGGACGAGCAGGTGGTAACCGAGCGAAAATACAGCCGTCACACCTACGAGGGAGACATCGATGACCCGGATACCTGGCAGCGACTTTTCCGTGAAATCGTGCTCGGAGATGAAGAGCCGGTATTTGTTATCACCACGGGCGACGACCAGACCAATCTGCGCTGTGCAATCTGGCTGCGCAAGCGTTTCAAGAACGCCTTGATTATTTCGAGAACCCTTGCCCCCTCCTATTTCGCCAAGGGGGTCTGCGATGAACACGACGTCGTTAGTGTGAATACCGCGGAGCTGGTGGAGATATCGATTCCCCATGCATGGTATCGATAGCGATTTACCCGGGCCGGATGCTGCACATTTTTATTGCCGCGGGTAGTTATTCCCAAACAATCTGGTCTTGCACTATTCCCCTGAACTCCGTCAGGGCGGCAAGAAAACGGTGCGCATTTTCATACACCGCAACACTCGCGTTTCTCTGCAGCAGGTGCTCATTGAGTTGCTCCTGGGTATCAGCCAGGTTTCCCAGAGCAATGAACAGGCGATGTTGGGTCGCCTGGGAACCGTATTCCACCAGGCAAAGTGCCGCGGCGGGCTTCGTGTGGCGATCGAGATCCATCAGTGAGAAGTGCAACTCCAGGGGACGATTGCTATGGGTCTGACGATTGCCCAGTGGCGGGGTATTGGTGCCCAGCTGAAGCTCACAGCGCCATTCATAGCCGAACGCATTCTGGTCGAAATGGGAGATTTCACCCGGCAGGTTCGACAGCAACTCCCGGTAGCGCAGCAACAGCTGGTCCACGGTAATACGCCCGGTAATTCCACCGCGGGAATCGTGATCAGCGCTTGAGGTGTTTTGCGAGCGGGGCAGTGAAGCCATTGTAATCTTCCATAATTCAGCAAGGCTAACCGGGTCGGTCGGGCTGGTCAGACTCAGCCCGTTCGGTAAGCATAGCGCAAAAAACTCGATGTGGCATGGGAATGACGTGTTGCTACCGCGGCATCACATCAATATGGCCAGAACACTCCAGTCATAAAGCCAGCTACGATGCCGGAAGCTATTCCCAAACGCATCAGCCAGCTGACTTCAGCCGTGGGTAACTCTTCTGTCTCGAGTTGCTCTACCATGCCCCGACAATACGCCCGGGGCCAGGGGCGGCGTAGTCATTGAGGGTACCCAAATGAGGCAGTTCGGAGATATTCCAGATAGTAATATCTTGGGCAAGCCCCCACGCGGCGACTCAGTTTGTTATCTCGGCTCGGCAATAAAGACCGGAATCTTGCGGGTGGTCTTCGCCTGGTACTCGTCATAGGTCGGAAAGGCTGCCACACCCGCTGCCCATAAGGCCTGCCGTTCCTGCTCGTCGGTCACTTCCCGCACCCGCATCGCGAATACCTCGGTTTTGTCGCGTATCGTGACATCCGGATCCGCCCTGAGGTTATACACCCATACCGGGTTCTTGGGCTGGCCACCCATCGAGCCGATCAACACATAGTTGCCGTCCACCTCCACCCGCATCAGCGGGATCTTGCGGATACCGCCGGTTTTATTGCCGGTATGGGTTACCAGAATGCAGGGTAAGCCGGTATCGAGCAGGGTGGTGCCCTGCGTACCGCCGCTACTTTCATACAGCTCAACCTGTTCACGTACCCAGTCAAGCGTGGGGGGAATATAGTCAGTCACAGAGAGTGGTCCTCGTTTATTTCACGGATCGCTGAATAAGCATAGCGCAACTGAGCGCCGGCGTGAGCCGCAGGTGCTGCTGGACCTCGATATAAATTGTGCATATTTATATTGCGCACAATCTTCTTATCGCTTAAGATGCGCCCCAATATTGTTATATCTCACGAGGACACAGTTATGCCATTAAGCCCTTTAGGAATACTTCATACGGTAATCGCGATTGCAGCCGTATTCTCCGGTTTGTATTTATGCTGGAAAGATAAGCAGATAACCGGTACCACACCCCTGGGTATATTCTATTTAATTACTACTTTCATTGCTGCAGCCAGCGCCCTGGGCATCTATAAGCACGGTGGCTTTAATGCGGCTCATGGCCTGGCGGTATTAACTATACTGGCAATAGCCGCCGGGACCATTGCGGAGAAAACATCCCTGCTGGGTGGGTTCACCAAATACTTTGTTGCACTGTGCTTCTCGGGCACCCTGTTATTTCACTTTATTCCTACTGCCACCGAAATTCTCACGCGCTTTCCCATGGATGCACCTTTGGTCAGCTCCTTTGAGGATCCTTTGCTACAAAAAACCTTTTTGACTATCGTGGTGATTTTTCTGGTCATGTTCGCACTACAGATCAACTGGCTGCGCAAGCAGCCATAAAGAGAACCAATGAAATCAGCAACTGAAAACAGCAATGCCCTGCTGCTTGAGAACCAGATATGTTTTCCGCTGTATAGCGCGGCAAACGCCCTGATAAGAGCCTACAAGCCTTTTCTCGACCAGCTGGGCATCACCTACTCACAGTACCTTGTTATGCTGGTGCTATGGCAGCACCGCGCTGTGACGGTGAAGGAACTGGGTCAGCAGCTTGGACTGGACTCTGGCACCCTCACGCCG
>Ga0316189_10001740_pt1 | contig 21591 bp, 20 predicted proteins | sample LowCovwburrow_MG_FD_204930 | JGI IMG/M metagenome (GOLD analysis project Ga0316189, IMG submission 204930) | Coastal sediment microbial communities from Maine, United States - Lowes Cove worm burrow | ecosystem: Environmental > Aquatic > Marine > Coastal > Sediment | place: USA: Maine... | reverse complement strand
ATTGTGCTTATTATCCAGGGTTTGATAACCTAATAGAGGCATGGAAATGTGGCAAGTTGAACAATAAAGTATTAGTCTGTCATAGACCCCTAGGTAACACTGGAAGTGCACAGACCATTTGCATTGGGCAGGGATCTGTCGCAGCCCACCTCGCTCACGGAGATTATCTGGGTCCATGCAATGATGCCAATTGTGTCAGTAAACAGGCCATACCTTCAAAACCTCTAACTGATAAAGGTTCAAATATAAAGATAGAAGTAGCACCTAATCCGGTCAATGATGAAACTACGATTAGTATTAACCTTCCTAAGGGCAGTTATGCCGAGATTGAAATCTATAATTTCATTGGACAGCGTGTGTATCAACTACATTCAGGCATTATAGATTCGCCTAGGCGTCAATTTAAATGGAACGGCGCTTCAGAAGATGGCTCACTGCTTCCAAGTGGAGTTTATTTTGTTGTTTTGAAATCCAATGCACAATGGATTACGAAAAAATTGATTTTGAAGTAATAAATTCTAAATAAACAATACTATAAATATTTTGAGGGGCCATTTGGCCCCTCAATTTGTATATAAAATTATAGCACTTTAGTAAAATACAGCAGTCACTAGTACAGAGAAAGTCGTTTTTTCGTTTCAGGATTGTTCACAATCAAATCTTTAAGAGAAAAAGCAAAAGTAAGACAGAAGAAAATCATTTTTGCCTTTGTTGATGTTTTCCACCAACAAACCCTCACGTCATTAAAAATCTTCCATGTGCCTCAACCCAAGCCTACTTTGAGCACAACGAGTACCCTCACGAACGTCTCGTCCTAAAAAAACACAAATTTCTAAAACGTCATCATCTCATCTTCTCAAATAATGTAGATACCAAGTTGTTTGACAAATGCCTATGTGCTTAATTCACCCATGTGAAAGCACCGGATGAAGATCGCGATACTGTAGCTAAAATCTGTGATGAATGTCCACGAGAAAATGCTACTTGTGCTTATTATCAGGAACTTGATGATTAACAATTTTTATCTGAATTACTTAAGAATATTTTGTTTATTCAATAAAAACATCTACCTTAGAGGTAGAACTCGTATTTTCATTTGAGTTTTTATCTATCCCCTATTTTTACCAAATAATAACGAATTAATGGTTTTTTTCCATTGATAACTTCGGAAGTTTGGTTTTTAAAAGTATATCGTTTAACAAATAAATTATTGTCCTCATTTAAAGCCACACTTTGGACAATTCTTATGGAGGCATTTAGGTTATTCTCCGTTTTAAATAGGAGTCCTTACATTTTTTACGATTACTATTAAATCGGAAACAGTAAATCTAGCATTCAATTAAATATGATTGAGTGTAGGTAGTTTAAACAAGCACCACTCAAGAACTTTATAACCTGCTTAAACAACGATTCATTAACATTAAAACCAACAATTATGAACTTTAATTACTTTTCATTTAAATGGAACTTGAGTCTCGCTTTATTGCTTTTTATGACTCAATTTATGAATGCTCAATTGAGTGTTGATTTGCCTTTGCAAACCGATGATCCAAAAAACCAGAATTTTTTGAGTACCGAAGTACCGGTGACTACGCCACCGGCAATTGACTTAAAACCTTATTTAGAGGAAGATCTTAAAAATGATGAAGCAGATAAACCTTGGCGTTTTGCCGTTTCTATACCGGTTAATTTGACCTTGGAGAACTCGGGAAAGTGGGATGAACTACCCAACGGAGATCGGATTTGGCGTCTCCAAATCAAGTCAAATGGTGCCGTTTCTACCAATTTATTGTACAAAGAATTTTTCCTTCCTAAAAGAGCTACCCTTCATATTTACAAACCAGACAAAAGCCAGATAAGAGGCGCTTTTACGGCTGCTAACAATAAAAAAGATCGTGTTTTTGCAACGGCTTTACTTTTGGGAGAATCTGTAGTATTAGAGTACTATGAGCCAAAAAGTGTAAAAGGAGAGGGCGTCATTCATATCGGCACCTTCAATCACGGCTACCGTGGCTATGGTGAAAACAACACTGCCACAGGTAATTCTGGTAATTGTATGAGCGATGTCAACTGTTCAAATAACACAACCTGGCAGACCATTAAGCGTGCTGTTGGAAAATGGTCACGTAACGGAAATACTTGGTGTACGGGTACATTGATGAATAATACCAATGAGGACTGTCGACCGCTTTTTTTGACAGCAAATCATTGTATGGATGGCCGTACGTCACTGAATTATGATGCCGTAAACAATTCGGGTCCATTTAATACGGCTATCTTTTACTGGAATTTTGAAACACCTGGTTGTAACCTGGGAGAGCAAGGGGATGACTCCCAAACAACCAATGGAATTGAAAGAGTATTAGCCAACCCCGATTTAGATGGAAATTATTCCTCCTCTTCTGACTTTGCTTTGTTTGAGTTAAATGAAAACCCGAAGTCGGCCTATGACGTATATTTTGCAGGCTGGGATGCTTCTGGAAATACAGGCACCGGCGGTGCAGGCATCCATCACCCAGCAGGAGATGTGAAAAAGATTTCTATCCATAGCCTTACGCCAGCTTCTGCTGTAAGCGATCGGTATTGGAGAATTAATCCTTGGGATCAAGTTTCTGGAAATCGAAGTGTGACTGAGGGAGGTTCTTCCGGTTCAGCCCTATTTAGAACTAATGGCCGTGTAATAGGCCAATTATTCGGAAGTTTTACAGGAATCAATCCTAACTGTAGTGATCCCATTAATGATACTGGTGATTATGGAAAACTTTCTTATTCTTGGACAAACAATGGTGCAAGCGACAGCCGTCGCCGCCTCAATGAACTCTTAGACCCTAAAGATGGTGGCGCTACCACCGTCATGAGTGGTTCTGCCAATCCTTGTAATGTGCCACCAAATGTCGGTTGTATCAACGCACTCAATATCAATTGTGGGGGAAGCCGCACCGTCAACACCATGAATGCGACCAATGATGGCAACCCAGGCCCTGGGACTTGTGGAGTAGCTTTGCTTCCAGATCAAAAAGGGGTCTGGTATGAATTTACTGGAAATGGAGAACAAGTTACCGTAAGTACATGCAACGACGGTACTGATTTTGACACCAAGCTGTCAGTCTTTTCGGGTTCTTGTACAAGTTTAGCCTGTATAGCAGGAAATGATGATGCTGCAGGTTGTGATCTTAAAAGTACAGTTGAGTTTGTCTCCTCTCCCGGTGTCACCTATTATATATTTCTGTCAGGATTTGGTGGAGCAACTGGCAATGCTGAAGTAAGTATAACCTGTTGTGATCTGCCCGTTGCAATATGTAAAAACATTTCTGTTCAATTAGATGCGGCAGGTTCTGACATTAGTATTACTGCAGCTGATGTAAATAATGGATCGACAGCTGAGTGCGGATTAGCTTCTGAAACTGTTACTCCAAATTTATTAACTTGTATGAATCTCGGGGCTAATGCGGTAACCTACGAAATCATAGATGTCAATGGTAACGTGAGTAGCTGCACAGCAACAGTAACCGTACAGGATAAAATAAAGCCAAGTATTATTTGTCCGCCAAACCTCACCATACAATGTGATGAAGATAGTACACCAATAAATACCGGATCTCCAACCGGCACAGACAATTGTGATCAAAACCTAACGTTTACTTTTAGCGATGTTACAGATCTGAATGGCTGTGGTTCTACAGGAACAATCACCCGTACTTGGACCGCAACCGATACGTCTGGAAACTTTTCTACTTGTGTTCAGATCATTACCGTTGTAGATACCACACCTCCTAATGCTATTTGCCAAGATATTACTGTCCAACTCGGCATGAATGAAGAAGTGACCATAACCGCAGCTCAAATAGATAATGGATCAAATGATGCCTGCGGAAATGTTTCATTGGAAATTGACGTTTCTTCGTTTAGCTGTTACGTGTTGGGAGATCATACTGTAACACTCACAGTCACTGATGAGTGCGGTAATGAAAATTCTTGTACTGCAACAGTAACGCTGGAAGGACCAGATGAAGATTGCGATACCGTAGCTGACATATGTGATGAATGCCCGGGAGGAGATGATACCATCGACAACAATGGCGATGGTTTGCCGGATTGTGCTTATTATCCAGGATTTGATAACCTAATAGAGGCATGGAAATGTGGCAAGTTGAACAATAAAGTATTAGTCTGTCATAGACCCCAAGGTAACACTGGAAGTGCACAGACTATTTGCATTGGGCAGGGAGCTGTCGCAGCCCACCTCGCTCACGGAGATTATCTGGGTCCATGCAATGATGCCAATTGTGTCAGTAAACAGGCCATACCTTCAAAACCTCTAACTGATAAAGGTTCAAATATGCAGATGGAAGTAGCACCTAATCCGGTCAATGATGAAACTACGATTAGTATTAGCCTTCCTAAGGGCAGTTATGCCGAGATTGAAATCTATAATTTTATTGGACAGCGTGTGTATCAAATACATTCAGGCATTATAGATTCGCCTATGCGTCAATTTAAATGGAACGGCGCTTCAGAAGATGGCTCACTGCTTCCAAGTGGAGTTTATTTTATTGTTTTGAAATCCAATTCACAATGGATTACGAAAAAATTGATTTTGAAGTAATAAATTCTAAATAAACAATACTATAAATATTTTGAGGGGCCATTTGGCCCCTCAATTTTTATATAAAATTATAGCTCTTTAGTAAAATTCAGCAGTCACTAGTCCAGAGAAAGTCGTTTTTTCGTTTCAGGATTGTTCACAATCAAATGCTGTTCAATGAGCCTTGCGACCTTAATGCTTCTATTGCCAATTAAGGTATCTATCCTTGTACCTTATATATCTAACCAAAATGACATGGACCTCTCGGGCTGCTAATGCAAGCCCGCTTAAGACTCGAGCGAAGCGAACTGGCGAAGCAATTTTCTTTTACAAACACCCTGCAAAATAAAATCAAAGAATTAGTATATTAGCGTTATAAGGTGGATATGCGCAATTGTGTATATCCAATTGTTGTAGTGCATTTGAAGAACGGCTAAAATCGATTTTATGTTGACCTTTCTAAATCTGATTCTTCCATTAGCAATCTGATAAGAAAGGAAAAAAATGCTTAATATAAAATTTAAGAGGACAATGATTTGAGAATTCAAATAAATTAGTTAACCGAAATATTAATTATCAACGTGAACCTAATCAGAATTCAAAGCCTTTAATAAATAATATAATTATTTCAAAAAAAGACACATGAAAAAATCTAATAACTATCTGTTTCTTTCTACACTTTTCTTCGCAGTTTATTTGATTATTGAATTCACTGAAATTTATGGAAGTTCAACATGGTTCAAAGCTTTCCTTCTCATTGCTTGCGTGACATTTCTAATCAGTGGAATTTCACTTAAACTAAAGGAAAGGAAAAAATAAAACGCCCCACAACACCGTGTATAATTCATTGCTTGGTCACTACCGACTTACGAACATTCCTTCGAAATATTCTATCTGTGATTTATTTGCTAAATTAGTTGCTTAACCACGCAACTAACCATACACAACAACGTTACAAACCATTAAAAGTGTCTTGGCCAATATTGGATTCAAACAATTAAAAATCACTCATATGATCTTACAAATTATAAAATTGAAATCGAATCTTCCCGAGGAAGAATTATTAAAAAAAGCTAGGGAAAGAGAACCTCAATTTAAAGCTATCCCAGGGCTTATTCAGAAATACTATGTAAAAACCGGTCAATTGGGTGAATATGGAGGAATTTATGTTTGGGATTCTCCAGAATCACTACAATCTTATCGTGAATCTGATTTAGCCAAAAGTATTCCTGAAGCATATGAAATTAATGAAGCTCCGAATATTGAAATTATGGATATTCTTTTTCAATTAAGAAAATAGAAAAAACGTATCCTAATAATCTTAATGAAAGCTTTACTTTCGATTTTTTTTTGAATTTAAGACAAGAATAGTTACGAAAAAATTGGAATGAAAAAATTCGGAATTTCACTCAGTCGCAATAAAACGGAACAACGGAATTTAGCAATATTGCGGAGTATAATGCAATCGGAATTGAATAACGAAACGCAAGTGTTACGCAAGGAATTTCGCAGCGGAATTTGATAATCTGGACGCAAATATTGAGAAAATTAAGATGAAAAAGCTTAAAAAACAGTTTGTAAAAATGGCTATAATCCATTGCGGCGGAATTTCCTATCGGAAATTTCTCGCCTTTTTATTATCTTGGGTCTTTAATCGGAATAGTTCTTTCGGATAATTCCGCAACGTAAACATACGAGCCGAACCGTTGTACTTGATTATAGCCAACCATTACAAATGAAAAACTTTAAAATTCCTCATGTTTTTATTTTCCTTTTTTGGATTATTATAATTTGTTCTGTTTTATCATACATTATTCCTAGCGGGAATTTTGAACGAACAACAAAAGACTATGGCAGTATGACGCAAACCGTTGTCGTACCAAATAGTTATGTAGAGATTCCAAAAAACTATTCCTTTAAAGCAGCCCTTATCGGTGAGAATATTGAAGGCAAGTCTTCGCCTGTTTCTGTTCTTGGCGTTCTAACAGCAATACCAAAAGGTTTAGGAGACTCAGCCATACTTGTATTTTATGTGTTTATAATTGGAGCAGTTTTCATGCTAATTCAACATACAGGGGCAATTAATGCATTTCTGTTTTGGTTGATTTCAAAGTTCAAAAATAGACCTAAATTACTTCTTTTTTTAGTTTATATGACCATTTTCTCAGGTTCATCATTCATGGGAATAGCATCTGAAACTATAGCTTTAATTCCTGTTTTTCTTTTCTTATCTAAGCGTTTAGGTTATGATCGATTATTTGGTTTTGCTTTGTTAAGTGTTCCTGTTTACCTGGGTTGGAGTTCTGGTGTAACTAATCCTTTTAATGTCCAGATAGCTCAAATTATTGCAGAACTTCCAATTGGTTCTGGTATAGGGTTTCGATTCGTAATTTATATAATATACGCATTAGTCGGTTTCTATTTCTTAATGAGATATGGAGAAAGAGTAAAACGATTACCTGCATCTAGTCTCATGAAAAATGACCCCTTTAATCTTGATGAATTTGGAACTTTTGAACAGCAAAAATTAGAAAGAAAACATGTATACATTCTTCTCTTTTTTGTTCTGTCATATATTGCAATACTTATCGCTGTTCAAACAATTGGATGGGGGTTGATTGAAATGAGCGCCTGTTTTATTGGAATCTTAATAATTATATGCAAGATCGCGGGCATGACTGGTGACGAATCTATGGCTGCATTTACGAATGGCTTAAAAATTATGATTGTACCAGCCCTCGTTATTGGTGTTGCGCGTGGTATATCTGTCGTACTTCAAGAAGGGATGATTATTGACACCTTACTCTTTAGTGCGAGCGAAGTGCTTATGTCAATGCCAAAAATTATTGCTACAGAAGGAATGCTATTTTTCCAATCCATACTAAACTTTTTCATTCCATCAGCTTCTGGTCAAGCCTTAGTTTCTATGCCTTTGATGACGCCGATGTCAGATATATTAGGTATATCACGACAAACCACAGTACTAGCCTACCTATTAGGCGACGGTCTTTCAAATCTTATTATTCCTACAAATGGAGTATTGATGGCAATGTTAGGACTGGCTAGGGTTTCTTTTGAAAAATGGTTCAAACTTATTTTACCATTATTCATTATTTGTATGGTTTTAGCATTGGTATTTATAGCTGTGGCAATTGCAATAGGATATTAAGATTTAGCAAGTATATAATTACAATCTCGATTGCCAAGAAAGTGAATTCAAAAAATAACGAAGGTACAACAACGTGTATAATTCATTACGTCTGATTTTCCTCGAAGAAAATCCTTGCTTTTGAATTATGAGCACGTGATAATTTGCTAACTTAGTTCTTGCCAACGCAACTAGCCATAACACGAACACGTTGTGCTTCATTACCAGAAAACGCTAACCAATGATAAAATTCTTTAGAAAAATTAGACAAAACTTACTGACTGAAAATAAATTTAGTAAATATTTACTTTATGCTGTCGGCGAAATTATCCTTGTCGTTATTGGAATTTTAATTGCACTACAGATTAATAATTGGAATCAAGAAAGAAAAAATCAAAAACTGAAAGTTTTTTACATGAATTCTATTGTTAATGATTTAGTGAAAGACACACTCGACATAAATCGCATAACCCATATTCAAATTACAGACAATGAGGCAACAAAGAAATATTTAAATAGAATTCTTAATTCATCCAGTACAATAGATACTATAATTAATATTGCAAGAAATGAGTTCAATTATTATTTTCAAGTTAAGAGAGACTATGCTAATAATACCTTTAATACTTTGATCTCTACAGGCAATATCGAACTTTTGGACAAAGAATTAATAGAAAAGTTAATGGAGCTAAATAGTTTGCAAATTGACCAACTAAAAAGAGCTGATAGTCATATCAATTATTACCAAACTATAATGTCGAACAACATACGGAGTTTTCCTTTACTTATAAATATTCCAGAAGACAATATTGTGGAAAGAACACTGTGGAAAGATATCAACGAAAAAGAACTTGTTGGAAATCTTACTGCAGTAATTGGAGTAAGAAAATTGATGTTTGAAAATACAATAATTGGGCATTTAAAAGTAAAGGAAAAGGAAAAGGACATATTCAAGTTAATCGAAAAATTATTAAATAAATAACGAAAGCACAACACCGTGTAAAAATAATTGCTTGGTTCTCGCCTACTTGCAAATTCCTATGGATTTTCCTCTGTTTCGTGCCATTATAAGTAAGTTAGTTGCTTGTGCACGCAACTAACCCTTCACAACAACGTTACTTGTAAGCGAGTGAAATAATAGGAATAAATAATGGATGTATTGAGAAGTATAACTTCAAATAAAAAAAGACTCAACCTAACATGGAAAATGAATTTATAAAAACACTTGCCTCTCAAACCATATTAATTAGCACCTTACTTGGAGGGTTTTCAATTGCTATAATCGCAAACCTATTGATTTCTGATTTGAATACTCGGTTATTGAAAATTATAATGATCCTAGCCACTTTAGTAGCTGGTTTCTTTTTAGTTAATGTCTTTGCAATGTCATTGGCAGATTGGAGCAAATCAAAAAAATTAGGAAAATTTACTACTGCCATTGGCTTTTTGACATTAATACTCATACTAATTGTGATTTAAATAAAGGCTAAACCGCAGGTCCGACCACGTAAAAATAATTGATTAGTTTTTGTCCGAGGCTTCGCGATTTGCATGAGACGAATCGAGTATCAAATGAAAAACCGATTTCCGCCAGAGGCAGAAAACCCGACGATTTGAAGACAAAGCGAGCTTTAAATCATGATACAGACTAAAAACCTGCCAATGCCCCACAATTAAATAATTCTACGATTCAACACTGATAGTTGAAAAATATTTGTCGTTTCAGGACTTTTCTTGGTTTATACCAACGGTACTGAATGGAATAAAGTAGAACTAGCACTTTTCTTTTTAGGCATTTGTTCCGCTTTTAAAGGTTAATAAACAAATTAAAGCAATTGCTTCGATTTAACCCTTTTTCAGTTCACTTTGTCGATTAATTAAAAATAAAAGGGAAAAGGTTTAATTAAAGCCGTAACTTCTTCATACACTAACCTTTAAAATTTTAAATAATGAAAAAATTACTATTATTATCAGGAATGCTAATGTTTCTTGTGACGTCTTGTAGCACAGACAATATCTCATCTGCTGATGAATTTAAAAATGATTCTAACAACGAGCTTCGATCAAATGGAATAATGCACCATGTCTCTGTTGGCGGTAATGATGTTAACGGTCCAGGTGAGGATAAAAGTTTTAGTCTCGTGGCAAACATGAGGGCAGATGGATCGGTAACAGGTCAATGGGTAGATGGCTTTGGTGGAGGTGTTGGAGGAATTCATGTAAGTATTGATTGCCTGGAAGTAGATGGAAATTCTGCGGTGTTAGGAGGAGTGATTACTAATGTCATGCCAGGAACGTCCAGTGTTTATGTTGTTGGCGAACGCGCAAGTACTGCGGTAATTGATAATGGCACTTCAGCAAATGATCCTGCAGATATGATATCATTCTCTTTTTCTGGAGCGTTTTGTCAAGCAGGGCTTACTGCAGATAATTTCCCAGTATTACCGCTTGAAAGAGGGCAAGTTGTTGTAAGATAAAAGCACATTAACTTGGCAAAATAAATTATAAAATGCCTTGGCTATTTCAGTCAAGGCATTTTATTTAAAATTGAAGACAATGAGTAGCATAACTACCTTTAATTTTCTGACCGAAAATGGTATTTACAGTGTTTCTGAACGCTTAAGTAACCTTGAATCGGGCGAATCGGAATGTTCAAAACTCTTTTTTGAATTGAACAAGGTCATCTCTCAAATACGAAAGAAAAGTGGCAAATAAATTTAGTGAGAAAAATTAGGTTCAGTACTCTTTACAAAAGAGCGCCAGCGAGGTGAACAATTCTCTTCAGTGAAACCCACCCAAGAGGGGAACGCTGAAAGATTGTGATAAAATTCTTCAGTCAGTTCGAGCGTCCGGAGTTATTCGGGAGAGAACCAATTAAACAATTCTACGATTCTACGATTCTACGATTCTACGATTCTACGATTCTACGATTCTACGATTCTAAAATTCAACCAAAATTTAACCATTGACTAAAACCAACGATTTGAATATTTAGCGAGCCGTATTTCAAGACTAGACATGCGGAAATACCAACGAAATTGAATGAACAAAACAATATTTGAAATTACCAAAATGGACTGTCCATCGGAAGAAAATTTAATCCGAATGAAATTGGACGGAATTTCAAGTATTGCGAATTTGGACTTTGACATTCTGAATCAAAAATTGACCGTTTTTCACAGCGGAGAAATTGACCAAATCGAAAAGTCCATTCTCGAACTGAATTTAGGCGGAAAGAAAATCTCAACCGAACAGACCGACCAAAAGGCATTTAAAGAAAATGCAAACCAGAAAAACTACTTTGGACTGTACTCGGAATTAATTTTGCCTTTTTCCTAATCGAAATGACAACTGGAATGATCTCAAAATCAATGGGATTAGTTGCCGATAGTTTGGATATGCTTGCTGACAGTTTTGTTTATGGAATTAGTTTGTTTGCGGTTGGCGGAACCATACTAAAGAAAAATCGGATTGCGAAACTTGCTGGATATTTTCAAATAATACTTGCGATTATTGGATTTTCAGAAGTTTTAAGAAGATTTTTCGGAGACGAGAAGCTTCCTGATTTTTCGACAATGATAATCGTTTTTTTAATGCATTCGTTTAGAGATATTATCTTTATAACTTCTGCTTGAGATAATTACATCATCATTAGCAAGGGTAATCATAAAGGTATTATTATTTAAATACTTATTAGTTTTTACAAAGTTTTGATTAATTATAAATGACCGATGTACTCGTATAAAATTACTAGGTAATTGTTGTTCTAATAAGTTTAGAGCTGCTCTATACAATAACCTTTTATTTTTTAACTGCAGCACAGCATATATTGTACTAGCTTCAATATATAAAACTTCGTCGACATGTATTTTGTTCTCAAAACCTTTGTCTTTTATTATAAATTCTGTTAAATGAGGTGATAGTGTATTGTTGTATTCTTGATATAGTGTTGTGAATTTTTGACTAAATTCTGCTTGTTGTCTTATCTCAATTTCATGCTTTGTCCTATTTAGAACTTCATAAAAACGATGATCTTCAAAGGGTTTTAATAAATAATCAAAAGCTTCTAATTCAAAAGCCTTGAGCGCATATTCTTCATAAGCTGTAGAAAAAATAATTAAAGTATTTACTGTTTTTAATTGAGAAGCGACTTCTACACCACTAATTCCTGGCATGTTAATATCTAAAAATATAATGCTAGGAACTTGATGCTTTAAAAAATTCAGAACTTCCTTTCCGTTTTTGCATTCATGTACCACTTCTACATCTTCATCTTTAGAGATGAGATTTTTTATATGCCTTCTTGCATGTGGCTCATCATCAACAACTAAAACAGATAGACGCATAATTAGTAGTTATAATTAATTTTTATTGTGACAACAAAATTGCTCGCATTCTTTTTTGTATTAAAACTATAATCTTTGCCATACACTTGTTGCAATCTACTATCTAAGTTTTGAAGACCTATCTTAGTAGAATGGTAATCATGCGATACATTATACTCCGGAATGTCATTGTATAAAATTATGGTAAAAAAATTATCCTTTATAAAAGCATTTAATTTGATTTTTCCCTCACCTTCTAATTTCGCAATGCCGTGCTTAAAGGCGTTTTCAATTAAAGGCTGCAACATTAAAGTAGGCACCATAATTTCTCTGGTTTCATCTTCAACATTCACTTCAACTTCTAATCTATCATGAAAACGTTCTTCTTCAATTTCTAAATAATTTTTAAAATAGTCAAGTTCATCATCAAATGTTATTAATTGTTGACCTTTTTTATCCAAAATCTTTCGCAAGAGATTCGTCACCTTAATCAACATAGACCTCGCCTTTTTATCATCGTAACCAATTAGTGTGTTTAAAGTATGAAGTGTATTAAATAAAAAATGTGGATCTAATTGATTCCTCAAGGTTTCTAGCTGTGAAATATGCAATTGATTTTCTAGGGAAATTACCTTAATTTTTTGTTTTTGTAAAGTTTGGTATGCATCTATAGCTTTAAGAATAAAACCAATAATGACAATGTCAAAAACACGAATGATGATTGATTTTAAAATATAAGGTTGAAAATCAAGATAAGCCTCAGAAATAGTTATGCCTGTAAAACTTATGAGGATGATATAATAAATAAAATTTGTTGCACACAAGTTGAGGAAAACAAGTAGTAACAAAGAAGTTAAGCGATTTATTATTTGTAGTGAAATCGACTTCTCTTTTTCAAATGGTTTTACTAAGGCATTAATATAATCTAAACATAACGCCCAAAACACATAAACAGACCCGAATAAAACAAAACGTCTTAAAAACAAACCAGCACTCGAGTTTTGCTCAATACTACTAACTTGAATGATTACTGCTAAACTAAAAAGCAGCGCTGCTATGTAAACATAATTTTTAGGAATACCCGTTTTATGTCGCTTTAAAATATTCATATCATAAAAATAGCAAAATAATGTGGTACGAAACTATTTAGAAATTGTCATTAAAATCTTTAAATGCCACTCACAACATAAAGCTTTTAATAAAGTATTTCATCATATAATTTTGACCTTAAATCATAAAAACAAAGAACATGAGAACATTAAATTTAACACTGATAATTAGTTTATTAGTTATTGGAAGTAGTATTAGTCAAGAAAAGTATGCGTCAAATGAAACAAAAGGCGTTATTGAAAAAATGATTGAAGCTCACGGCGGTTACGAACAATGGAAAAGTCTTAAAACACTCAGCTTTACAAATTCAATGTATAGTGAATCTTTAGGATTTGTTAGATTTTGGATTGCCGATCAAAACATTGATATGCAAAAAAGACGTACGTATCAAGATTGGCCTTTATTTGGCTCACAATTGACTTTTGACGGCAATGAGGTTTGGACTACAAACTGGCGCGTTGGGAATCCACCCAACCACCAACATTCGGTATATTTCTATTATGTAAACTTACCTTGGTTAACACAAGATTCTAACGTAAAATTAGGAGAAGTGACAAAATTAAAACATGAAGCTTTTAAGAATGAAGTTTTCAAAATTAAAATGAGTTTTACTGAGTCTCCGACCATTGGAAAATCTAAAAAAGACACCTTTATCCTATATATAGATTCAGAGACCTATCTTTTAAACGGATATGAATATACTGTTGGTTACGGTCCCTTACTAGATGTCTTAAATATTCCTAAAACACAAGAAGTTTTCGGTCCTATGTTAAGAATTAACACCTATACTGGAGATATCAATGGATTAAAGTTTCCTATGTTAATGACCACCAAAAGTCCAGATTTAAAACAACAATATGGTGATCATGCCATTTACAATTATAAAATCAACGGAGAATTTGATGAAAAAAGAATGACGAAACCTGCTAATGGTGTTGTAGATAATTCTCAAGATTCAAGGCTATAGTGAAAATATCAAGTGCTAAAATAAAATGGCAAGTGCTTTATATATTTAAAAGCATTTGCCTTAACCTTTTAATTAATTAGTATTATGAAAAAGCAACATGCTTATGATCTTTTTATATTAATTCTGATTATCATTATATTATTCTTTATTGAAATTCCGTACTTAAACACTCTTTTAGGATTCTTAATAATTATCGCATATTCTTACAAAAGTCAAGGACTTAAAAGCTCACTAGGGTTTTCATCCCAAAAAAATACAATTAAGTTGTTAGTAACTGCAGTCTGTTTAGCAATTGGAATCGTTCTAATAAATTATTTCGTTCTTTTAAGTCCAATAGAGCGCTTAACAGGACAAAAGTTACAATTGGGTATATTTAGTCAATTAACAGGTAATTTAAATCTATATATTAGCAGCATAATTATAGGTTGGCTAGTTGGTGGTTTTTTTGAAGAAGTTATTTTTCGTGGATTCATGATTTCAATATTAATGAATATTTTGGGTAAGAAAATTGGTGTACTTATCGGTATAATTTTTTCTTCATTTATATTTGGGTATCTACATAATTATCAAGGCATTAATGGACAAATTTTAACAGGTCTAGTTGGGGCGATTTTAGCTACAACATATGTGTTTAGCAAAAAAAACTTATGGTTGAATATACTCACACATGGTTTATTAAATACAATTAGTTTAACATTATTGTACTTTGGCACAATAAATTAAATCTGTTGATCTATTTACGAGAGAATTAGTGAATAAGGATTGCCATTTATTGAACATAAACAAGATTTGAATTATAATTCAATCCTATTATCGACAAAAAAGTAGCGAAAGCACAACAACGTATATAACTAATTGCTAGTTTGTGCGTACTCGGAAAATCCTACGGATTTCCCTCTGGTTCGGTTTCTTTTACTAACTTAGTTCTTGCCAACGCAACAAGCCATGCACAAGACCGTTGTACGTCATAAATATTTTAATTCAATAATGTTACCTTTAAAAAATTATATAACATAAATCAATGCCACAAAACCGTCAACTTGCTGCTATTATGTTTACCGATATTGTAGGTTATACTGCATTAATGGGAAATGATGAAGAAAAAGCTTTCGGAATACTGAATAAGAACAGAGAATTACAAAAACCAATTATTGAACATTTTAATGGTAGGTGGATAAAGGAATTAGGTGATGGAGTGATGGCAAGTTTCAATACTGTCTCCGATTCTGTTAATGCGGCAATTAAAATTCAGAAAGAAAGTCTTGTAATACCAGATCTTCAATTAACAATCGGTATACATCTGGGTGAAGTGGTATTTGAAAATGATGATGTATTTGGAGATGGTGTAAATATCGCCGCAAGGATACAGGCCTTTGCAATTCCTAATAGTATTTACATTTCTGAAGCAATCCATAATAATATTTCAAACAAGCAAGGCATTGAAACTAGGTTTATAAAACAAGAGAAATTAAAAAATGTAGTTTCCCCGATGCGCATTTATGAAGTAGTTACAACTCATAAAACAAACCCTTTTAAAATATCAATCAAGGAATCCGTAAAAGAATCAATAGGAAAGAGCATTGCGGTACTTCCTTTTGTAAATATGAGTAATGACCCTGATCAGGATTATTTCTGTGATGGGCTATCCGAGGAGATAATTGATGTGCTTTCTCAGTTAAACAATCTACGCGTTATTGCGCGGACTTCAGCATTTTCATTTAAAGGAAAGAATATGGATGTCCGTGAAATTGGCAAAAATCTAGATGTGAAGACGCTTTTAGAAGGCAGTGTTCGCAAATCGGGTAATAAGTTAAGAATTACCACCAAATTGGTAAGTGTCTCCGATGGTTCTCATCTATGGACTAATCGTTATAATCGTGAACTTGAAGATATATTCTCAATCCAGGAAGATATTGCTACAAATGTTGCTACTGAACTAAAGGGCTATTTAACCAGCCATGAAAAAGAGGTTATTAGGCCTCAAAAAACAGCAATTGAAGCCTATGAATATTTTCTCAAAGGACTTGAATTATTTCACCAATTAGATGTCTGGGAATCAAAAATAATGTTTGAGAAATCGATTAAAATTGATCCCGATTATGCTCCTGCTCATGCTGGTCTTTCCGATGTACTTTGTCAGATTTATGAATGGCATGGAGGAGATCATACTGATCTGACAAATGCAGAAAGTCACAGCGTAAAAGCACTTTCTTTATCGCCTAAAATGGCCGAAAGTCATTCGTCATATGGATTTGTTCTTTCATTGCGTAAAAAATACAATGAAGCTGAAAAGGAATTTATTGAAGCTATTAGACTAAAAACCAACTCATTTAGAGCATATTATCAATATGGAAGAATGTGCTTTGCTAACGGTGAAATTGAAAAATCAGCGGAAATGTTTCTAAAAGCATCAGAAGTTCAACAAGAAGATTTTCAAAGTCTTCTTCTTCTTGCTCAATCATTAAGAATACTTCGAAGCGATCAAGAGCAGGTTGCATTAAAAGAGGGGCTCAAAAGAGTTAGAAAACATTTAGAATTTAATCCAAAAGACAGAAGAGCTCTTTCGATGGGCTCTGTTTCACTTTTTGAAAATGGGGAGAAAGAAGAAGCTATAAAATGGATTAACAAGGCAGTTAAGTTATACCCAGAAGATGGAGGAGTTATATTTAATGGAGCGTGTCTTTTTGCACTGCATGGTAATAAGGAAAAAGCCTTGAGTTTACTAGAAATTGCAATCGAGAAAGGTTATGGAAATAAAGATTGGCTTGAACAAGATCAGGATTATGATTCGCTTAGGAATGAGCCCCGCTTCAAAGCATTGATAAAAAAACTAAATGACAAATATCAATAAAGCATAATAACCTCATTAAATATACGATCGCACAACAACGTATATAAGCTATTAAAAAATAGCTCATATACTAGACCGTTACCAAACATTATAAAAAATGAAAAAAACACATTTTATCTTAATATTTCTGTTGGCACTATTTTTAAGTGCATGCGAAACTAAAAAACAGAAATCAAAAGATAGTAATCTGCTAACAATAGAAAGCCCTTATCTAAGGCAAAAACCACCGGGTTTAACTCCTATAGCTTTTGCTTCTGGTCTTGTTTCTACAGAACTTTATGAATATGGCGGTGCCTTCACACCGGATATGAAAGAGTTCTATTTTATCAGAGGTGATGAGGAAAATAAGAAACAAGAATTTGTTGTTTTTCAAAAAAAAGATAATCAATGGCAGGAGACAGTTATATCGCCTCGTGTCGGTCAGCCTACCTTCTCTCCCGATGGTAAGACCATGCATTTGGGCAGGAGATATATGGCGCGTACAGACACTGGCTGGTCAGAGAGAAAAGACCTTGATTTACCTTTCAAAGATATTTTCATTATGCGACTTACGTCTTCTGCTAATGGCACCTACTATTTTGACACCTACGATGAAAATAAACCTGACTTTCCTATTCGTTATTCACGATTAATAGATGGAAAACATGAAAAACCAAAAGAATTAAGTAAAGCAATTAATACAGGAATACAGCTGAACCACCCTTTTATCGCGCCCGATGAATCCTATTTGATATGGGATGCTATCAGAGAAGGTGGATATGGTGATTCTGACATCTATATTAGTTTTCGACAGGAAGATGGTTCATGGAGTGCTGCAATTAATTTAGGCGATAAGATAAACACAGACGGCTGGGATGCTGCAGCGAGCGTAACGCCAGATGGAAAATATATTTTCTTTCATAGATTGATAAGCGAAGGAAATGAAGACACACTTCCCAATGTGGATATATTCTGGGTGGATGCGCAGATTATTGAGACACTCAAGCCAAAAAAATAATCCATAAAATAAATGGGGAAGAGTTAAAAAGGTTGAAGTAATGAAACTAACTAATTTGATAGTTATTGATTAAACGTTTGGTAACAACGTGTATAAAACATAGCTAGCTGGTGCTTAACTGACGGTTTGTGCCTATTTACGAAGACCGCCAATTTTTAAATTTGGCTTTTTAATTAACGAAAAATGAATCCGAAAAAGGTCAACCAATTTCAGTATAATACACAATCGTCTAAACAAGAAAAATAAATGCCGAAGTTTACAATAGATAAAGTTACAATAAGCTATGAAATTTATGGCACTGGAAAACCGATAGTTCTTCTTCATGGAGGAGCAGTTGATTTTAACTATAACTATGTAAAAACTGGTTGGATTCAAACCTTAACAGAGAACGGATTTCAGGTAATCGGTATTAATTTTCGCGGTTATGGAGAAAGTGATAAAAGTAATGACCCGAATTTTTATGGAACAACAAACTTCTCAAATGATGTAATTAATTTGATTAAACACTTAAAATTTACTAATGTTTGCTTAATTGGATATTCAATGGGTACATTAATAGCTCTTGATTTATTAAATAAACATCCTGAATATTTTTCAAAAGCTGTCTTGATGGCAACTGGTGATGGGTTGATTGGAATTCCTCCTTTTATTCTAGAAAATATTTTGCCAGGCTTTGCAAAAGTATTTTCATATAACAGCTTCCCAAGTCATTTACCAAAGCATATATCTGCATATTGGAATTTTATAAATGAAGTTGGATTAGATAAAGAATCTATGATAGCTTTGAGTCTTGCAAAGTATCCAACTCTCACAGCGGAAAATGCTTCTGAAATTGAAGTCCCAACTCTGATAATAAGTGGCGAATTAGATTTGGTACTTGGGAAAGGGAAAAAAGTTGCTCAAACTTTACCTAATGGAGAATATTTGGAAATCAATGGTGCTAATCATTTTGAACTATCAACGGAGAAGAAAGTACATCAATCAACAATTAAATTTTTAATTAAGGACTGAAAACAAAAATAACTACAGCCAACACAGTATATAAATTTCATTGTCTTATTTCTTACTCATGACATCTATCATAGCAATAAATCCTTCTCTATAATTAATACTTATTGGAATCACCTTAGCGTCAATAACCACAGCATGTTTAGACATAGCTTTGCCACCCATCTATTAGAAAATGGAACTGATATTAGACATATTCAACTTTTGTTAGGACATAGTTCTACTAAAACAACAGAAATATATACTCATGTAGCGAATCGATCGTTCATGGAAATTAAAGATTTACTATCTTAGCGCTATAATGCGGATATAGACAATTGTCTATATCCAATTGTTGTGCTTCATTATGACCAACCAATAACCGATGATAAAATTCTTTAGAAAAATTCGATACAATCTTATGAGTGAAAATAAAAAAGGCAAGTATATAAAGTATGCCATTGGTGAAATTGTACTCGTAGTTATTGGAATTTTGATTGCATTAAGCATTAATAATTGGAATAATAACAATCAAGATAAAAAATTAGAGAAACAATATATATCAGGACTAATTAATGATTTTAAAGCAGATTCAATTGCAATTTCTGCCATAAAGATTAATTCAGATGAGCAAGTTAGAACAAAGAATAAGTTAGTTGAATATTTTAAAGGCCAAGTATTTTCCAATGATTCTATTGCTTCTTTTTTCTATAAACAATGGTCAATGTCGGTTGGATTTAATCCAACGACTGTTACTATAGATGAAATGAAAAGTACAGGAAGATTGAGATTGATACAGAAGACCGATTTAAGGAAGCGTATTATAAAAACATATAATGACTATCAAATTTTTATAAATGGGAGTCAGTCTGACTACGAACGTCATAGAGGTGAACTTCGAAAACTTGCTGTAAAAATACCAAGAGTTGTTGATGTTCAAATACTAAAAAATGCAACTAGTCCTAATATAATAGAAGCCTTGAAAAACGCCGAACTTAAAAATTCGGTTTTATCAAATTATGCTGTTAACGTGAATAGTGCACTAACTAATCTAGAGAAAGAAAATCACACATTACTTAATGAATTAAACAGGTATTTTTCAAGTCTCTAAAACTAATATGATACTAAAAAACGAAAGCACAACACCGTGTATAATTAATTGCTTTGGCTAGTGCTTATCTGGAAAATTCCTTCGGAATTTTCTCTGGCAAGTATTTGTTTGCTAAATTAGGTGCTTAGCCACGCAACTAACCATACACCGAACCGTCGGACTGGTTTTGTTTTTCGGATTTTTTTTTGAGTTCTAAACAAGTAAATTCCAAAAAAAAATTATAATCAAAAACTTCAATAAATTCATATATTAAAATCTGATATTTATAAGAATAATAGACATACCAACACTTCTTTAAGTTTCCGTTGGCGACATAAATTTTTGGGGTAGAAAATTTCTTTTTGTTAGACAAACTGTGTTCTAAAATGTGTTCGTTTCCGTGTTCACTTGAAAGATAAGAATTTAAACTAAACAAAAAAAAATGGTTTTGCGTTAACAAAACCATTCATTTTAAACAGGTTACATTTAGTAGCGGGAACTGGACTCGAACCAGTGACCTTCGGGTTATGAGCTTGAAATAAATCCGAATTTGGCACCTAAAATGCCCTCCTGCAATAGAAATCGTGTACGCAATCGTGTACTCTAATTATTCATTAATATCAAATATAAATAATATTCTTAATGTAAGGATCAAAAAGAGTTGCCGTTTCAAAATTACACGCATAAGATTCACTAAAATACAATTGAATTTTTATTGGTCGTATTGGTTTTCTAAATAATCTTTAGGTTTGATGATAAAACAAAATGACTGCTTTCATATATTACACGTTTGTTCTTTTGAACTCATTCAAAAAATAACTTATATTTATAACCGTAACAATACTAAACAATTAGTACAATTATATCCTAACTTTAAATCAATAACTGTTTTTCAACAAAGAAAAAAACCTGAAAATAGATTTGACGTTATAATGTGGATATAGACTATTGCGTATATCCAATTGTTAGCCTTCATTAGAATAAAGAAAAACCAATGGATATAATTTAATGGGAAAGCGCCAAAAGAAAAGCCTAAAGTTCTTAATGTCTGAATTACTCACAAAGGAAATTTTTCTTACCTTTAAATTATAATTAAACTGAATGATTTCGGTTGTCCTTTCCCTTAGGGCTTAACCGTTTAGCAATAGCATCGAGTCGTTCCAGTCTCACCGTAATCATAGCAGTATCTTTTATGTTACATCAAATAAAAACTAAATTCGTGTTAAAGTGAATTTAAAAAAATACATAGCAGAGCTTAAAAGACGTAAAGTATTTAAACCAGCGATAACCTATCTAATAGTGGCATGGTTAATTGCTCAAGTATTTTCTGTAGTTTTTCCAGCTTTTAATGCACCAAATTATTTCATGAAAACCTTGATTATTGCATTAATCATAGGTTTTCCGCTCAATTTAATTTTGGCTTGGATATATGAATTGACACCTCAAGGAATTAAGAAAACTAAGAATATGGAGGCTGAGACGTCAATATCAGCACAAACGAACGTTATTCTCAATAATGGCAATAAAAAAC
>Ga0316189_10001739_pt1 | contig 21591 bp, 20 predicted proteins | sample LowCovwburrow_MG_FD_204930 | JGI IMG/M metagenome (GOLD analysis project Ga0316189, IMG submission 204930) | Coastal sediment microbial communities from Maine, United States - Lowes Cove worm burrow | ecosystem: Environmental > Aquatic > Marine > Coastal > Sediment | place: USA: Maine... | reverse complement strand
AGCCATGATGCTGTTCAAGTTTTGTCACTTTAAACATCATCAAATTGGTGGGGATTAATCCCCACCAATTGCATTTTTCTTAGATCAAATTATTCAATCATATATTTACTCGGATGTCAGTAATTCTGTTTCCTCTTCTTCATCACTTTCTCCAATTCTGGCAACCTTCCCATCACTATCGACCTCCCACAAACTCCCAACAGCATCCATCACAATTACCGCTCCAAATCCTGGTACCTGGCCTATTAACGTTGCTGCATTCATTCCACTACCCATGATCTCTGTTTCATTGCCTACAAATAAAGTGTCTACTGCCCAGTTTACGTAAATGGTATCTGGCTGGATACTTTGTTCTTCTATCCCCAACTCTTCCAGTATCGATTGCCTAAGATTCACTTCCATCACTGAAAGTGCTTCATCCACTTCCCCCCAATCTAAAACTGGTTCGGTCAAATACTTTTTCTCTGCATCCTCTATCAGCTTATTTATTTTGTTCGGAGTTAATTTCCCTCCAGCGGTCTCTCCTTCTAATGTGATGGTTATCCCTTCATCGCTTTCATCCAGAGTGGCAATCACTATGATGTATTTCCCACTTGCTCGCTTCCTGTCACCTAGTTTTTTTAACGATTTGTTCATATGCTGAACACTTTCTTTGGTACTTACTCGTCTTCTTTCAATGTACCACTGATAGCCTGTCAGTTGCTCGAAAGTTGCTCGTTGAACACTTTCTTCCTCCGTGATTAGACCGATAAGTGCCGCCATATAATCTACGAACTGCTCTGCTAATGTCTCCTCATCCTTTTGATCTGTCTGCGCTGCTGCACTGAAGGAACAGAAAAACATGCTCAGAATCATCAAAAGTCTAAGTGATCTGAATCTTGCCAGCTTACGATTGTTGACAGGGTAGACCAAAGACTTAATGCCAGACCTGAAGTGTGTCTTCCAGCTTTTGAAAGTGTCGTTTGAAAGATTATTTGAAAAGGGGTTCACTAGCTATTGCTTCTACATGGAAATTGCAGAGCAACTCTGGTGAACTAGTGGTAACGGAAAAGTAATTCATTTTCTTCCCGATTTCCAACTAATATCCAGTGGATGTCAGGATTAATAGGGTAAATCTGAAATTCGGGATAAGGTTGAGGAAGCGATTACAATAAATAGCATGACCAAAATCAGGCCTGCAAGTTAGCAAGCTGCAAAAGGAGCCAGTTGCAAGTAACGTGCATTTGACCTACTACATAGAATCAAGCAGCCTTTTGTAGCGAATTTCCTTTTGGATGGATTTGAGTGCCTTTTCCTTTTTCATCCACTTGACATCTTTAAATCCCTTTTCAACAGCAAACTCAAGGTTATCAATCGCTTCCGTGACCTGGTTAAGCGAATTATAGTAGCAGGCAATATAGAAATAGAGTTTGTTGTACTCTTCGCTGATACCTCGGGAGGTATCCAAGTTTTTCTTTGCTTTATTAAACTCGCCCATACGAATATAGGTGTAACCAAGGTGCGCAAATGGATTAGGTATGTCCGGCGTTAATTCAATCGTTTTTTCGAAGCACGGAATAGCCGCTTTGAATTTCCCCATTCTGTTGTACGTAAACCCCAGGTCATTCCAGCAGTCTCTATTGGTAGAATCAATCTCCAACGCTGTCAGAAAGACTTCTTCAGCATTTTTGTACTTCCCGAGTTCTATGTAGGTGATTCCAAGCCTGAACCATGGCTCAACGATCTTCGGACTCATCTCAGAGGCTTTTGTAAAATGTTCTACTGCTTCTTCAAATGACGCGGAGTCATAAGCAGACTTCCCTTTTTCAATCCAGACATCTGAAGTTCCGTCCTGTGCATGGACAAGTTGAGTCATCAAAAGACCAGCAAAAAGTAGCGTTAGATTCTTCATGGCTATAGGTATTCGGTAACAAATAACTGCTAAAAAAGAGGATCATGCAAGGGAGGACACGAAGATCGGCAAGTTTTATGCTGCAAGCAGTCGACTACAAGCTGCCTGCTTAAGTTGCCTTTACCGCTTGTTGACTGAGAATCATCTTTTTACTGCCTTTGTAGTAAAGCACGGAGCCTGCCATCATGAATACATGACTGATGTCCACATGGTTGAACCATTTGTCAATACCAATTTGAAATACAAAGAAGAATGCTCCAACTGAGCAAACGAGCACAGCTAACAATATCAGTCCGCTCCCCCTACTCCTTTCTTTCAGGTATATAAACCCCGTGAACCCTGTGACCACAATGGCCATTCCATAGGCTGCATGTATTAAGACAAATTGGAAATTCAGGGTTACCAGAGATAAGGTCATAAAAACCAACAATTCGATGATGTTTAGCCAGGAGAAGAACGCTCCAACCTTTGGGTTTATCAGCCGCCTCGTATATTGAATTACAGCCCTTTCCAACAAAGCAACGGAGAACATGCTGGTAATCCAGCCAGGTATTTTCATGTAGAATGGAAGGTAATGCATCAAACCATGCCCGACCACCCCGCCAAGAAAAGTGGCTAGAGCCATTGATAAAAAATAGTATTTGAAGAGATGATGAACACTTCCGTGATCAGGAAGATTTCTCAGTTTAGCAAAAGCGACGAAGCAAATGATCGCGACCATCACATCCGTAACCATCGTAATGGGAGTGTGTATGACCAAGCCAGCTAGTTCGATCGAGGGTTGTGGTGGTACTATCATCATTCGTTTATCTTGCTACATGCAGATCATCCAACTTCTCTTTTCCTGATAAGTTCAAAGATAATTTAATTGCGTCTGTGCGAACGAGAGTTTGTGACCTTGGCTAGAAAATTTTTTGACTTTTGATTGAAGGAGTTGACTGATTCCTTATGCAGGTTGAGAACCTACCAGTAAGAAATCTTAGAATTTGGAAAGCTGATCCTCAAGACGAACCTTGATATCTTGAAACTCAGTTGATGTTACCTCCTTCAATTTCTTTCTATCATTTTCTATCACTCCCAAGCTGTATTTCCAAGTCTTTTTAGACTCACTATAAGTGACTTCAAATAGCATGCTCTTGCGAATATTGAAAGTTGCAATGTGCTTTTTGGTGATTTCTCCGTCCACTAGCAATAACTGCATTTTCTTCATCTGATTGACAAGGCGGGTAACTTCCTCTTTGCTTAAATAAGCATTGGATTTATTGACGACCACATTTATTGCCTTTAACATTTCCCCAGTACGTGTCACATCTTTCGCTTCAACGGAAAAGATTGTCAAAGATTTATCCAGGCTGCCCGTTTCAAAGATCTCCTCACTTGTAGTTAGAATCAGAGAACCTTCTCTGGCAACAAATTTTTCATAGTCACTTGGGATAGTTTCCAACTGAGAGGGCTGAGCATAAACAGAAAAGAAAAATACTGTCAGAATGGAAATGAGGATAGCTTTCATAGTAGTGGCTCGTGAATATTACGCCAAAATAGTGAGAAGTGATGAATGTACCTAAACAGAGGCTTCACCTTCAGTCCTTTACAACTAGCATCTGACTACAACCGACATGCAGCACGGAAGATACTGGGGTGCGAAGGCTACTCCTATTACTCACGTTATTCAACTGAAAACTAGTAACTGCCATCTAACCATTGGTAACTATCAGCTTATCCTTTCTCCTAGAAATGCCTAAATTCCCAAACCATTTTTAACCTAAGCCAATCATGAAAATCCAGATCAAATCCCTATTCACGTGTATTCTCATTTCTTTATTGTCTATTTCGTCCGTTTTAGCACAGGTAAAAGCTAAAAATGGAATGGTCGTGTCAACCAGCGGCATTGCCTCCGATGTGGGTGTTGATGTCCTAAAGAAAGGCGGGAACGCTATTGATGCGGCTGTGGCAACGGCTTTTGCTCTGGCAGTTACGCATCCTTCTGCTGGTAACATTGGCGGTGGTGGTTTTCTGGTTTACATGAATGCAGAGGGCAGCGCAACAACCATCGATTTTCGTGAAAAAGCACCTCTGAAAGCTACTCAGGAAATGTATTTAGATGATTCAGGGGATCTAATCAAAGGTAAAAATCACATGAGCGTCAAGGCGATTGGTGTTCCCGGAACAGTCGCTGGTCTATACAAGGCACATCAGAAATACGGAAAGCTCTCTTGGGCTGAATTGGTACAGCCCGCAGTAGATCTTGCTAGCAAAGGTTTCACAATGAATTGGTCGCTGTACGGAGCAGCACAGTTTTTCATCAAAGAGAAAAGCCCATTTATGAGTGAATATTTCCTGAATGATCAAGGTAAGCTGACAGCTCCTGGGGAGATTTGGAAGCAGCAGGCTTTAGCTGAAACACTCACAGCAATTAGAGATCAAGGGCATGATGGTTTTTACAAAGGCGAGGTAGCAAAGAAGATTGCGAGCTACATGAAGGAAAAAGGTGGGTTAATTACCAAAAAGGATCTTTCTGAATACCAGGCAGTCGAGCGAACTCCAGTAAAAGGAACGTACAAAGACTATGAAATCTACTCTATGCCACCACCTAGCTCTGGTGGCGTTGCGTTGATTGAGATGATGAATTTGATGGAGCAGGCAGATTTTGAAAAATTGGAATTCAATTCCACGGGATACGTTCATTTTCTTGCCGAGGCTATGCGAAGAGCATTTTCTGATCGCGCAGAATTTCTTGGCGATCCTGATTTCAATCCAGAAATGCCTGTTGATCGTCTGATCTCCAAGGAGCACGCTAAGAATCGTTTTACTGAAATCGACATGAGGAAAGCATCTGTTAGTGATTCTTCCAAGTTTGGACAGCTCTACGACGGAAGTAGTACCACCCACTTTTCTGTGATGGACAAGGATGGGAACGCAGTTTCTTTAACCTACACACTCGAACACAGTTATGGGTCCAGAATGGGCTCGGAAGAACTTGGATTTATTTTCAATAACGAAATGGGCGACTTCAACCCCGTTCCAGGCTTGACAGCCAGCAACGGACTTATCGGCACCAAGCCAAATCTAATTGAGCCAGGAAAGCGCATGCTCTCTAGCATGACTCCTACTATCATTGCTAAAAATGGCAAGCCGTATTTGGTTATTGGTAGTCCAGGTGGACGTACTATAATAAATACTGTCTTTCAGGCCGTTCTAAATGTCCTTGAATTCGATATGGAAATTGATAAAGCTATAGAGGTTATGAAGATTCACCATCAATGGCTACCCGATAGAATCATCTATGAAAAAGATCTCCTTTCTCCAGACACCAGAGCGTCACTCGAATCTATGGGACATACCTTGGCAGGCAGAAACAGACTTGGTGTGTTGATGGGAATCCGCTACGATGAGGAGAACGGAGTGATGATTGGTGCTTCCGACTCATCCAGTTCCGAAGGAAAAGCCAGCGGGTACTGATTTAACAAATCGTAACAGAATAATCCAGACGCAGTATGTGGTTATTGCGTAGTAATCTGAAAGATAAAAATCTCAGACATGCTACGTACAAACTACCATACCCTTCTGTTTAAGGTTGTACTTCTCCTCCCTTCAGTTTCCTGTGCACAAGAAGATTTCTTAACTCAGACGGAGAACTTCATTGAAGAACTTTGCCAAAAAGATCAGTTCTCAGGAGCGGTATTAATTGGGAAAGGCGACCAAGTCTTATTTGAAAAAGCCTGTGGTGAAGCCTCCAAACGATTTCATATTCTCAACAACATTGACACCAAATTCAACCTTGGTTCTATGAACAAAATGTTTACGGCAGTCGCCATCCTTCAGTTGGTAGAACAAGACAAGTTGTAGCTTAATGAGACCATTGAAAAGTATGTAGACGAAAGCTGGTTGCCCAAAGAAATCACACAACAAATCACCATCCATCACCTCCTCTCACACACCAGCGGACTCGGCAGCTATTTCAACACCACCTACTGGAATTCCTCCAGAGAACAGTTCCGAAAAGTGAACGATTATAAGCCGTTGGTCAGAGGTGATCAACTGTCCTTTACCCCTGGAAAAAGATTTCAATACAGCAACACGGGCATGCTCCTTTTAGGTGTCGTAATTGAGGAAGTATCAAAGCAAAATTATTTCGAATATGTGAGAGAGAATATCTACAAACCTGCCGGAATGCTGAACACTGATTCTTACGAAATGGACCAGCCAATTGAGAATCTAGCGATCGGATATGTTCAGACCAAAGACAATACATTTGGATGGGAGAATAATCTCTACAAACACGTCATCAAGGGTGGGCCAGCTGGTGGAGGCTTTTCGACCGTTCGAGATTTACACAAATTTTCATTGGCCTTGATCAATGCAAAGTTGATCTCTAAAGTATCATTAAAACTCCTATGGGAAAATCACTCCGCGCGTTATGGATATGGTTTCAGCTTGAGGTCCAGCCGAGCTGGAAAAGTGGTCGGACATGGTGGTGGCTTTCCAGGAATAAATTCAAATCTTGACATTTTCTTGGACAGCAATTACATCGTAATCGTCATGTCTAACTACAGTGCGTCCGCAAGTCCGATCGCAGGGGCCATTCGACAATTTATAGAAGAATTGTAGAAAAAAGCACTATTTGTAGTTAAGTACTACAATTATTAATTATACTACTGTTATTCAGGTAGTTAAATAAAAGAGCAGTCGGAATACTTCTATTCACAGGTATCTATCCAAGCATTCTAAATCAAAACGAACGTCAATACGTCGAACGACTCACCGAATGTGATTCATGATTCAAATCACTCCTACTTATGGTTTTGGTCATATTATCAGACTCACTACCTTTCAATATTGTGTACTTAAATCTTAACCTTAGAGGATGGGAGATCATAGCATAAAAACAACCGACGACAGACATGTGCATGAGGAGTTTATCAAGCATCTCTTGTTGGACATCAAGGCTCTTGAAATGATGCTGAAAAAAGGCATGATCGAAAGTGGGATTACCCGAATGGGTGCGGAGCAAGAGTTTTGTTTGATTAATTACAATTGGCGACCTGCCAAGACTTCAGAAGAAATCCTAAAGGGGTTAAATGATCCACACTTCACTACCGAGCTGGCACGGTACAATCTGGAGCTAAACCTTGATCCACTGGAACTTACTGGTGACTGTTTTTCCGTTACCGAACAGAAGCTTCGTGAGTTACTAAACAAAGCCATAGCAGTAGCGAAAGAGCATGAAACACTTGTACTGCTCACTGGTATTTTACCTACGGTAACAAAGAGCGAATTGATCTATGACTACATGACACCGAACCCAAGGTATGCAGTACTAAACGAGATGATGAAAAAGCATCGGGGTGATGATTTCAGACTCCGCATCCGTGGGATAGATGAGCTCTCCATACTACATGATTCGGTCCTCTTTGAAGCATGTAACACAAGCTTTCAAATGCACTACCAAATAGAGGCGGATGATTTCATTTCCAGCTACAATTGGGCACAGGCAATCTCTGGTCCAGTCCTTGGAGTTTCAACGAATTCTCCTCTCCTACTTGGTCGAGAGTTGTGGAGCGAAACGCGCATTGCCCTTTTCCAACAAAGCATTGATACACGTACTTCATCCTATGCACTAAAGGATCAACAAGCGCGAGTTACTTTCGGAGATTGCTGGGCATATGGCAATGCTGCAGATTTTTTCAAAAATGAGATTGCTCGCCATCGTGTCCTTTTTGCCAAAGAGATAGATAGCAATTCTATGGAACAACTAGAACGTGGAGAGATTCCAAAATTACAGGCGCTTTGTACTCACAACGGAAGCATCTATCGGTGGAATCGACCATGCTATGGTGTTGGTGGTGGAAAGCCTCATTTGAGGATCGAGAATAGGTACATTCCCTCGGGTCCCACGATTATTGATGAGATGGCCAATTTTGCCTTCTGGCTAGGTCTGATGTTAGGCCGGCCAAAGTCTTTCGATGATATGGAAAGCGTGATGGATTTTCGAGATGCCAAATTCAATTTCATCAAAGCCGCGAGAGCTGGCAAGGAATCAGTAATGCATTGGAATGGGACGCATATATCTATTCCAAAGTTGGTTTTAACTGAATTGCTACCAATGGCACAAGCTGGACTGGAGAGCGCAAAAGTTGATAAAGAGGATATCCAGCGCTTACTCGGTATTATCGAGGAAAGAACATCAAAAATCACTGGTTCTCAATGGTCTGTTCGCAAATATCGAACCCTGAGAAAAATCAAACAGCGTGACGATGCATTGTTAGCACTCACCCAATCCATGTATAATAACCAATTTGTTGGCAATCCTGTACATGAATGGCCGCTAGAGGAAGATTCTTCACATATCCATGACTCAGCTCAACTTATCGGTCATGTGATGTCTACTCAATTATTTACTGTAAACGAAAATGATCTTGCTGATCTAGCGATTAAGATTATGAAATGGAAAAATATCCACCATTTACCTGTCGAGACGGAATCAGGCGAATTATGCGGCCTTTTAACGCATACGCATATCGAGCGCTTCGAAAAACGAACAAGCATTAGAGAAAAAATGAAAGTCGGAGATATCATGACCAATGCCGTTCACACCGCCTCGATTGAAACCCCCATTGAAGAAGCTATCGCATTCATGAAAGACAAAGAGATCGGTTGCTTGCCTGTTACACAAGATGATCAGCTTGTGGGAATAATCACTATTGCGGACCTGATCAAATTCGACAAATGATAACCGTTCATAGCAAAGCACTCGATCAATCCATCGAGGTAGACCGTATGATTGGTCACATCAAGGGAACCAAACCAGGGCCAACGCTCATTTTCATGGGAGGCGTCCACGGAAATGAGCCTTCTGGAGTTTTTGCCCTGCAAAAAGTACTGAAAGACCTTAAAAAGAAGAAAATCAGCGGAACCGTTTATGCAATTAGTGGCAATCTCTGGGCTTTGGAACGAGGCGTTCGATTTGATAAAGAAGACCTGAATAGGGTATGGACAGCAGAAAAGCTCAAGACGCTTCCTACCACCTCGGAGGATGCACCCAACAAGGATGTGCTGCAACAGATTGAGATCTACGAACTGCTCATTTCAATTTTAAGAAATGATTCAGGTCCATTCTACTTTTTCGACCTGCATACCACTTCTAGCGAAACTGTTCCTTTTCTTACCGTAAACGATAGCCTGCTAAATAGAAGATTCACTATCCAATATCCCATACCAATTATTCTAGGTATAGAAGAGTATCTGGAAGGCCCTCTTTTGAGCTACATAAATGAAAAGGGCTACGTTGCCTTTGGGTACGAGTCGGGGCAGCACGACAGCATGTCTTCGGTAGAAAATCACATCTCATTTGTTTACCTATCAATGGTTTTTTGTGGAATTTTAAAGAAAGAAGACATTGATTTTCACAGATACTACGATCGATTGGCCAAAAGCACTGGTGACGTTCGGCACATCTACGAGATTTACTATCGCTACTTGATTAAGCCAAACGAAGACTTCAAAATGCGGTCTGGATTCTTCAATTTCCAGAGAGTTCGTGCTGGTGAAGAGTTAGCTGAGAGCAACCAAACCGTGATCAAAGCAGAATGGGATGGTCGTATTTTTATGCCGCTGTATCAGTCGCAAGGCTCTGAAGGGTTCTTTACTATACGGAAGATATTGCCCATTTTTTTACTCCTATCAGCACTCCTCAGAAAAATTCGACTGGATAGTTGGCTCACGCTGTTGCCTGGCGTGCGGTGGCACGACAAGCAAAAACATTCACTAATAGTTAATCGTAGGATAGCCATTTTCTTCACGAAACAATTTTTTCATTTGCTTGGATATCGTAGTAAGCAAGTTGACAAAACGCACCTAATCATGAAAAATCGTGAACGACGATCTCGTGATAAGGAGTATGAGAATGAAGATTGGTATGTGAATAGCTGATAAATAACACTGAAAAACCCACTCTGTAAATCAGTTAGACGAGCCCTTCATGACTCCAATTCAGTTTTAGGCAGTTTCGAGTATCTTGAATATTCAAGATAGATTTAAATCATGAAGAATAAACCCTCTCATTTCGCAATCTACATTGATGATATGAAGCGAGCCTCCTCCTTCTATTCTGCCTTGTTCGACTGGGATTTTGTGGAGTATGGCCCTCCAGAATTTCGACAAATAAAGTCTGCGGACTCCCAATTGATTGGGGCGCTTCAGGAACGGAAATTTTCACCAATTTCAGACAAAGTCATTGGTTATGAATGCACCATCGAAGTGGAGAATCTGGATAGAACCATCGGTCTCATCGAGAAGAACGGAGGCAAAATTGTGCTTACGAAAGTTGAGATACCAGGGGTTGGATGGATAGCGAAATTCCTGGATACTGAGGGTAATCTTGCCTGTGTGATGGAGTACCAGAAAGAATAGAATCTATCTCTCTGGAAATATAAAAATCAATTTCATCCTGACACCAACTTAAATTCTATCTTTGCCGACTTTTCCAAGCAGGCACATCAATGAAACGTCTTTTCCACAACTTCACATTCAATCCGAAGAATGATATTCTTTCTGGTCTCACGGTAGCACTTGCTCTCGTTCCAGAAGCGGTAGCATTTTCCTTCGTGGCAGGTATAGACCCTCTTGTTGGCTTGTACGGAGCATTTATGATGGGTATTGTAACGGCACTGTTTGGTGGTCGACCAGGAATGATCTCAGGTGCAACAGGGGCTATGGCTGTAGTAATGGTTCACATGATACAGCAAGGAAACCTGGCAGGACTCGGCCTGGATAGCCCAATAGAAAACCTCGGTCTTCAATGGCTCTTCATCACCCTCCTCCTCGTTGGGCTCATTCAAATTCTTGCTGGCGTCTTCAGATTGGGAAAATTTGTTCGACTTATCCCCCACTCCGTAATGATGGGCTTTGTGAACGGTCTAGCTATTGTCATCTTCCTATCTCAACTAGGTATGTTTAAGGAAACGGTGAGCGGCACATCCGTTTGGCTGAGTGGTAGTCGTCTGTTTATCATGATCGGACTGGTGGCACTCACAATGGGTATCATGTTCATACTTCCAAAAATCACGAAGAAACTTCCCGCCGCCCTGATTGCAATCATTACCGTAGCGGCAATTACCATCTTCGGAGGACTTGACGTGAGTACTGTTGGATCTTTTATTCGAGATGGCGGTGGTCTCGGTTTGGAGGGATCTCTACCCTCATTTCAAAATCAAATCTTTGGATTGTTAGGCACCCTTGAAGGACATTGGGGACTGATTCTCTCTACTGCAGTTCTACTGGCAGCCGTCGGACTTATCGAATCGCTCATGACTCTAAGTCTTGTCGACGAAATCACAGAAACCCGAGGTAGCGGGAATCGGGAATGCGTTGCACAGGGTGGTGCAAACATTCTTAACGGTCTATTCGGTGGTATGGGTGGATGTGCGATGATCGGTCAGTCGATCATCAATGTGAATGCTGGAGGAAGAGGCAGGCTATCTGGTCTATTCGCAGCGCTAGCCTTACTTAGTTTTATCCTATTTGGAGCTCCATTAATTGAGCAAATTCCTATTGCAGCTTTAGTAGGTGTCATGTTCATGGTCGTTATTGGAACATTCGCATGGAGTAGCTTCCGTATTTTGAACAAAATCCCAATTTCTGATGCGATCGTTTTAATCACTGTTTCTGCTGTAACCGTTTGGCAAGATTTGGCGATCGCTGTAATCGTAGGTGTAATTATGTCTGCGCTGGTTTTTGCATGGAAAAACGCAACGATGATTCGAGCTCGAAAAAGATTAAAAGAGGATGGTACGAAAGTTTATGAAATATGGGGACCACTCTTCTTTGGTTCGGTGCAGAACTTTAGTTCAAAATTTGATTTAAAAGAGGATCCAGATCGAGTAGAGATCGATTTTATCGAATCGAAAGTAAGCGACCACTCAGGCATAGAAGCAGTGCGAAGCATTGCAGAGAAATACCTTGGTTTGGGCAAGGAAGTCAAACTGACGCATCTTAGTCCTGAGTGCAAAACGCTGCTGCTAAAGGCAGATCCAGAATTTAAGAACGTGATCGAAAGCTCGATCGACGATCCAAGATATTATGTGGTGACAGATTTGCTGGATAAGGAAGTTTAGCGACCAGAGAAGCAAAACCTGTACAAGTGAGTAGAATCACCTAGTAAATCGGTTGTCTGGCTATATGTCGTAACCTTCAGGTCAGATTTCAGTTTACGCTACATAGTTTAGCATAAAATTTCTATCAAATTGAGCACAAGAACAACCTCCATCCTGTTCACTTTTTTACTATCTCTCACCACTGTCTTTGCTCAAGAAGAGCCTCGAATAATTCCTGAGAAGATCAATGATCATCTATATTTCCTACACGGAGGAAATGGACAGGGCTCCAATGTAGGGCTGTACATTGGTGACAATGGTCTTTTGCTTGTTGACGCGATGAAAGACGAAACGGCGGAAAAACTTCTGAACGTGATTAGAACTATCTCGGACAAGCCCATAAAGTATGTAATTAGCACACACGCTGACTTTGACCATGCTGGAGGAAATTCATTTTTCGTCGAAAGAGGAGCCATCGTTTACATGCAAGAAAATGCTGTGCATGAGGGCGGCACAGGCAGCGTGTATTTTAAGGATAAGCTAACAATTTCAATGGGTGATGAAATAATTGAGGTACATGCAGCAGTTTCACATTCGTATTGCGATGCGCTCATCCATTTCAAGAAAAGCAATGTGGTTTTTATGGGTGACACATTTACCAATAGTTGGTATGCCACCTTCAGCTCAGGAGGTGTTGAAGGTCAGTTTGAAGCCATCGACAAAGCTTTGGCTGCTGGGAATCCAGACACTAAATACCTCCCTGGACATGGAATTCCGTCCAACATCGCAGGCTTACAAAATTATCGCAAGACGACTGGGGACTGGCTAAAGAGGGTAAGCGAGCTCTACCGAAATGGGATCTCGATTGATGATATGATAAAAGATGATGAGCTCAACACAATCAAGAACAACTTCATTGATGAGCGAACGGGAGGTATTATTCCTGCTGCAAGACTGCGAAAATTCATCGAACGAACGATCTCCGCTAACCTTATACCTTCGTACCCTATTGACAAGAAAGGTCTGCAGCAGTATGTCGGAATTTACAAATACGAAGATGGGACTGAGGAAGAAATTTATGGCACAGATGAAAAACTGTTTATCCGTAAGAATGGAGACTTCCAATACATATCAGAGCTGTTACCTCAGTCTGAGTCACTGTTCCATTTGCGAGGAGGAATCAATGAATGGGTAGATTTCACTTTAGAAAATGGTCGAATTTCTGGTTTTAATTTTAAGGTCGGTGACGAATCTGTGTCAGCCACGAAGGTAGTTGTAGAATAACCACGCATAATGACATAGCTTAAGTCCTGAGAGCTATAAAAAGCAGCATTTTACTCACTGCGCTCATAGACCACTTTACCATTGACGATTGTGTAGTCAACACTCGCCTCCAACCATTGGGATGGCTCCGTTTCAAAGAGGTCCGTATCAAGCACTGCAAAATCAGCCAGTTTACCAGAAGCAATGGTTCCCTTAATATTTTCTTCAAAAGCTCCAAAAGAAGATCCCCACGTATAGGCCTTCAATGCATCTTCTAATGAAATTTTCTGTTCTGGAAACCAACCATTCTCTGGTTCACCATTTATCGTCTGTCTGGTAACTGCCGCATATAAGCCGTACAAAGGATTGATTGGGTAATAGGAGGCGTTAGTCCCTGGCCAATCCGAACCGAAGGAAAGAATGCTTCCGCTTTCTTGAAGCGTTTTGAAGGCATACGCACCCTTGCATCGTTCAAATCCAATTCGCTCTTCCATCCATCGCATATCATCGGTTACGTGATAGGGTTGCACTTCCGCTACGACCTTGTGATCGTTGAATCTCGGGAAATCCTGCGGTGCAATCACCTGAGCATGTACCAGTCGAAAACGACGTTCTCTTTCTCCATTCACCAACTTCAGCGTGTCCAGTATGTCCAGCAAAATAGCATTAGCCTCATCTCCTATCGCGTGAACCCGAAGCTGAATTCCTCCTTGATCTGCTTTGATAATCATATTTTTAAATGAGGGCATATCCTCAGAAAATTGACGCCATCCCCCTCTCCAGGAGGTTCGCTCTACGGTATTGTCACTATATGGCTCATAAAAACGTGCGGTTCTGGCTCCCATAATCCCATCGATGTGCGTCTTAATGGTGCCGAACGTAATCATGTTCTCAAATAAAGGGTCACTGACAGGCTTTGGGTCTGTTGGGTCTTCCCAGTTAATGGACCATCCCTTTTCAATCATCGTTGAGTAGTAATCGAGCGTACTTGGACAAAAATTAACACGGCAGGTTAGCTCGTCATCCTCTGCTAATTTGCGATATACGTCAACCTGATCCAGAGATGACATATCCTGGACTGTTGTCACACCAAATTTTCTGCATTCCTCCAGTCCTCTTTTTGTTTCTTGCAACCTCCTCTCAAAGGACTTCTCTGGAATTGCTGCCTGAGCTTCCTCTAGCTTCGTTCCTCTCAAAATTCCAGTCTTGGATTCAATGCCCAGGTAGTCCAAGGCTGCCTTATTCGCCATCCCCACCAACCGATCATAGCGTGTAACAAGAACGGGATAGTTATTTGTCACATCATCAATCAGTGCTCTATAGGGTTCATATGGACGCTTTTTTTCGCTTCCCCCACTCGACCCTGCTGACCAGGCTTCGTATGCTCCCCAATCTCCACGAGTGATCCAACTTCCCTCTGGCAATCGCTGAGTTGCTTCAATTACCCGTGCTCTAAACAGACTATCTGAATTTACATCTAGCAGATTAATTCCCAGCAGTAAGCTTCCAGCTGATGCAAAATGCACATGCGAGTCGTTAAACCCAGGGACCATCAAACGGCCAGCTAAGTCAACTGTTTTGGAAGCCTTCGGAACATTTTCATCTCCAACAGCTACAATCCGATCACCCTTCACAGCTACCCATTTAGCCCATGGTGATTCGGATTCTCCTGTCCAAATTTTACCATTTGATAGGACAAGATCATAGCTGTCAGGACTTTCAGAATTTGAGCACGATGCAGCAATGCACGCGAGAAAAAGAACGAGAATCCAATTTGATTTCTTCATGGCTGTCAGGTTTGAATTAGAATTTAAACCCTGGAGCTTTCAGAAGCAAACCCGGAGAACCGACCAATGCTCATCAGAGCTACTTTGTATCAGTCAATTGTCTAGTCTCACCACTTTCGATGTCAACTAAAAACACTTCGCGATTTCCTGCTGCACAGGTGGTAACTAAAAACATCTGAGACAGGAGACTTCGGCCAATGAGCAAGGGTCAATACCTTGCAATGACACAAGCTGAAAAAAAGCGGCCGTGGACTTTATAAAAATGCTGTCAGGAACAACAATTTGTACCTATGAAAATGGTCATTTCTTTTCAGGATGAATAATAGACGCTCTAAGAAAACAAAGCTCCAGCAATGGTTGCCGTCATCATCGTTGCGAGAGTTGCGGCTACTAGCGCCCTTACTCCCAATCTTGAAAGGTCACCTTGACGATTGGGAGCCATTCCGCCAATTCCACCTATTTGGATTGCAATTGAACTAAAGTTAGCAAACCCGCAAAGGGCGTACGTAGAGATAATTATTGATTTCTGTGACAACATTCCCGCAGTCTTCATCTCTGCTAAACTTAGATAAGCCACGAATTCGTTGATCACCGTCTTTTGTCCCAGCAGACTACCAACCTTAATCGTGTCAGCCCATTCTACGCCCATTAAAAGCGCAAACATTCGAAAAATCTGTCCCAGGATATACTGAAGTGAGAATCCATCAAAGGCTCCATCCGTGGTAGCAACTACCCATTGATTTAGGCCAAACAGTTCTCCAATCCCATCAACCAGAATCCAGTTTAACGCATAAATAACAGCAATGAAAGCAAGCAGCATACCACCTATGTTTAGCGCGAGTTTCACCCCATCTGAAGCACCAGTCGCAAGGGCGTCAATCACATTTACTCCTACACTCTCCTTATTTACTGTAATGTTGGTATCAATTTTTTCAGGCTCCGTTTCTGGAAGAAAAATCTTCGCCATAACGATGGCAGCAGGCGCATTCATGATTGAAGCACTTAGCAAGTAAGTAGCAAAAATTCGTTGCTGTTCTGGATCACCAGCACCCAAAAAAGAAACATATGCTCCCAACACACTTCCTGCAATTGTCGCCATTCCTCCAGTCATCAGACAGTTCAACTCGGAATTGGTCATTTTACTAATAAAGGGGCGGACCAAAAGCGGGGCTTCCGTTTGTCCAAGAAAAATATTTCCAGCAGCAGACATACTTTCTGCACCAGAAAGACGCATGGTTTTAGCCATTATCCACGCAAATCCGTATACAATTTTTTGAAGAATTCCCAGATAGTAAAGCCCTGCAGTTACCGCAGAAAAGAAGATTACTGTTGGCAATGCCTGAAAGACAAACAGAAAGCCTAAGCTGTGGTTCACACCAGGAACAGCCTCACTGTTGTAGGCCAAATCACCATACAAAAACTCTGCTCCCTTCAAACCAAAGTTGAGGAAGGTGACAAACCCTGCGCTCACCATTGAAAAGAGTTGATTAACGAACGAAACGTTCGCTATAAGCAGCCCAATGATTACCTGAATGAATATGCCAGTGCCAACCAGTCTAAAGTCAACTTTTTTTCGATTACCAGAGAGAACCCATGCGATTGCTATTAAGCCTACTAACCCAATGAGTCCTCTTACGTAATCCATAAAATCAGTTTCGTTTGCTTAGCATGTCGCGAATTCGCGCTGCTTTTTCGTAGTCCTCGCTTTCTAGCGCTTCATTCAGAAGTTTCTCAAGCTCTGGAACGGGCATGTCATCCATACTTACCTCCTCGGGTGCTTCTACATGCGCCATTTCCTCTTCATACTCGTCTGTAAGCACAATACCTGCTTCGGTTAAGATGTTCTCGTTTGTGTAGAAATCCACAGAGAACCTCAATCCAATCGCAATTGCATCAGATGGTCGAGAGTCAATCTCGAACACTTTACCGTCATGTTCACAAATGATTTTGGCAAAGAAGACTCCCTCCTTCAAATTGGATATGTAGACTTCCTTTACGGAGATATCAAAATTATGGGAAAACGCTTTGAACAGATCATGCGTCATTGGACGATTAGGAACAATCTTCTCAATCTCAATCGCAATAGCCTGAGCCTCAAACATTCCAATAATGATTGGTAGTCTTCTATTGCCCTCAACTTCTCCTAAAACAAGTGCAAAGGATCCTGATTGAGATTGACTCGATGACAATCCCAGTATTTCAAGTTTTATTTTTTCATCGGCCATTAGCCCTGCGCCTTCTTGATCGCTTCCGTTAATTTCGGCACCACCTCAAAAGCATCTCCGACTACTCCATAGTCGGCTGCTTTAAAAAACGGTGCTTCAGAATCTTTATTTATGACCAGAATATACTTCGAAGAATTGACTCCTGCAAGATGTTGGATGGCTCCAGAAATTCCCACCGCGATGTAAAGAGAGGGACTAACTTTAATTCCCGTCTGTCCCACGTGCTCATGATGCGGTCTCCAATCCATATCGGAAACTGGTTTACTACAACCTGTAGCAGCACCAAGCGCCTTTGCCAATTCTTCAATCATTCCCCAGTTTTCGGGGCCTTTTAGCCCTCTGCCTCCTGACACAACCAAGTCCGCCTCAGGAAGTAAGATATCCCCCTCCGCTTTTTCAGTTTTGGTTGTTACAACCGTAAAATCACCATCGTTTATTGCTGGAGAAAAGGCTACTACTTCAGCAGCTCCGCCATCTTCCTTTATTGCAATTGCATTTTTCTTAATAGAAATAATTTTTTTGCTTCCTTCTAAAGAAGTCAAAGCAAATGCTTTCCCTGTGTATATACTTTTCTTTACTGTATATCCGGCACTCGTATCAGGGAGTTCGCTCACATTGGCAGCAAGTGCGGCATCCACCTTTATGGAAACCCGAGCTGAAACAGGATCTCCAAGTGAGCTTTTTGCTAAAACCAACAGATCAGCTCCCTCTTGATTCATTGCTTCCGCTATTGCAGAAGAGTAAGCCATGATATTTGGAGAGGCAAGTTTCTCATCCTGCACATGCAACACTTTGCTTGCTCCCGCTGCTCCCACCGAATCGAGGTTGGTAACTGTTCCAAAAACAATCGCAACGACATCACCTGAAGTGGCGTGAGCATAACTAACTGCCTCCAGTGAGGACTTTTTGACTTTTCCTTCGTCGGTTTCTATAAATGCTAGTGCTGCCATATCAGATTACTTTCGCTTCGTTTTTTAAAAGATTTACTAACTCATCCATATTATCTGGTTCAACAAGCTTAACACCACCCTTGGCAGGTGGAAGTTCAAATGAATTGACCGTTGTATTAGGAGCATCTCCAGTAGGTTCTTTCACCTCCAAAGGTTTAGTTCTTGCGCTCATGATCCCTCTCATGTTTGGAATCTTCCATTCGGCAATCGGTTCCTGGCATCCCGCCACGAAAGGCAATGGCAGTTCCATATGTTCCTTACCGCCTTCAATTTCCCTTGTGATTTTTGCAGATGTGCCGTCGACATCGAGCGTCATTACCGGAGATACAGAAGGAATACCTAGCAGTTCTCCCACCATGCTGTGCACCTGTCCCCCGTTAAAATCGATGGATTCTCGTCCCATAAGAATCAAATCATAGTTCCCCTCTTTTGCGACTGCCTCGATCTGTTTCGCCACAAATAAGGCATCTGTTGGAAAGGCGTTGATCCTCACTGCATCGTCGGCGCCTATTGCTAGTGCCTTTCTGATGGTAGGCTCCGTTTCAGCCTCACCAACGTTTAGTGCTGTTATACTTCCTCCTGACTGTTCTTTCAGTTCTACAGCTCTTGCGAGCGCATAATCATCATACGGCCCGATGATGAACTGAACACCATTTTTATCAAATTTGGTGTTTCCATCGGTAAATGCAATGCGTGACGTGGTATCAGGCACATGCGAAATACAAACTAAGATTTTCACTTTTTAGACTGTTTTATTATGAGTAAGAAAGGGAAGAAAATTCATTTTAGTTCCCTTAGATTTTCGAACCCCGAAGTTAGCAATTATGAGGAATTTGGTAACAGACTTTTATGAGCAATCCAATAAATAAATTTTAGGTCAGAACCCAACAACAATGGAGAGAGAAATATTAATCAGGTTATGTGACCCTACAAACTGCATATAAGGCTCGTTTTGCCCTTAAACTTAAATGACGTGTAAATGACGTGTAAATTTCTAATGTACTATTAGATCACAATTGGGCTATTTCGTTAGCATTGTCAAAATTTAAATGATATGAAGCAACCAGATTTAGGGCATAAAATATCTGAGCTTAGAAAGAGTAAGAATCTTACACAAGAGGAACTAGTAGAAGCTTGCAACGTGAGCGTTAGAACCATTCAAAGAATTGAGTCTGGTGAGGTAACTCCAAGGACTTCCACCATCAAGATTTTGCTAGCAGCGTTAGATGAAGATTTTGACTCATTTAGATCGGAGGTAAGAGGGAGTCAATCAAGTGAGAGTCTCGCTATTTTAGAAAGTTGGCTCAATACTGCCTGGATCTCAGGGATCGTTTATTTTATTCTGGGCTTTCTGGATGCTGCATTTGAATTCGGAAGGTTCGAGAGCGGTGATGTCGACACGTTCCCCATGATTTACATTTCAACCAAAGTTTTGTATCTGAGCTCGTACATCATATTTATGCTAGGCTTGATCAAACTTTCTGACTATTTCGGAAACTACTTACTGAAGATTTCGGCATACTTAATGATTGGTATTTTTTTCTACATGACCGCCTTTGACATAGCATCACTGTATTTTGAGGTGAGTGATTATAACCTACTCTTTCTAGCTGCTGGTGAGTCCATGACTGCCGGGGTGATAGGGGTAATTATTGGGATAGGGTTAATGCGTCTACAAGATAGTATGGGAGTTCTCGCAAAAACTGCAGGAATTATGGAGATCGTTGCTGGATTCTTTTTCCTGACAGTAATCCTTTTTTGGCTGGGATTCATCATGTTGATCCCCGCTACCATCCTGGAAATAATCTTACTATTTAAAGCTTCCGACTTTATAAGAAGCGAACGTACCAACTTATAAATACCATGAAAAATCTTTATTTAATAACTGGGCTTCTTTGCTCTTTATGGCTATGCTATTTTTTTTTCCAAAATATTATCGAGTACAATTTTGGATGGGAAAACCTACCAAGAGACTTATCTGAGTATTCTTTTGAAGGGAAAATTGATAGCGCCTATTTCGCAGAGATCCAGGCAGCAAGGCCCGAACTTCGTGAAATTCAAAGAGTAAGCAAAGCTCCCACAGTTTCCATTGCTATAAGTATCAATGAAAAAACAGTTTGGTCCGAAGCGCTAGGTCTCCAAGATATTCAGAAGAGGATACCTGCGGATACAAGCACTCAATTCCGGATCGGTAGCACATCCAAGGCATTGACCTCCTTGGCGTTGGGTAGACTCCTCGAAGAAAAGATGATTCATCTAGATTCTTCCATTCAATTTTATACAGGTCATTTTCAGAAGAAACCAAAAATCAAAATTCGACAACTTGCCTCGCACCAGTCTGGAATTCGTAACTACGCTGCGTGTCTCTGTTTCCCGGTTTGGGAATACTACAGAGACAAGTACTTTTTTTCGGTAGAAGAGAGTTTAAATGACTTTGAAGATGATCCACTCTTATTTCTGCCAGGTGATAATTTTTCTTACAGTACATACAATTACACAGCGCTGAGTCACGCGATGGAAAAAGTAGCCTCCACAGACTTTCTATCCTTGATGGAAAACCAAGTATTCGATCCCCTTGAAATGAGGTCAACTCAACCAAATTTCAAACATCGGACATCATCTGACCAAAGTGTATTTTATGATATTAGGGACGATGAATATAAAATTTCTCCAGATGTCGATCTAAGCAATAAATGGGCAGGAGGAGGTTTCATCTCGACACCAAGTGATCTAGTAAAGGCTGGGAATCTACTTTTGAATGAGCGGTTTCTAAGTAGTGAAACTATTCAAACGTTGATTGAGCCGCAGCGCCTGAACAATGACAGTATAAATGACCAAAAATATGCGCTTGGATGGCGACATAACAGATCACGAAGATTCTTCAACGGAAAAAAGGAAATTGAAATCATTCATCATGGAGGTATGGCAATTGGATCACAGTCGCTGCTCATTGTATTTCTTGAATACCAAATGGTCATTTCGCTACTGATGAACAGGACGGGCGAACAGGGAAAATTTCAGTTATTTGAGTACTTAGAGCCTATAATTGAAATCTTCATAAGAAAACTGGAAATGGAAAATTGATTTAGACACTACCTGTATCCAATCGCGAAAATATTTATTAGCGGAATTCAGTCAAGCCAGATTCCGCGATAGCGTTCCAACAGGAAAATATCGCACACGAACCCGCCCTCCCAAGGGTTACCTTTTACTAATACATTCATTATACACACGTAATGATTTTAATAAAAAGCTAAATAACTACTGACATCCGACTAAAGATGAGATAGCCAAAAAAGGGTTGTTTTTGTTCAAATTAAGGAGATTTTCCCATGTTCTCAAAACCACCCCCCGTCGAAGAGTTGAACAAATTGAGTTGTACTA
>Ga0316189_10001738_pt1 | contig 21604 bp, 23 predicted proteins | sample LowCovwburrow_MG_FD_204930 | JGI IMG/M metagenome (GOLD analysis project Ga0316189, IMG submission 204930) | Coastal sediment microbial communities from Maine, United States - Lowes Cove worm burrow | ecosystem: Environmental > Aquatic > Marine > Coastal > Sediment | place: USA: Maine... | reverse complement strand
TACCAAAATCACTGCGTTGGATACTGATCTTGCACACTTACGTGCTGAGCTGGGCTCTATCAATAAGAGTGTTGAAGAAGGACTCGATCGTCTAGGTGATACGGATACGGATCTAACAGCAAAAGTTTCAGAAACCTATAAGCGTTTGGGTGAGATAGATAATGCGTATAAGTCGTTATTAAAAATATCATCACGCATCGATACAGACATACAAAGGCTAAATGGCGATGTTAGTGATGTTGCTTCACAGTCAGCATCTGGCATAAAAAACCTTGAGCAGTCTACGATTGTTCAATCACATGAATTCGCACAAAAAAATCAGTTAGTTGTATCGAGAGTTAGTCAGCTTGTTGAAACCTCAAAACTGACCAGCGAGTTACTGGAGCAGAAAATTCAAGCAGCAACAGAGACAATGCTGCAGGTCGAAACACGTGTCGTTTCAGAGATTGAAACGCTTTCGGCGTCGACTAAAGATAAGACTGATGCGATAGGCGTATCTGTTGATAGTAATAAAGCAAGAATATTAAAATTGCAGTCGGTTGACGAGGCGATTATAAAACGTGCAACGACACTGGAAATATCTTCTGCTGAATTAACAGTAAAAAGTCAGGATATACAGTCGTCTGTCGAGCAGTTGCAGCTATCTACAGGTAATCTATCAACTGGCCTGAATGAGTTAAGTGAAAAGACAAGGGCGCTTGAAGATATAACAAATAATCATGGCACCCTGATTGGCGGTTTGCAGAAAGCAGGTTCTGATCTATCGGATAAATTGGCAATGCTCGCTGGCCGTGAAAGTAAACATTTCAATATTTTTACAGCCAGTTTTTTATTGCTGTTAATAGCGACTGCAGTCATTTACTTTGCGCAGCAAGATCAATTTGAAGTGGTGGGTGCAGAAGCTGCTAAACAAAATGAGCTCGTTGATAACAAGATTGCAAGTTTACAGCAGCAGCAAGTAAGCGCCAATGTAGATACAGATGAATCATTTACCGCTTTAGAGAGTAAAGTTGATGAGTTGAATGCGGCGATGCAGGAAGAGATGGTTCTGGTCGATCATAAGATGAAAAACATACAGGATCAGGTGAAAAGCGTAGAAGGCCGATTCAATAATGATTCACCATTTAGCCAGATCGGCAGTGACAATATCATTCATGGTTCACAGTGGATCACTGAACAGCCAAAAGAAAACTTTACGATACAACTGGCTTATGTAGGTGATACGAAATCACTGTATGAATTAGCTGAACGTCATAATCATTACTTAAAAGCTTCATTATCATATTTTGAGGTTAATGATAATGGTGTGATGAACTATGTACTGTTGTCTGGAAACTATGCAACACAGCAGCAGGCAGTGACAAAAATTAATTCTATGCCTCGTTATATTGATATGCAGCAGCCTGTAGTTAGAAACCTGGGAGCTGTGCAAAGTTACCTGGCTAATTAGTACAGGATTAATTAGTACAGAGCCAACTAAGTGCTACTTAATAAAATATTTCTGCCTGCTGTGAAACAATCTAAGTAAGCATGCAGTGATAAGTTTAACACTTGAGATATGAGTGCTGTGTTTGGTCTATATCTAAACACCTAAAGTTGATTTTAAACAGGGAAATTATGGAAAGTTATGTCTATTTCTAAGCAGTTAGATAATTGTTTTTGTCCTGTTGTTTTAGAACAGGGTGGAAAGGCAAGGATTAAGTATACCGGTGAAATCGTTGAATTGGGACGTGTGAGTGTCTACGGTATATCTTTAGTGAGGTTTTGCAGCGGCAGTGAACATCTTATGTCGAATAGATTTCTCGAGCCTGCATGCACTATTCACTAGCTTGAAATCAGAAGACATACATGTCTGAGTTCTACAGTCTTTTTTGTTTTAAGCGTTTACCTGGATAATGATTAAAACTTCATCGTCATTCTCGTTTGTCTCTTTGACTAGGTGACCATTGATGCGACACCATGCCGGGATGTCGCTTAATGCGCCTGGATCTGTGCAGGTCACTTCTAAAATATCACCTGCTGATAACTCTGCGATTTTATTCTGAGTTTTTATCACCGGCATTGGGCATAAAGAATTGCGGGCGTCTAGTGTATATGTACTCATAGTTTGATTAGTGTTGATCAGTTCTACTGGATGAATGGATTAATCAGAGGTTCCCTAGATATACCATTCCTTTTTTATCTCAGAGGCGGGCATCGGTGCTACATCTAACATCTGCTCTTCACCATCCTTGGCTGTAAATTTTACGGTTACGCTTTCAGCATCTCGCCCCTGACTAAACCTGACTGCGATGCGTGAAGCAAGTTTGATGTCTTCGACGTTTAATTTGCCATCAACCAGGGTCAGCGGTCCATTGTGGCTTTTTATTTCAATCGTTGCGAACTGTTTTTTATAACCTTTTAGAAATTTATTTTCACCGTCTTCACGACTGACGATCAATTTATAGTGTGGTTGTGGACGTAGATGCCTGCCAACCTTTAACAGCATGATGTCATCAAGTTCGTAGTCTTTTTTATTTCTTGCCTGCCACAGGTCGACCAGTTTGTCGGAATAGTTTTTATCGGTAAGAAAGCAGCAGCCACCAGCGGGTGTCGCATAATCTTCAAAGCCGAATTCTTTTGCCAGCGCCATCTGCGGTTTGCGGTTACGGCCGCTGAAGTCTTTTAGCTCTTCGCGGTTAACCCAGCCTTCACGTTCAGGTAAGGTGGCGGCTAAATTTTTCGCGCACAGAGGTCTTAACAATCGATCGTCCGCGCCTGATTCACGAACCACGACTGGCAACAGGTCCTTACGTTGCGACATCGGTCGTTGCCCCATGACTTCACCAGTGATAATAAAATCAAAGCCATTGTCATCCATCCATTGTTTGGCTTTGCTTACCATAAAAATTTTACAGTCCAGACAGGGATTCATGTTCGCGCCATAACCATGTTTGGGGTTAATCAATACATCCTTGTATTCGTCGATGATGTCAATAATGTGTAATTTGATGCCAAGCTGCTCGGCGCTCCATAAGGCGTTGTTGCGCTTGGGTTTGGCTTTGTCTTTTTTACGTATGGCGTGAGTATGGCCCTCGACGCAAAAACCGGTATAAAAGTTGATGCCTTCGACATGGATGCCCTGATCGATCATCAGTTTGGCGGCGAGTAGTGAATCAAGGCCGCCGGATATCAGGGCGACAGCCCTTTTTTGTTCAGGTACGGGTTGTTGTGGCATAGTAAAAAGAGAATTGGAACAAGGGGGCGGTATTATATCAAAGCAGTACAATATTACGGTGAATTAATTAATCACCGTAATATTGCAGGGGTAAAGGTTTGCCGTAGTGGCGTGTCGATTAGATTTTTTTTCTTCTAAACAGGGACAAAAGAGCAAGGCCTGAACCAAATAGAACAGAGCTTAACGGTAAAGGCACAGCTGTTAGATGATAAGCGCCTAAGCCTGAAAGAGCGGGTATGCTCTTATCGCCCAGGTAAATTCTAATATCGCCGAGTGGTGTTGTCTGATCAAAACCAAAAGTATCTAAATCAATCAATGCATAGGAAGCAAAGAAATCGACTTTATATAAAGCTTTTTGTTCTACAGTGATCGTGTCTGCGGTTATTCCTGCGGGAAGGTTCTCTAGTACACCGCTTGTATTGTAGAAGGTTGTTGAGTCGGTAACACCCATTTGTCCACCTTCAATAGTGCCATCAATAGAACCCTCAATGGAGCCATCAGCGCCTACATCGATAGAAAAAAGATAATCTTGCAGGCCGCTGCTGAGTACAGTGGCATTGCCTGCAAAAAACAGTACAAGGTCATCGCCTTCGCCATTATAAATATCGCTGCCAAAGGTTAAGTCGATGTAGGCGTTATCAGGCCCTGTGGGGATATGGTAGTCAAATGTCCGTGCGTATTTGGTGAGATCGTTACCGGTAACTGCAGCTTTTATGTCAGCCCCGGATATGGGTGGTGAGTTTACGTCACCATTGAATGTTTGGTCATAATACTGACCGGAGTGGCCTGCCGTATCATTGGCATAAATTGAAACGCCATCTTGAATTTCAAAAATAGTGGCTGCTTGCACATTGCTGAACAGGCCAATAATCATGGAAAGTGTACTAAGAGTTAAATTTTTCATAGCTGTCTCACTAAATTAAAATAGCCCATCAGACGGTCCACCTTTACCTGGTGGGATTGGTGGTGTAACAGGCAACGGTGGAGCAGGTGTTGGTGTTGGTGTTGGCGATGGCACAAATATAACTGGTGTGCGATCTTGTGGTGCCAGTGCGGAAACGCTGTTGATGCGCAATGACACTTTGCTGTCACGAGCATTTATTGCTCGTGTTGTTGGTGGTTGCAGACCGCCGGCAGCGGGCTCTATATCAAGTTCCCAAGGGCCCCATTGATGCACTGAGTCAACGTATGCGATCTTAGTGTTATCAGCATTGGCGTCTGCAATAGAGCTGGAGCAAATGACCAGAGACAGCGCTACGAATAACAACTTAGCTGTATTGTTGCAAAGCAATAGTGAGGATTGCTTTAAATGTGTTTGAGGGTATTTCATATTTTTCTCTTAATTTTTTAGCATTTAGACAGAACACGAATGTAATGTCTTGCAAACCATAATGCACAAGCTGTGCCAGTTCTGGTGAGTGATAAGTATAATCAGTAAGTTACAGGCTGCATTGGTATGGGAACTGCGACTTTATTTAACAACAATACCAGTTGTCTCTAGCTTAATTCAAATACTGTAAAAAATACTATTAATAATATCAATGTTTTCTAATGTAAAGGGAAACCTTCGTTGATTTGCTGTTATTGGCCAACCGCAAACAGGTGTTAGCCTTAACAGATAAAGCTTAAGGGTTTCAATAACTTATAGTATATCGCCGATGTTTTGTGGTTGCCAGTAAAATATGGCAGAGTGTGATGCAGTTAACTACTTGGAGTTTTGTATAAAAAACCGACAGATGACGAATTATATTACACTTTATGTATATGTTGGTTGATTTATGATCATGTGTGGGATAATCGCCGGTTTTGTAGCGGATTTGATTGTTGGATTCCTTTACACATTTTAGATATTTTGTGACAGTTAGTGCCTAAATGTCTGTGGACGATCGGCTTTAGTCTAAAGTTTTCATGTTGATTGAGTTCAAGTCTTCTAGTCTAGATGAAGTACTTGGCCAGGTTGATGGCAAAGGTCGTACGTTCGTAACTGAAAGCGCTAACATTGGAATTATTTTTGGTAAACGAAACATGAGTATTGAACGTCCAGTCGGTGAGCGGGCCGTCTTTAATGTCATAGTTATAACCCAGTATGTAACGGCTTTCGATTTCATCTCTTACAGTATTTGTTACTGGTTCGGCTGCATCAAAATCAAACTGTTCGAAGTTAAGGTTCAGATAAAAATTGCTGTTAGAGCCATAAGCGATAAAGCCGCCAAAGTATATCTCGGCGCTCTCAAAGCCAAACTGGTCATCATCGGCCGAGTGGTCTGTAAGTCTAAAGCCGGCTTCAATACCATTATTTATTCCATCAAATAAAACCGAGTAGGCGGCACCGGCCAGGATGCTGCTACCATCACGCCCCTGATCTTCGCTACGTGTAAAGTTATTGTCCATAAAGGATGCTTCGACGGTGATGCCTCGGTAATTACCGAGATCAAAAGTGACCAGTGGGTTTATGGAAATAAATGTTCCCAGTGTCGAGCTGCCAAAATAAGTCTGGTCGATTTGTAAATTGATGGCACCGCGCCATCTGCCTGTAGATATGAAAGCGGGGCCGGTGCTGGCACTGATTATATTTAAATTAAAATCACTGTTGCGGGTGTAATTGTTACCGGTCCAGGAGATCTGGCTTTGCCATTCAAAATGAGCGGCAGCGCCATCTGCATCAAAAGGTTTGTTGCTTTTATATCGATGCGAAGCGCTTAAAAAGGTATCTGTCCCCGGAGAATCGGTGTCTTCACCATCTGGAATGCTGTAGTCAAGACTGCCTCTTAACGGAGCGAAGTTGATATTATCGTTATATAACAGACCGACTTTTGCGTAATAGGAAAAGCTGTGTTCATCGCTCACTTCTAGTTCATCGCTGGCGAGCTGGCCGAGATAGGCCAATATTGCGAGCCTTACTTTTACGGGTGTTTCAGGGTTATCGAGTACAGTTTGAAATTCATGTTCGGCGTCTTCATATTTGCTGGCGCGATGGTAGCTTACCGCAAGTTCTAATCGTGCCCGGTTGAGTGATGGGCGGCGACTCAAAATGTACTCGAATTTCTCTATAGCATCATATACTTTGCCGTTATCACGTTCTTCCATGGCCAGATCAAATATTATTTGCGCGTGCTCATCAGAAAGATTCTCAGCTGCGAGCAGGGGTTTGAAAAACAGTAGCGTGGCAAATAAAGTGACCAGTAAGGCGATTGAACGCGTAGGGCTGGATGGGGTGAAGCTAGATGATTTAATGATGATAGATTTCATATGAAACAAAATAGTGCAGTATGTTTATAAGTTGAGTATTATTCTTCATTACCTGGCAGGCTGCTTACGAGGTAAGTTTAGGTGCATAATACTATAAAATGTAGTTTCCATTTAATAGGTAAAAAAGCAATGGCCACTCATAGTTGCCAAATCCATCCTGTATATGGTGTAACTTACTGAAGAAGGATTATACCTGTCAATGTCTGGAAAAGCCCAAAATTTATTTATCATATTGTTTTTACTGGTTAATTTTAATGCCTGGTCAGCTCAGGCCGGGTACATCAGGGCCGCTCCCGCTAGCTTGTTTGGTTACCATGAGATTCAAAAACAGAACCTGGACCTTTTTCCGCAATGGCTATCTGTGCTTGAACGCCACCTGTTAAATTTAAAAGATTCGCGTTCATGTCGAGCTGAAAAATTTAATCGATGTCATCTAAAACAGTGGCAGGCCTTTCTAGATAGCGTAAGACATTTGCCAGTAGACCAGCAGATCAAGCGGGTGAACACTTATGCCAATGCAAAAGAATACATACTGGATATAGAAAATTACGGCATCGCTGATTACTGGGCAACGCCAAAAGAGTTTTTGCTCAATAACGGTGATTGTGAAGATTATGCCATCATAAAAATGCTTTCGATGAAATGGCTGGGTTATGATGTAAAGGAAATGCGCGTCGTTGTGGTACAAGATACTAATCTGCGCATACCGCATGCGGTTATGGCGATAAGCAGTAACGACGATATTCTTATACTGGATAATCAGATTGAGGAAGTGATCTCACATGCAGACATTTTTCATTATGTTCCTGTTTACTCGGTCAATGAGGAAAGCTGGTGGATGCATGTACCGAATTAATAATTTTTATATGTGTAATGTTTGAGAATGCTGAATACGAGTAAAACAGGTGAATTTTTGAATAACAAGCCAACAATTTTTGCTTTTATATTATTGCTGTTTTTTATCAGCGGCAGTATCTGGCTGGTGTTTGAATACGTCTCTGCTGAAAAGCAGCGTGATAAGGATGATTGGCAGGCGCGTTTAAGTATCATGGCTGAGTCGCAACAGCATGCAATAGAAAAGTGGTTCGATGGACAGCTAGAAAATTTAAATGAACTGGCGAATAATCCTCTGCTGCAATTATATGTAAGCCAGCCGGTATCGGGCGAAGTTGTGCAGGATGAAACGAGTCGCGGGCAGTTGCATCATCTGAAAAATTTAATAAATGCAACTGCAGACCATGCTGGTGTATTTACCGCCATTAATAAAATAAGCAGTAATGTTGAAAATAAGGTAAATGACGGCATCGCTATCGTAAACGATAAAGGTGTCTTAATGGCCACGCGATATTTCCCGGGTAAAGATGCCGAGGTGATAAGGTCATATAAACATGCGTTAGATAAAAAAACAGTTTTTATATCTAATATTTATGATGCGGGAATGAGTGGTGAAAGCTTAACGCAGCCACGACTTATTATTGTCGTTCCTGTTAGTTCGGTTCAGTCGCTTAGTGTTAATGATATAAGAGCTGCGGTCGTTGCGGTAATTAATCCGAATGATAATTTATATAAAGTGCTATTAAAAGAATGGGTGACGACGACATCAGAGGAGTCATTATTGGTCTCATTAGACAAAAATAGCATTAACTACTTAAGTCCGCTGAGAGATGGTTTCAAGGTTTTTCATAAACAGGCTGCTGCACTAGCAAAATCACAACCATCGAATGCGGAAGTCGTGGTTGCAAATAATATTGGTGATTTTGTTTCCCTGGCTGATTATCGCCGTGTTCCCGTATTAGCGACGGCAAGAGTGATAAGAAATACCGCGATGGTTCTTGTGCAAAAGGTTGATGTCGATGAAGCACTCGCGGAATCTGTAGCGTATCAAAATTTTATCCTGACCATTTTTTTACTGGTCGTCTTTATCGTCACGATAAGTTTCATCGCTATCTGGCGTCATGCGACAAGCCTGCGATTACAGAAAGCTGCCAGACGGCTTGAGGCACGTGCGGCATTATTAAATGCTATCGGCGATAGCATTAAAGATCATATTTTTTTACTGGATCATAAAAATAAACTGGTATTCATTAATGATGCTTTAGCCAGATCTTTTTCTATTGATAATATTGATATCCGTGGCAAAGCATTAAATCATATCTTCAATAATGAGATAACTGGCCAGTTACTGGAGATCAAGCCAGATCAAAGTGGTGAAGATGTTCGCAACAGGGAGATGCGTCTTGCGTTTAACGGAAAACGGCATGATTACCACGTGTCCATTGTTGCACTGAAGAACGCAGATTATGAACAGTCGTATCTGTATGTAATGCACGATATCACGCAATTGAAAGATGCGCAGGGCCGGCATAACCGGGCGATGGACGGCATTATATCGACACTGGTTCAGGTTATAGATAAACATGACCCGCATTGTGCGCATCATTCAGAAAGGACGCGTGAAGTAGCGGTGGCAATCGCAAGTTCTATGGAATTGCGAAAAGAAAGAATTGATGCCCTTGCGATGGCAGCATTGCTTGCGAATATAGGTAAGTTGTTTGTGCCTGCAGAGATGTTGACCAATGTTGAACCGCTAACAGAGAAACAAGCGTCAATGCTGCGAGAGAACATCAACTATAGTGTCGATATTTTGCAGGGTCTCGAGTTTGATGGCCCGGTTATAAAGTTTGTTGAACAGAAAAATGAATGCCTCGATGGCAGTGGTTACCCGAGAGGAATTTCAGGTGATGATATCCTCATGGAGTCGCGTATCTTATCTGTGGCCAATGCATTTGTAGCGATGACCAGTTCCAGGGCTTATCGATCAGGTAAACCGATAAAAGAGGTGCTTGATATTTTAATATCTGAGGCGGGCAGTCGATATGACCGTCATGTTATCGCCGCATTATTTCATGTCGCAGAAAATCATTCTAACTGGACGCACTGGCAGCAGGTAAAATAGCTGTCTCACTAACGAAAATCGCAGAGTGGCTAGTGGTCACTCTTTATATCAAAGCGTAATCCTATTCTGGTTGAATCAATCAGTCATTCACTGGTCACAAAAACATGCTGGTTGAACACATCATTTTTGCACTGGTAATAATCCTCGGGCTGTCTCTTGTTGCGCAGCCGATCTCGAAATTTTTACGCATGCCTTTCGCAAGCATCCTGGTCTTAATCGGTTTTGTGGTATCAGAACTTGTCGTTTATGCAGGTATTGATACAGGGATCCGAGCAGATAATTTCCAGTCAATTGTTTTCTATGTTTTTATTCCGGTGCTCGTTTTCGAAGCAGCGTACAACATCGATAAACAACATTTAAAAAATAATATTGTCGTCATATTATTTCTAGCTATCGTTACGATGCTGCTAACCTGTTTTATAGTGGCTGCATTATTGTTTTATGGTATCGGGCATGCATCAGGGTTTCCCTGGATGGCGGCGCTTATAACAGGTGCAATTTTAGCAGCAACGGACCCTGTTGCTGTGGTAGCAAAACTTAAGGAGATGGCCGCGCCTAAGAGAGTGAGCGTTTTGCTAGAAGGTGAAAGTTTGTTTAACGACGCAACGGCTATCGTTTTATTTAGTGTGTTCCTGTCGATGGCGACGGCAGTCGGCGGCGAAGAGTATGTAAATGATCTGCATTCTATCGCTGAAGTGATAGTTCGTTTTTCTGTCATTTTTGTCGGTGGTGCACTGCTTGGTGCTTTTGTTGGTCTGTTATTTGGTTTTATACAAAAGACAGTAAAGCAGGATTTGTTGACGGCGGTGTTAAGCCTGTTGGCGGCATATGGTTCGTACCTTCTGGCTGAGTTTCTTATGGTGTCTGGTGTGATGGCAACGCTGCTGGCAGCATTATGTTTTTCTTTGTTGGTGCAGCAGGACAAAGAGTCGTCGGATGAAATGTCCGATACAAAAAATAAGCACCTGTGGGATGTGCTGTCACATGTTGCAAACGTTAGTGTGTTTCTGGTTGTTGGCGCGGTGATCAGTTTTGAGATGTTCGAGCAGCGCTGGCTGGCTATGTTGATCGCGATAATATCACTCTTGATGGCGCGCGCGGTTAGTGTCTATGGCGTATTGATGTTTTTTGCTTTCTTTGAAAAGTTGAAAGTATCTTTACCAATGCAGGCAGTGATGGTGTGGGGCGGTCTACGTGGTGCGGTGACACTTGCTCTGGCTTTGTCCCTGCCGATCAGTCTCGATTACTGGTGGACGATACAGTCGATTGCTTTTGGTGTGGTGCTGTTCTCTTTGTTTGTTCAGGCACCTACAATGCATCTGCTGATTAAAAAGATGCCTGTTAAATAGAGATAAAGGTAACAGATAAGCTGCTCTAAGCAGTCAAGCCTGAGCCGTTCAGCCTGAGCTATTTAGAGCTGAGCTCCATGAGTAAGTTGTTTGCATCACTACATTTATAGAGCATTGGGGGTTTGTGCCGTATAGGGTTATTGCACTGAATAGATCATTAGCAGTATAAAGCCAATTAGTACCGCAGCAAGCAGTAGTACAGTGCCCCAGTGTTTCTCTTCAGCATTCTTACTTTTTTCCATAGTGGCTTTTATGCCGGGAAGAAAGATAAAGAGCATTAGAAGGCCTAGTGCAGCAGCCAGTAATTGTTGCCATAATTCCATATTATCGACCTGCGGTATTTATTGAGCCGTGTGTCATTCGAAGATATAGTGTTTTTCTATAGGTTCGAGTATTTTCCATACACATTTCATGCCCTTAGGAAAAAATACCATGTCACCTTCCTGAATGGTTATTGGTTCTTCATTCTCCGGCGTCACGATGGCTTTGCCTTCGACGATGTAACAGGTTTCTTTTTTATCGTACGTCCAGTCAAACTCTGAGACTTCCTTAGTCCAGACAGGCCAGTCATCTACATACAAAACATCGAGTTTTGCCGGTGTTACATGGTGTTCGATAGTGATAGAGCTCATTTTTAGTCACTGAATTATTTGTCTGTGCTTATTATAACGTGAAATGCCCGTGTCGATGTATAATGCGCATCACTTTGTTTAATGATAAGAATAGTGATGAATGATTCCCTGATAATTGATGTTGATCTAGAAAAATTTGATAAATTGGTGCTGGCGGAGTCTCACCAGCGGCCAGTGTTGATTGATCTGTGGGCTGAGTGGTGTTCCCCGTGCCTGGTTATCGCGCCGTTGTTAAAGCGACTGATAGAAGAATACGAGGGTGAGATAAAGCTGGCCAAGATTGAGGTGGATGAAGGAGAGAATATGAAGCTGGCAGGCCGGTATAAGGTACGAGGATTTCCAACAGTCATCCTGATCGTCGATGGTGAAGAGATTAATCGTTTTAGTGGTGCAAAGCCATTGTCATTTTTACGAAATTTTGTTGCTGATAATATAAACATGAAATAAATGTTTTCATCACAGGCCGTGGTGGTGAATGGTTTAATCCAGGGGTCTTCTGCCCATACTTGATCAGGACCTCCCTGGTTTAAAAGTTTTTATTTTCTTAACGTATTGATCTGCCAGTTTGCTGTTCAGCAAATTTCCGTAATGTAATGTACGGTATGCTTTAAAGATGAACATCACGTCATTTCTGTTTTTTTTGCTAAGTGTTAATTCATTATATAGACGAGATTCGAAATCTATCGGTCCTTCACGAAGCTGTCGCTGAACACCGTAACGTTGTAGTTTTTGACAGAAAATATTGTAATAATGCTGAACGCGGTCTTTTTCTACCGTGTTCTGTTTTAATATAAGCCAGCTGATGATAAGGCCGGTTATGGTCAGGCAGGTCACTAGCAGTAATATTAAATTTGAAGATGTGGCATCTTCCAGACCGAGCGCTTTTAGTAGATCGTTTTGTTTTTTCTGGTTGAAGCTGATCACCCACTGGTTCCAGGTATTTTGAAAGCTGTCATATAGAAAGGCGGCATTTTTTATAAAATCACTGTTAGAGACAAGTAATAAGGGTAGTTTGTTTTTTTCGAGTCCAGCGTTTAATACTCCTTGTTCGACACGGTCGGGCGAAACGGCAGCAGTCGGATCAACCCTCTGCCAATGATCATCGATCCAGACTTCAGCCCAGGCGTGAGCATCAGACTGGCGGACTATCATATAATCGTCTAGTGGGTTGATTTTCCCACCCTGGTAACCGATGACGATTCGAGACGGTATGCCCACGGCGCGCATCAGATAAACAAATGAGCTCGCGTAGTGTTCGCAGAAACCACGGCGGCTTTTGAACAGAAAATCATCCATCGCATTATCACCGAGCAGGTCGGGGTTTAAAGTATAGATAAAATCGTTATCTCGATAGTACTTAAGTATGTTGTTTATATATTGCTGTTTACTATAGTTTGACCTGGCCAGTATTTTTCTTGCCAGGGAAATCGTTTCAGGATTTATATCGACAGGCAATAATCGGTTCTTGTAGTCCTCCTGCTCAAATAGTGCTCTATTAGTCGCATTGCTCTGAGAGACCATGCTGTAATTAATTACATTACTTATTTTTTTATCTGTTAGCAGCATCGCTTCACGACTGATGCTGTATTGATTGCTGTAATGAAAAGGATATTCCAGGGTGAGTAGCCAGCTTAAGTTTGTTGGTTCGAGTGTGACCTTATAGTGCAGAAGTTTTGTGTTGTCTTTACTAAAAGAGATGTTCGATTTTGCTGTCTTTGGCGCATCTCCTCGATGCCAGGTTTTACCGTCATATAGTGATAATACTGCGCCTCGCCAGTAGCGTAGATGATGCTCAGGAATGACATCATCAAATTTTACCCGGAAAGCAATACTGGGTGAACTGATGAGCCGGTTGATGCTTCCGGGTGACATCTCTTCGCTCAAGCCAGTGTGTCCAGAGAATGCGTCTTGTGGCAGTGCCCATAAAGGCCCCGGTATCCGCGGGAATAAGAGAAACAGAATGAGCATAAAAGGGATGGCGTAAATAAAATACCGGCTAGCCATTTTCAGGCGAGTATTAAATGAAATGGTTTCCAGTCGGTCACTTATGGCGATGAGTATCGTGGTTAAAATTATCGTAATTAAGAATACATAAATGATTAACCAGATAGACTGTGAGATAAAAAAATTGGTGGCGATGATAAAAAATGCACTGTAGATAATTATATAGCAGTCGCGAGTGTTTTTTGTTTCAAATAGCTTTAGCGTGGTCATCAATATTACTAAGGCTATGCCTGACTGCTGTCCTAGTATCTGACCATAGGAATAAAGTATGCTAAAGAATACGGTAATAATAATTATTAGCTGAGCTAACTTCCCGGGATTTTTTTTATTATTTCTTATTATATGTATCTGCCATAAACTTAGAGTGATGATGAGTAGTAATATGGTGATAGGCAGCTCTGTATACGAGGGCAGTGCGGACAGGTGAATACTCGCCAGCAGAGAATATAAAATATTGTTGTTTGGTTTTTCCTTAAATGTTCGCACTTGTTTTTTCTTAATAATGTATTTGTTTCAATGCTGATCAATGTAGAGCCAGGGCAGTCAGGCACTGGTGGTAGTGCTTTTTTCCTTGATCAGGTTCTATCTGCTTTTCTGGCAGTCTTAAGCCATAGAGTTGCTGATTTTTTTCGGCATTTATGATTAAACTGGTCATGATTGATAAACGATGCTCTATGTCCCGCGCAGGTATGTCGTACCAGTTAATCCAGTAGGTGGCGGGCATAGAGCCGATAAATACTTTTGTAAACAGTTCGTCATTTTTTGCTGCAGCTTTCCATGAGATACGATTGGCTTTATCGCCATGATGATATTTTCTAAGGTGACTGAAGTTTTCCAGGCCTGAGCCTGGGTGTTCCTTATCGCCACTTTCGCTATGCTCGTATTCAGGCAGGTTGATGTTTTTTTCAGGGGTGGGATAAACAGTGCAGGCCATAGATAGATCGATCCATGTCCAGGCGACAAATAACCCGGAAGGAAACTCTGTGTAAAGACGAAAACGCCCTGCATTTAGTTTGCCGCGTTTTTTTGTAATAACTTTAAAGGTGAGGTGCTGGCTGCTGTTTGCTTTGCAGTCGACGATGTCATGGTCGATACCCTGATGATTTATTATGATCGCATGACGATGCAGCAGTTGATGATTGATTAGCTGAACACTGAAGCTTGCAGCTTCGCCAGAAAATACAGCTGTAGCATTGTCACTTTTTAGTTGCAGGCCGGCAAGGTTTCGCCAGGTAGATAGCAAAAGAATATTACCGATCCCTGCCAGTAGAAAAGTTAAGATAAAACCCAGGTTCTTCTCGTAGTTAATGGAGCCGATTAAAAGTGTTAACAGTAATAGTGAAAAAATTAATCCTGCTTTTGTCGGTAAGATATACACCCGGTCACGCGTTAACGTTACAGTGCCGTCAAAAGGTCCGCTGCGTTTGGTTATGAATTTAAAAACGGGTCTTCGACTGAAGTCCGGTACTCGAAAAAGTCGAAGCGGCTTATGGGGTAAATAATTTTTAAACACAGGCATCAGGTAATGCTGGTTGATTCCATTATTAATTCTGCGGCTGTTGCGGTTGGTTTTAGATTATTTTCCAGGTGAACGGGTAAACGATGGTTGGCGACGGCGGGCAGTATAGTTTGTACGTGTTCAGGTAATACATATTTTTCGCCCTCGATAAAAGCATAGGCTTTAGCAGCATTGATTAATGCCAGACCGCCACGTGGTGACAGACCGAATTCAAATGCACTCGTCTGTCGAGTAAATGCAAGAATCGATTGTACGTAATCAAGTATCGCGGGGGAAACATGTAATGATGCAGCGAGTTGCTGTAATTTAAATAGCTGTTCTTTGCTGCAGACCGGATTTAAGTTTTTAATAATCGTGCGCCTATCATCACCTTCGAGTAACTGGCGTTCAGCCTTCATATCCGGATAGCCTAAATCAATACGCATTAAAAACCGGTCGAGTTGCGACTCGGGTAATGGGTAGGTGCCAATTTGATGTAATGGGTTTTGTGTGGCGATAACAAAAAAGGGTTCAGGCAATTCACGTGTTTCACCTTCGACAGTAACCTGATGCTCCTCCATGGCTTCGAGTAATGCGCTCTGCGTTTTAGGTGTGGCCCGGTTTATCTCATCAGCGAGTATGAACTGTGCAAAGATAGGCCCGGGATGAAACTCAAATAAAGATTGTTCTCGATTAAAAACAGACACTCCCAGTACGTCGGCAGGTAATAGGTCACTGGTAAATTGAATGCGGTGAAATTCGAGTCCCATAACCTGTGCCATGGTATGAGCTAAGGTGGTTTTTCCAACACCGGGCTGATCTTCGATAAGACAGTGCCCTTTGGCAAGCAAACAGGTCAGGGCCAGTTTTATCTGATTATTTTTACCCAGTATTACTTTGCTGACCTGCTTTATTGCGGCAGTTAGTAGTTCCGAGTTGGATTCAAGTTGATGTATGTTTGTATTGTCCATTATTTATCTTTACCGGCTGAGTTAGATCGCTACATTATATTTATTAAGGGTAGTCAAATTTGACAAAGAGTTGATAACTACGAGTCTTTATAAGGAATAAAGTTTTGATTCAAGTCATTGAAGTACGCCTCACACTGTCATAGAATAAAAGTGTTCGAAAAAAATAAATACTGATAACGGAGTAAATGATGAAGTTAATCTTACGATTATTTATGTTGCTGGGTCTGTTGCTTGCGGCTACCAGCAGTTATGCTTTCTTCTGGGACGACGATAGTGACTGGGAATGTATGGGGCCTTTTGGAGAGATTCCAGGCTGTAATCCATATGATGAGTGGGATCCTCGTTACTGGATGGAAGAAATGGAGCAGGAGTTCGATGACGATGATGATTACTATCGTGGTGGTTATGGCGGCCCGTACGGTGGTTATGGCGGCCCGTACGGTGGTCCTCGTAACTATGGTCCTCCTCCAGGCTATGGTCCACCTCCAGGTTATGGTCCACCTCCAGGATATGGTCCAGCGCCTTATGGTTATGCGCCACAGCCTCAATATGCACCACAACCTGCACCTCAGCAACAATACGCACCGCAACGTGCACCTCAGCAACAATACGCACCAGCACCAAGGTAAGTTTGTTTCTGTCCTGAGTGTCAGGAATATAAAAGCCCTCTTATGAGGGCTTTTTTTATGTCCATGGATGGACGGTATGTCGCAAAGAGCCAGGGAAGGCGGTGTGGCGGGTACAGGAAGTACGGTATTCCGCAAAGAGGCAGTACAGCTAGTAGTTTGTTCTTATTTAATAAAATGTCAGCATTTATCGGCCTCATAGCTTATTTCATTAATAATGTACGAACTTTTTAATGGGCCATCTTTAGTCTCAACAGTAATATTTATCTCATCATCCAGTGATTTTCCGAGTAATGCCTTACCCATAGGGGAGTCCATACTGATATAACTTAGCTTAGGATCGAACTCATCGGGTCCGACAATGCGATAGGTTTTTTCAGTGCCTTTCTCATCCTCTATAGTGACCCAGGCGCCAAAGTAAACTTTATCGGTATCTTTTGGTATGCGGTCAACCACCACCATGTCATCCAGTCGTTTACGCAAAAAACGTACACGCGAATCGATTTCTCTGAGCTCTTTTTTTCGGTAAATGTATTCTGCATTTTCAGAGCGGTCACCCTCTGCTGCAGCCGCTGAAAGGAATCGCGTAACTTCCGGGCGTTTTTTTTTCCACAGGTAATCATGCTCTTCCGTCAGGCGCTTATGGCCTTCAGCTGTGATATATTTTGAGCCAACAGGTTGTGGCGGTCGGTATCTGCCCATTTGTCTAGTTACTTATTGAGTGCTGATTATTTATGAGTATAGAGTTTAACGAAATTCCAGACTGGGTGTGCTGGATAGCGCAAGATGCTGACGGTGGTTGGTGGGGATATCAGGTTGAGCCAAATCTGTCGCATAAAAGCTGGTATGAGAATGAAGTCGGAAAAAGTGTCCGTTTGGGGATTGGGCCGCTAATTTTAGACTGGAAAACAACGTTAAAACGCATAATATGATAAAAAATCATCAAGTTACGCGATTTATATAAAATATTTATAAGAAGTGTGCTATAACTGTACCGTCAAACAATAATAATTATAATAAAGGGGGATTAAATGGACATTAAACAACTACAAAAGGGCGCTCAGGCTAAAATTGCAAGTACAGGTCAGATTGTTGAAGTGAAACGCGTCAGCAACCATGGTTTCTCTGTGGTACGTTTTCAAAGCGGCGGTGACTATATGATCTTAAATGATCGTCTGGAAACAGTTGAAAGAGAAGAAGTACAGCATTAAGAACTACTGATAATTTTATCCTTATATTAGGCGGTTGAAGTTTTTATACTTCAACCGCCTTTTTCTTGACATCAGAATTTATAAGCGCATTCTATATGTTGCATCGATATTTGGTGCGTTGATATCAACTCAATGCAGAGGTGTCAGCTATGTCGAGAAAAGATTCTGAAAGTAATGTTGAAAAAATCGAACGCCGCAAGCACTGGCGTGACCGACGACAGTCCAGCGATGATCGCAGAAACCAGCAACGATTACGACTGGTTACATATGATTGCAGAAGTGGCCAGCCACGTCGAGAATCTGATGTAAGCGGTAAATTGGCTGATGGTGATGTCTGGTGGGATAAGGATGCCGGCAAAGAATGAGTGTGTGGTTCTTGATTTAAGTTTTGACTTTGATGTTAAAAAATACGGCATAAAGTACAGCTGCAACAATTAGCGTTAGCACTGAAGCGAATCCCAGGCCAAACATTATGACAACGGCCATGTCTAAAAAGAATACATCGCTGAGCAGAGGGGCCGTGCCAGGAATGATGGTACAGGCAGCCATCATTTGTTTTTAATTTGAATATCTGAATATATCTAGTTGTAATAAACGTATTCGTTTAGTCATTATATCTGGCGACCCGCAATATTATGTAACCGGCAACTCCGGCAGCAAACGAGGCGACCAGGATCGCAAGCTTATCTGCCTGTTGATACAGGTTGCCATCAGTAAAAGCGAGCGAGTCTACAAACAGGCTCATGGTAAAACCGATGCCGGTCAGAATAGAAACGCCATAGAGCTGCAACCATGTGCTGTTGTCAGGAATTTTTGCCAGACCAAGTTTGATCGCAATCCAGCTAAAACCAAAGACGCCGATCTGTTTACCAAGAAACAGGCCGGCCATGATGCCTAGAGGAACACTTGCAGTCATTTGATCCAGTGAGACATTACGTAGGTCGACACCAGCGTTCACGAACGCGAATAAAGGCAGGATAAAGAATGCGACCCAGAAGTGAAGGTCTTTTTCCATTTCTTTTGACATGGAATAGTTGTTTCCATTTTCATCTTTAGTCTTGCTGTTAAGAGGTATGGTAAAGGCTAAAGCGACGCCTGCTAAAGTTGCGTGCACGCCAGATTTTAAGACACTGACCCATAGCACTACTCCGACAACGATATAAGCGGCCTTTTTAGTAACACCCATGCGATTCATGATAACGAGGATCGTTAGTGCTATAGCCGCGGTGGTAATAGACAGTGTTGAGAGTTCTACGGTATAAAATAAAGCGATGATGATGATGGCGCCAAGGTCATCGATGATGGCCAGGGCCATTAAAAAAATCTTTAGTGAAAGTGGTACGCGTTTACCAAGTAATGCCAGAATACCCAGAGCAAAAGCGATGTCTGTGGCTGTGGGAATTGCCCAGCCGCGCATTGCTGTATCGTTGCCAAAATTAATGTAGGCATAAAAACAGGCGGGTACAACCATGCCGCCGATGGCAGCAATACCGGGCAGTGCTATCTGGCTTGGTGTAGAGAGCTGACCTTCTAAAAACTCCCGTTTTACTTCAAGGCCGATCAACAAAAAGAAAATCGCCATCAAACCATCGTTTATCCACAGTAATAATGGCTTTGCTATATGTAACTTGGCAAAACGAAACTCGACCGGAGTATTTAAAAAAGCAGCGTAAATTTCGCTGAATACCGAGTTTTTTAATGCCAGTGCAAGCAGGGTGACAAAGATCAGTAGAATGCCGGAAGAGGATTCTTTTTTAATAAACTCTTCTATAAAATTCATAGAGTGAATTCCATGTGATTTTAGTTAGTGAATTTTTTTGTCTGTAGCGTCTATCATTTCTGACTTGTTTAAAGGTTGTATCAAAACCCATGGTTTGACCACATTGGCCCAGAATGTGACATCGTCCTTATGCCATTTTTTTGCCTGTTTGTCAGTAACTTTAGCAACTTCGCCAGAAGTTAACCATTTACTGACTTCGTCTTTATTGTCTAAAGAAAAAGCAACAGCGACATCGAGCAGGTTGGTGTTAGCACCGACGTAGATCAACCAGCCGCCGGCGAAAAAACGCTGCAGTTCGTTCCAGTTGATCTGTGATGTTTCATTATTGATGTTGGCACGCAAAACATCATTGTCAGTCGTTTTTATATCGTCGCTAGTCATCGAAAATGTTGTGCTTATATGTCTGCCTGAATGTAGAAACAATGATTGGCATCAATCGTGTTAGCCCGTTTTGTTCATATTGGCTGCTCATTTGAGCGGCTCGCTTGAGCTACGCAAAACCATAGATGAAGTATAAACATGTCCTTATGTTTTGACTACATGACTTAAGGGTGAAACTGGATTATATCGGTATTGTTCACATGGCCTTGAGCAAGGCCAGGTCTTTTCTTACCAGTGAAGCTGAATCATCAAACATCACCTGCTCAGCATCGTTCATGTCCAGTTCTATGATATCGGCAACACCATTTTGACCCAGCATGGCGGGTACACCGATGGCTATGTCCTCATGACCGTATTCACCCTCGAGCAAACATACTGTAGGCAGGATGCGGTTGCGGTTATGCACGATGGCATCGACCATCTCGGCAACCGAGGCAGCAGGGGCATCGTATGCGCTGCTATTTTGCCTTAAGGCGAGAATCTCGGCACCGCCATTTCGGGTGCGCTCAACAATGGCATCCATCCTGTCTTTGTCGATGAATTTTTCGACAGGTATGCCGGCAATGGTGCAGTAACGCAGCATCGGTACCATGGTATCGCCATGGCCGCCAAGTACCATGGTGTTGATGTCCATATTGGAAAAGCCTGTTTCCATTGCGATAAAACTCGCCATGCGGCTGGAGTCGAGTACACCGGCCTGGCCAAAGACACGGTTACGTGGCCAGCCGGTTTTAAGGAAGGCGTGATAAGTTATAACATCTACAGGGTTAGTGACAAATAACAGGATGGCGTCAGGTGCGTATTTCATGGCGCCATCGATAATGCCGTCCATGATCGGGATATTGCTGGACAATACCTCGGAGCGTGACATGCCGGGTTTTCGCGGTAGCCCGGCAGTGATAATAATGATTTCAGAGTCTGCCATCAAGGCGTGATCGACACTGCCGATCAGCCGTGTGTCGTATTCAAAAATAGGTGCTACTTCCTGAATATCCAGTGCCGCACCTTTAGCTGCGCCTTCGTGGATATCTAACAGTACAATTTCGCGGCAAAGATTTTTGGCGGCTAAAAATTGTGCGGTTGATTCACCGACGCGTCCGGCACCGACGATAGTGATCTTGTTCATGGAGTACTCTCCTTTTAGAATTTTGATTACTTACATAATGATGTGTTTTAGCACTTATATCTGTCGACAGGCTAAATGCTTAAAAATTCAGTTATAAAATAACTGATGATGCAATGTGTTAGTTGAGGTTTATTTGTGTTTTTTAACAGAGTTGAATTGAGCCAAAAAATTTGTAACAGCGTGCCAGTAAGCCTGACTGTCAGCATATTTTTTCCATAAAGCTTTTGAGCCATGTTTGCCGGCTGTTTCAGGTATGAAGCTTTGTCTGTTAGCGGCATCGATAACATCGTAGATGGGTGACCAGTCAGCAACTTCACTTTTTGCTGAGGTGATGAATGTTGGTGTTTTAATGTTTTTAGCGGAGTCGCGTATCCATGTTTTGCTTTTGCCAACATGGGAAAAATACTCGCCCGGTGAAAATGCGAGCACACCATTGATAAGTCGTGGCTGATCTCCAGCTACTTTGAGCACCAGCGCAGCTGAATAGGAACTGCCCCAGGCGATAATCTTGCTGCTGCTGTAATGTTTTCTTGCGTATTTTAATGCGGCGATGATGTCGGGCAGAGCATCCGCATAACTTGTCGGCAGGTTTTTATTGCTGGCG
>Ga0316189_10001737_pt1 | contig 21608 bp, 22 predicted proteins | sample LowCovwburrow_MG_FD_204930 | JGI IMG/M metagenome (GOLD analysis project Ga0316189, IMG submission 204930) | Coastal sediment microbial communities from Maine, United States - Lowes Cove worm burrow | ecosystem: Environmental > Aquatic > Marine > Coastal > Sediment | place: USA: Maine... | reverse complement strand
CAATAGGCCTTTCATATCCATTTCAATCAACGGGGCGATGATGTCGTGGACATCGCCACCGGAGCAGAAATTGCCTCCATTGGAGGTGAAAACCACGGCTTTAACATCATCGGCATAAACCAGATCACGGAACATATCACGAAGTTCAGCGTAGCTATCAAAGGTCAACGGGTTTTTACGTTCTGGTCTGTTGAGACAGATAACCGCAACTGAGCCTTCCATCCGCCAGCTGAAATGTTCAGGTGTTAGTTTGGCCATTGAACTCATTCTTTCCTCTCCCAGTCACTGCTTAGTCTTGCCAGTGTTAGTTGCAGCTCATCAGCTTCTTCACCGGTAAAATCCTGCAATAGTTCATTGACCCATTGCTCATGGGCTGCAGCCATGGTTTCAAAGCTCTTGGTGCCGTTGATTGTCAGACAGATAATCCAGGTGCGTCTGTCGCCATCGCGTTGTGAGCGCAGAACAAGGCCGTCCTTTACCAGTCGATCGACTATACCGGTGACATTGCCATTTGAGACCATCAGGTAACGGGATAATTGTGACATCATCATACCATCTGGTTGCCGGTAAAGGGCTGCCATGACATCGAAGCGTGGCAATGTGACATCAAATTCGCGGCGCAAACGGTCACGGATTTCGGCTTCGATAAAGCGAGATGCTCTTAACAAGTTAATCCACAACCGCAAACGGGATTTGCTGGTGTCTGGTGTCTGTTCTTTCATGGTGTCGAGGGCTACCATGTTTCTCCTCCCGATACGGAAATTGCCTGTCCGGTGATGGCGTCAGATCCAGGTCCAACCAGCCACATGACACTGGCCGCGACTTCATGGGGTTGAATAAAACGGCCCATTGGATTGCTGCCGGTAAGGGAATGGCGGGCATCCTGTTCGCTCATGCCGGTTTTTTCGACTATGTTGGCAATGCTGTCGGCCAACATATCTGTTTCTGTAAAGCCGGGGCAAACAGCATTGACGGTAATACCGCTGCGAGCGGTTTCAATTGCCAGGCTGCGGGTTAAGCCAATTACCCCGTGTTTTGCAGCACAATATGGTGCGACATAACCATAGCCTTTAAGGCCAGCAGTAGAGGCTATTGAAATCAATCGTCCCCATCCTGATTTATTCATCTCGCTCAGGCCTTGTTTGAAAGTCAGGAACACACCGGTCAGGTTAACTTCAAGCATGTGGTTCCATTGATCCAGTGTGGTTTTGGCAAAGGGCGCACTTTGTGCGGAACCGGCATTGGCGACAACAATATCGGCCGGGCCAAGTGCATTGCGGGTTGCTGCAAAAATTTCAGCAACCGAAGTATGATCGGTAATATCGCCGGTTATAGCTTTTATCTGCTGATGCTGTTTACACAGTTCATCCAGAGGTTTCTGACGGCGTCCGGTTATCATGACATTAGCGCCAGCCTTTGCCAATTCAAGCGCAATGGCAGCGCCGATGCCTGAACCGCCACCTGTCACCAATGCCACTTTTCCGGTTAAATCAGTCATCGCCTATACCCTGATGGTCATTGCTTCACCCCGTTCAGCCAACCGTTTCATTTGTTCGCCTCCTGCCTGGTACGGGGCTGGCCATTTGGTTTGACTATCTCCCAAAGCTGCACCGGCGTGCAAGGTCCAGTACGGATTTGCAAGATGGGGGCGTCCAAGACAGACAAGATCTGCCCGTCCAGCCATCAAAATCGAGTTGACATGGTCAGGCTCATAAATATTTCCAACGGCCATGGTGGCAATGTTTGCTTCATTGCGGGTTCTGTCTGACAGGGGGGTCTGGAACATGCGGCCATAAACCGGTTGGGCCCGTGTCGATGTCTGACCGGCAGAGATGTCAACAATATCAATTCCAGCTGCCTTTAACATGCGGGCAATATCAACAGCATCGTGCGGGGTTATTCCTTCACCCTCAAGCCAGTCTGTGGCTGAGATACGAACAGATATGGGTTTGTCATCGGGCCATGCCTTGCGTACTGCATTGCAGACTTCAAGGGGGAAACGCATACGGTTTTCAAGACTGCCACCATATTCATCGCGGCGTTTGTTCATCAGCGGGGTAATGAATGACGACATTAAATAGCCATGGGCAAAATGAAGTTCGATCATGTCGAAATCGGCCCGGTTGGCCATTTGTGCTGAAGCCACGAACTGTCCGGTGATGGCATCCATATCGGCCCGGTTCATTGGGGTGGGTGTCTGGTTGTTGTCAGACCATGCAATATCGGATGCGGCAATCAGTGGCCAGTTATCTGTTTTTAGCGGTGCGTCCATATCTTGCCAACCAAGTTGGGTTGAGCCCTTGGGGCCGCTGTGGCCAAGTTGGCAACAGATTTTGGCGTCTGTTTCTTTGTGAACAAAATTGACAATGCGCTGCCATTGGGTTTCATGTTCGGGGGCATAAAGACCAGGGCAACCTTGGGAAATGCGGCCGTTGGCACTTATAGCGGTCATTTCTGTGATCACCAGACCGGCGCCGCCTTTGGCCCGTTCGCCATAATGGGCCAGGTGCCAGTCTCCGGGTATGCCGTTTTCGGCTTTGTATTGGGCCATGGGCGAGACGACAACACGATTGGCAAGCTGCATGTCACGCAGGCTGAACGGGGCAAACATTGGTGCGCGCACGGTGCCTTTGGGCGCGCCGGCCTGTTCCTGAAACCAGTTTTCAGCCGATTCAAGCCATTTTTTGTCACGCAGTCTGAGGTTTTCATGGGAAATACGTTGTGATCGGGTCAGAAGGGAATAATTGAACTGGACCGGATCAAGGCCCAGATAGCGTTCAATGTCTTCAAACCATTCCAGCGAATTGCGGGCGGCCGATTGCAGGCGCAGAACCTCAAGACGCCGCTCGTCCTGATAACGCTCAAAGGCGTCCTGCAAATTTGCTTCACTGTGCAACAAATCAGCCAGCGAGATGGCGCTGTCAAAGGCCAGCCGCGAGCCTGAACCTATGGAAAAATGACCGGTGGCGGCGGCATCGCCCATCAGAACGATGTTTTGATGGTGCCACTTTTTACAATTCACCCGCGGGAAGCTGATCCAGGCCGAGCCGCGAATATGGTTGGCATTGGTCATCAGGGCATGGCCACCAAGGTGTTTGGCAAAGATTTTCTCACAAGTTGCAATGGATTTTGCCTGGCTCATATCAGCAAAGCCATAGTTATCGAATGTTCCTTGTGAGCATTCAACGATGAAGGTCGCGGTATCGTCATCAAACTGATAAGCGTGGGCCCAAACCCAGCCGTGTTGGGTTTCCTCAAAAATAAAGGTAAAGGCATCGTCAAATTTCTGATGGGTTCCGAGCCAGACAAATTTGCATTTGCGGATATCAATATCGGGTTCGAACTGGTTTTCAAACTCGCTGCGGACCTTGGAATTCAAACCATCGCAAGCAACGACCAGATCATATTTTTCAGCATATTCTGAAGCACTTTTCGCCTCGGTTTCAAATTTCAATTCAACGCCGAGTTCGCGGGCACGTTGTTGCAGGATGATCAAAAGCTGTTTGCGGCCGATGCCACAAAAGCCGTGTCCCGATGACAACATTTTCTGACCCTGGAAATGAACAGCAATATCATCCCAGTAGGCAAAGTGGGATTTGATCTGGGCAGCGCTTACCGGATCGTTCTGGACAAGATTATCGAGGGCGTCATCAGATAAAACCACCCCCCAGCCAAAAGTATCATCGGGCCGATTACGCTCGATCACTGTGATTTCATGTGCGGGGTTTTTCAGTTTCATACTGATGGCAAAATACAAACCGGCCGGACCACCGCCAAGACATATCGCTTTCATTTCCATCCCTTTTTGCAAATAGCAACAGGGAGAGAATGACATAAAGCACTAGCAATTTCAAATATAAATATTTTATGCTTAAACTATTTAGTCACATGCTATGGATAACTTGCAAACTGCAACTTTCAGGATATTCAGGCGTAGGGGTTTTTGCCAGCGCGCAAATGGATGCGAATGGGAACGCCCTTCAGACCAAAATCAAGTCGCATGCCGTTAATCAGATAGCGTTTATAGCTTTCGGGTAAATCATCAGGGCGCGAACAGAACAGGGCAAAGGTGGGCGGACGCGGTCTGGTCTGGGTGATGTAACGCAATTTTATCCGCCGTCCACCGGGGGCCGGTGGCGGGTGCTGGTCAACCTGAAAAGCCAGCCATTTGTTCAATTGGGCCGTGGTGATGCGTTTGTTCCAGATGGCATAAATTTCAAGCACAGCCGGCATCAGGCGCTCCATACCCTTACCTGTCTCAGCTGATAGAGTGATGAGCGGAACCCCGGCCATTTGTGGTAACAGGCGTTCGACTTCAAGCTGGAGGTTTTTCAAGGTGGCCGGTTTGTTTTTGATTAAATCCCATTTATTGATGGCGATCACCAGGGCCCGGCCTTCACGTGATATCAGGTCGGCAATGCTGAGGTCCTGACGCTCTAGTGGTACGGTGGCGTCAATCAACAGGACCACCACTTCGGCAAATTTGACGGCTCTTAGGCCATCGGCCACTGACAGTTTTTCAAGCTTGTCCTTGACGCGGGCTTTCTTGCGAATGCCAGCTGTGTCCCACAAGGCGATCTTGCGGTTATTATAGGACCAGTCAATGGCGATGGCATCGCGAGTGATCCCGGCTTCTGGTCCGGTCAGCAACCGGTCCTGACCTATCATTTTGTTGATCAGGGTTGACTTTCCGGCATTGGGCTGGCCGATAATTGCCAGTCGAAGGGGTTTGTCAGGGTTATCTTCTTCCAGATCATCAATATCCTCTGGTGGCATGCTTTCAACATAGCTTTTCAAGGCCTCATACAGATCATCAATGCCGATGCCGTGGGCACCTGAAAACTCGATTGGATCACCAAGGCCAAGGCTATATGCTTCATAAAGGCCTGATTGTGAGGCTTTGCTTTCTGCCTTGTTGGCGAGTAAAATCACCTTTTTGGCTTTTTTGCGAACCAGATTGGCGAAGAACTTGTCCATCGGCATGATACCGGCGCGGGCATCAATCACGAACAGGATGACCTGAGCTTCATTTATGGCGATCTCGCTTTGCTGGCGCATACGGCCTTCAAGCGACTTATCATCTACATCGTCAAGACCGGCGGTATCAACGATGTTAAATTCGAGATCAAACAATTTGCCATGGCCGTCACGGCGGTCGCGGGTGACACCGGGACGATCGTCGACCAATGCCAGTTGTTTTCCAACCAGACGGTTAAACAGGGTGGATTTCCCGACATTGGGACGTCCGATAATTGCAATGCTTAGGGTCATTTAGGATAGGGACCTATCTCAGCGCGATAAGGCTGGCACTGTTGTCCAGCAGATAAATGGTGTTACCGGCAATGACCGGGGCAATGTAGAAAGCATCCCCGGCTTCTCTGGTTTTCATCAATTGACCGGTTTGCGGGGAAAATGACGCCAAAACGCCCTTGTTTGAAACTGCCAGCAGGCGGCCGCCACCCATTACCGGGCCTGCCCACAACCCCTTGCCAGGTAAATCGGAAATCCATTTAACGGCCCCGGTGCGGCGTGAAATGGCGACCATACGGTATTTTTGGGAAATAACGAAAACATAATCACCTGAAACCCAGGGGCTCTGATTACCGGAAAACTCGCGACTCCACTGTTCAAGCCCGGTTTTGTAGTTAAAGGAGGCCATGCGGCCTGCATTGCTGATGGCAAAAACCTGATCGCCGTTAATGACCGGGCGGCCGGCAATGGCGTTCAGATTGGCCACCGATACGCCAGCCCGCGAGCTGGCAAGGCTCTCACTCCACAAACGATGACCGCCACCGGCGGAAAACGCTACCAGATCGCCATTGGTGTGAGGCGTGACGATAATGCCACCTGCAACGGCTGGGGAGGTGTTGGAGATGGCTGAAGCACTTTCACCGCTTCCCTGTGATTGCCACAACTGGGCTCCGTTGGAAGCAGAAAGGGCATGGACTTCATTGGCTACGGTAATAAAGAAAACCTGACCATTGGCGACGGTTGGGGCTGTTTTAATCGGGGCCGGGAATTTTTTACGCCAGATTTCAGCGCCATTAACAGTACTGAGGGCGACAACTTCGCCAAAGGCGGTGGTAACGAAAATCATACTGCCATTTGATGCCAGACCGCCGCCAAAGGCGCCTTCACCATCCTTGCCTTTTGGTACAAGTGATACGGCCCAGGCCGGTGCTCCGTTATGGGCGGAAAAGGCCCTGACGCTGGCTTCTGAATCAAGCACATATACCTTGCCGCCAACAACAATCGGCATGGCTGTCAAACGGCCTGAACTATTGGAACCTGTACCGGCATTTACTGAAAATACCTGCTTCAGTGAGCGGCCAAGTGACAGATTATGAAATGAGTTTGATGGTACACCACCCGGCTGGGCCCAGCTTGAATTGGTTGTGGCGACGGGAATAACCACCGGTTCCTTGGCCAGAGACAAGGCATCGCCCGAGCGTTGTAAAACGGCTTCGCGTTTCCCCTTGATGATGACTTCGTCGCTGGAGCCGGTCACCTTGTCGATCAAATCATTTGTCGTGCTGCAGCCAGCAAGCCCAATGGCCATTGCCGTCAACAGACATTTGGTGACTGTTGTGATTTGTATATATTTTGGCCAGGTCGGGTTCATTTCAATTGCTCTTATCAGTTTTTACCGGTCAGCTTTGGTGACAAGACGGACAGGAAAATGCGGGTACGCTGTTTTGCACCACTGGTTGATTGCGGGTCGGCCAGAATTTCGTTCAGTTTGCGGTCAGCCAGAGCATAATCTCCAGCACGATAAGCGGTAACGGCCAGCAGCTCGCGGGCAGTATTTCGCCACGGACTGGTGGCATTATCGAAAGCTGCCATGCGGTCTTGCATGTCTTTTACACTGGCTGTGTCGGCCAAAAGGTAAGCTGCTTTTATCTGGGCCAATTGTTTGAGTGTCGGATCAACCGCCTTGTTTGCGGCAATTTTATCATAAGCAGAAATGGCATCTTTAACCTTGCCGGCACCGGCCATTATGCCGGCCTGTTTGAAACTGGCCAGAATACCATAACCGGCATGACTGCTGTTAAGGGCTGAAAATGCCTTTTCGGCTTCCTGGGTCTTGCCATCAGTTGCCAGTTTTATGGCTTGAAAATAAGCTGCACCACCGGCTTCTGCCTGTTGTTTTTGCCAGTATTGCCAACCTTTAAGCCCGCCAACAGCCAGGATCACACCAAGACACAGGGCCATAATCCATGAACCATACTTGTTCCAGATATTTTCGATTTCCTCGCGGCGGACTTCTTCATCAACCTCGCGAAATAGCGATTCTTCGCTCAATGGTCCTACTCCTCATCGGTTTGTATCGTGACCTAGATGGCCTTGCCTCAGCTTTGAAGCTTTATAGCGCAAATTGTACAGGTTTGCTGCCTAAATTAATGACATGTCCAAAGCAAGGCAATTTGTTTTGGATCAAGGCGGAAAATTAACTTTAACGTCACTATTCCGTCATGTTGGCAATTCAGTGTATGTCTCGTCATCTATTGGCATGTCTTGATTCGATCTGGAAGGGGGTGGTTGTTATTATCCATCTCATCAGGTCAATTCATACTGCTTTGGCCATTTGTCTCTTGCCGGGGGCTTTTAGCCATGATAAAAACCATTCTTTATCCGACTATATTAGTCGGAATTATAATCAATAATGCGCAAAGCAAAGAAAGAACACCATGGTTGCCCCGATTAAATTCTCGCAAACCACACCTTTGAAATTAGAAACAGTTCGCGCCAGGCTTCGGCAAGGCGTAAAAGAAAACAGTTCCATGACAAATACAGAACAGATTGTTGATCAAGCCAAAAACGCCAGTTCGCAGCTTAAAGCCATGGCGCATGAAAGCCGACTGGCGATTCTGTTCCATCTGTATAATGGCGACAAATCGGTCAGCCAACTAGAAGCGTTGCTTGATATGCGCCAACCAGCGGTCTCGCAACAACTGGCACGGTTGCGCTCGGATCAGATGGTTTCAACCGAGCGGCGTGGCAAACAGGTTTATTACTCTATCGCCAGCCAGCATGCCTTTGTCATTGTGGAATTGTTGCACAAATTATATGGCAGTGGGCCGCTAGAGAAAAAGTCGGCCTAGGTCATTTAGCCTTTTACATCGTAAGTGTGTTCTTCAGCGGGGAAATTACGCTGGCGCACATCGTCGGCGTAGGTTTTTATGGCATTTTCAATGGCCTCGCCTACCTTGCCAAATTCCTTGACGAATTTGGGCACGCGTGGTGACAGGCCGAGCATATCTTCCATGACCAATATCTGGCCGTCACAATGTGAAGATGCACCGATACCAATGGTGGGAATGGGGATGGCTGTGGTTATTTTTTCGGCCAAAGGAGCAGCCATCGCTTCTAGCACGACGGCAAAGGCTCCAGCCTCACTGACAGCAATGGCATCCTCAAGGATGGGTTTCCATAAATCTTTTGTCCGGCCTTGCGACTTAAAACCACCAATCACATTGACCGATTGAGGGGTCAGTCCGATATGAGCCATAACCGGGATGCCGCGTTCAACCAGATAGTTTATGGTGCGTGCCATGCGTTTGCCGCCTTCCAGTTTGATGGCACCGCATTCTGTTTCCTTGATAATGCGGGCGGCATTGCGAAAGGCAATTTGCGGACTTTCTTCATAGGAACCAAACGGCATATCAACGACAACCAGCGCCCGTTTTGCCCCGCGACTGACAGCTCGGCCATGGGAAATCATCAGATCAAGGGTTACCGGCAGAGTGGTTTCATAGCCGTGCATGACCATGCCAAGCGAATCGCCGACCAGCAAAAAATCTACAAAATTGTCAGCAATGGCTGCTGTATGGGCATGATAGGCGGTGAGTGAAACAATTGGTTCACTTCCTTTGCGAGCCGCAATGTCAGGGGCAGTAATCCGTTTCGTCTGTTTTTGTACAGACATGATCTATCCTCCAAAAAACTGTTCTATCCGCATCACTGGTACTCCAATGATGATTTCGTGCAATTGCACCATCACAACATAAGCGGAAAATCCGATGATCAGTGACAGCACGTCATGACCGTCACGCACAACAAGAGTTGGAAATACCTTGTTGATCAGGCTTAGAATAATAAAAATTATGGCATAAACCAGCAGGCCTCCAAACAGAATGATACTGGCCAGATCACCATTTGCTGCCAGGTGCCCTGTTGCCCAGAAAATGATGGCAATGGCAAATGGAAAGCGGAAGAACTGGCGCAACTTGCCACGAAAAAAGAAAATACCCAGAAACAGGAAAGCAACGAAACTGAGACTGATATTGATATATCTGGCCATTTTAACAGGCTCATAGACCGGCTCAAACTCACTGAAGGACCTGGCAACGATAATGGCAATCAGGGTTATAGTGGCCGCAAGACCGAATACCGGACCATAGGCTGGCCCCAATTTATTTTGCAGACGGGTTTTGATGTTGGGCAGCGCAGGCACAAGATGCACAACTGCGAACAAAAAAACGGCAAGGAACAATAACACCATCAGATGACCGGAACTCCAAACAGACTGGCATGGAAATAAAAGATGACAGCAAATAGGACGATACCAGCGACGATTGCAATGATGTCGCCTTTAATATTAGCCTCATAGACAGGTATTTTGCCTTTTATGGTGCTGAGGACAAAATCATATATGGCATAGGCCAGAAAACTGCCAAAGAGAATGACTTCATTCAGTTGGCCGTTGGATATCAGATGACCGGTGGCCCACAAGCCGATGCCCAGTGACATGGGCTGTTTGGCGATTTTGCGAATATGGCCTTTGCCATGCCCGGCACCGATAATGATCAGGCCGACGAGTGTCAAAACAGATGTCAGCTTGGGCCCCCATGAAGCCGGCGTATAAACAAGGTCAACTGCAGCAGGGGCGTTGCGTGACAGTCCAAAGCCCCAAATAATCAAGCCAAGACCGATAAGGGATATGACTGAAAACAGGCCTTTATAGGCATTATCACCAATGCTGCTTACCACAGATGAGCGTAACGGGGTTGAGGTGAACAGATGGATGCCGAAAAACATCACCATGCCGATCAACAAAGTTGTCATTTTTTCTGCCTTCTTGATTTTTTACCGCAATGCAGCAAGACTAGAGCAAATCAACCAGCAAATAAATATCCAAATGGCCACTGACCTGAATATTGCCCGCGACAGATTAAACGCGCTGAAAACCGAGACCGAGGAATTATGCCTGATGTCCTCAACTGACCGGCAGGCGGTGAAGCTTGATCAGCAATCGGTTGGTCGGTTATCACGCATGGATGCCATGCAGCAGCAGGCCATGGCGCAGGCCCAGCAACGCAATCGGGCAGCCATTCTGGTGCGCATTGATCAGGCTTTTAAACTGATCAATGAAGGGGAATATGGCTATTGTCTGTCATGCGGTGAGGAAATTGCTGGAAAACGACTGGAGATTGACCCGACTGCAACCCATTGTGTTGCCTGCAAAAGCGGTTAGCGCCCTTCAGGTTCAGAATGAACCGGAAGGGCCAGAGTCTAAGTTTTTAATTTTGTTGCTTTTCCGGTGAGTTTGTGACCCAAACCAAACTGGAAATGCTCTAATCAAGAGCAATGCTGAGCGTGGCCAGCGGGGAACGATTCGAATTATCTACACCATCAAAGGTCAAAACCAGATCAAGTCTTGTTTTGCTGTGGGCAAGAACGGCAATACCTTCCAGCTTGTGGTTTTGATAGGCTCCGGATATTTTGCCAAGATATTTCGCAACACCGATTGCAGGTGTCCATAACCACAGGGCGGCAGGCTGGCTGAACACCTTATTGTTGTAAAACGACCCGGCTTGTGAATTGCAGCTTGTGGCAATACGGTGTCTGCCTTTTTGGGACAGGTTTTCCATTGATACGCCACCGGGGCCCGTGGCAATCAGCAATTGACCATCATCCAGACTTTCAAGGGCGCGGATACCGATGCCTTTTTGCGGTTTTCCATTGATGGAAAATTTAACCTTATGCAGTCGTGCTTGCGGTTGGTTGGTAAAAATACCGCGGGCACTGGCCTCTATGATTAAGCCGGTTCCTCTATAAATCAGACCGGGGCTGCGCAACCCGAAAAACAACCTATCGTTCTGATAAGCCAGACCTTCAATATTTAGACCACCACATTGCAAGGGTTTATCGATAAACGGGCGCAAGGATGGTGTGGTGTTTATGATAAATGATTTGAGGTGCTTGCGCTTGAGTGCCTGACAATTTCCGGTCAAACGGCCAGTTTTGGTCCGTTTCTGGCGTAGGAATACCCAGCGTTCAGGGGCTTTGCCGAGATGTTTTTTACGCCGGTTCCCCCATGAGCCGGTGATGAAAAGCTGTTTGCCATCAGAGGCAATAGCCTCAAAGTCACGTTCAGGTTTTTTGCCTTTCAAACAAGAAAGGCCACGCTTTTTTGCCAGCACCGGACCGGGCTGGCAGTCATATGTTGATGGTCCGGTTTTGCTGATCGAGATTTGTTGCAGGCCTTTTTTCTCATCGGCAATTATATAACAGGAATACTGTTTTTCATTTTCTGAAAAACATTTGATACCGCTGATTTCCTCGTTGTATTTTTTGCGGCCATCAAATAAAGGCTGTGAACATTTCAAAGGCGCAGGCTCAAAAGCATGGGCGGGAATGCCTGCCCAGATAAAAGCCAACAGAAATATCCAAAACTGTTGCAAAAGCTCCCCTTTTTTCAACTGCTTTATCAGTTCAAACGAATTGAGACGGAGCGGGCGTGGGCATCCAGTCCTTCAGCCTTGCCGATGGTGACTGCCGCCGGGCCGATTTTATGTAAAGTTTCTGCGGTGCATTTCAGCAAGGTGGTTCGCTTCATGAAATCAAGGACATTGAGACCAGAGGAAAACCGGGCGCTGCGGGCGGTCGGTAATACGTGGTTGGGGCCGCCGACATAATCGCCGATGGCTTCGGGCGTGTAATGACCAAGGAAAATCGCGCCGGCATTGCGGACCTTTTCAGCCATTGCTTCACAATCTCCTGTGGCAATTTCAAGATGTTCAGGGGCGATGCGGTCAGACAGGCTTATGGCCTGCTCGAGATTGTCGAGGATGATGATGGCGCCATAATCGCGCCAGCTTGCCCCGGCGATTTCGGCCTTGGGCAAGGTCTTGAGCTGACTTTCCACTGCCATCTCGACCTGACGAGCAAAAGCTTCATCGCTCGTCATTAAAATGGACTGGGCAACGGGATCGTGCTCTGCCTGGGCCAGCAGGTCAGAAGCTGTCCAGGCCGGATCACCACTGCCGTCACTGATGATCAGTACTTCTGAAGGTCCGGCAATCATGTCAATGCCGACAATGCCAAAGACCTGACGTTTGGCAGCAGCAACATAGGCATTTCCCGGTCCGACGATTTTGGATACCGGTGATATGGTGTCGGTGCCATAGGCAAGAGCGGCAATAGCTTGTGCGCCGCCGATGCGGAAAACTTCATTTACACCGGCTATTTTGGCTGCTGCCAGCACCTGATCATTGCGTACCCCATTTGGGGTTGGCACCACCATGGCCAGACGCTCAACCCCGGCAACTTTAGCCGGAATTGCATTCATCAACACCGATGAAGGGTAGGCGGCCAATCCGCCGGGTACGTATAATCCGGCGGCTTCAACAGCGGTCCAGCGGTGGCCAAGTTCAACCCCGGCAGCATCCGTATAACGTTCATTTTCAGGAAGTTGACGCTGGTGATAGGCTTTGATCCGTTCAGCGGCAAGTTCCAGAGCTTGGATAATCTCAGGCTCACAGGCAGCATAGCCTGCATCAATCTCTGCCTGAGAGATAACCAGCCCGGCGGCACGGGCATCAAAGCCATCAAACTTTTCAGTCAGATCAAAAAGTGCTTCATCACCATTTTTCTGAACATTGCCAATGATTTCAGCAACAGCGTTGCCAACATCAGCCGATTGCTCGCGCTTGGCAGACAACAAGCGGACAAAGTCTGTTTCAAAATCCTTGTCGGCAGCTCTTAGCCATTGGGCCATTTTGGCTTACTCCTGTTCGTTTGCTGGCTCATCAGGTAATTCATGAGCCGGAATATTTTTGGTTGACCAGCGCGGGCCAAGGTCTTCCATCTGGACCTCAACACACTCAACATCAAGTTCAATGTTGCCGTCTCCGGAAAATGTCAGCTTTATCACGCCATCGGGTGCTGATTTGCCAGCTATAAATTCAATTGCCAACAGGGATAAAACAGCTTCATTGGCACCCTGTCGAATGCGTCGGGCGCGCACCGCGTTGACCTGCGAAAAGCTGATGCCAGTCAGACGTCTGTGCGGGGGGGCAGATTTTTCGGCTTGTTCAATCTCAAAGCGGTTGGCGACCAGAGAAAATTGTCTGGCTTTGGCGCTATAATTGATATCGGCTATTCTCAGCACAGCATCCTGCATATGAGCTGATATAATACCCAGATCATCAGGTTCCAGAGCTATTATGCGTAAGAGATTCATCAGTCTGACAGCCGTTCAACTTCTGCACCACAATTTGTCAGCTTTTGTTCAAGGTCTTCAAAGCCGCGATCAAGATGATAAACCCGGTGCAGGATTGTGTCACCTTTTGCCACCAGTCCGGCGATAACCAGTGATACTGAAGCGCGCAGATCAGTTGCCATGACTTCAGCGCCTTGCAATTCTCTGACACCGCGAATCAAGGCTGTATCACCTCGAAGTTTGATATCAGCCCCAAGCCGGGCCAGTTCCTGAACATGCATGAAGCGGTTTTCGAAAATTGTTTCGCGAATTGAAGATGTTCCTTCGGTCATGGTTACCAGGGCCATGAGCTGAGCCTGCAAGTCTGTTGGAAAACCGGGATAGGGACGGGTTTCAACCGAAACCGGCTGGATGAAATCGCCCCGTCGTCTGACCTGTAAGCCACCATCTACAGTTTTGATATCTACACCGGCCTCATCCATGACATCTATAAAGGCATCGAGAAAGTCAGCTCTTGTGCCGGTCAGGGTAACCTGACCCCCTGCCATGGCAGCAGCCATGGCGTAAGTGCCGGTTTCAATCCGGTCGGCCAGCACTGTATGTTCGGCCCCATGCAGGCGCTCAACACCCTGAATGTGCAAGGATGAAGACCCGATGCCTTCAATTTTTGCCCCCATCTTGATCAGACAATCGGCAAGATCACCGACTTCGGGTTCCCGGGCGGCGTTCTCGATGACTGTTTCACCCTTGGCCAGCGTTGCAGCCATCAGGGCGCAATGGGTGGCGCCGACTGAAACTTTTGGAAAAACAATGCGATTGCCGACCAGCCCTTTTTTGGCTGAGGAAATCACATAGCCATTATCAACTGAAAGTTCAGCGCCGAGTTTTTCCATCGCCATTAAAAAAAGATCAACCGGCCTGGTGCCGATGGCACAGCCACCGGGCAGGGAAACTTTTGCCTCACCACAGCGGGCCAATAATGGCCCGAGTACCCAGAAGCTGGCGCGCATGCGTGACACCAGATCATAAGGGGCCTCTGTATCATAGATGTTTTTGGCTTGCAGGCTGAGGTTTTCACCATTTGCACCGTTTTCACCGGGGCGCTTGCCAGACATTGCCGTATCAGTGCCATGGTTGCGCAAAATACGCTGGAGTTGCTGCACGTCAGCCAGTCGCGGCACATTGCGCAGCTTCAGAGTTTCATCGGTCAGCAAACTGGCAATCATCAGCGGCAAGGCGGCATTTTTAGCACCTGCAATCGGGATTTCACCGTTTAGCTGGTTTCCACCGCGAATTCTTATCCGGTCCATGTCGTTTCCTGTGCATCAGTAATAAGTGGATTTGTCATTGCGTCATGATTGAGTGTTTCAAACACCATTGGTGCCTAAAGGCAAGCCCTGATTTTGAGCAAATTTCGTGCAAGCGTTGAATGTGTTGCCTAATCGGTGCCTTTATCAGCTTTATCGGGCTCAAGGCTTGTGTGGTTTCGATCGCGTGATTGTGCTTTGCGGCGTTTTAAATTTTCACGCAGGGCCTGGGCCAAACGTTGCTTTTTAACGTCCTGTTTGCTTGGCTTTGTGGTTTTTTCTGTCATCTGTGCTAAATTCCGGTTGCCATTTCTGTCATTATGGCGCATTTCGACCTTGCATCACCCGCCACCATATGGCACATAGCCAGCGCTTGGCAAAACAGTTATTTGCTTTGCCATTATTTTCAATTGATGCTGCCGTAGCTCAGGGGTAGAGCACTCCCTTGGTAAGGGAGAGGTCGGGAGTTCGAATCTCCCCGGCAGCACCATTCAAAAACCCCTTTGAAAACTTTAGAAAATTTGCCCGATAAATGGCATTGATCACTTGTCTGTTGCTAAAAATTCCGGGTCGACAGGAACCTGCATGGCGTTGGAAAGGTGATTGGTTTTGGCCGCCAGAGAGACAATTTTCAATACTTCACCATGCTGAGCCGAGGTCATGCCCTTGGCGCGGGCTGCGGCTGAATGGGAGTGGATGCAATATTCGCAATTGTTGATAATCGATACCGCCAGATAGATCAGCTCTTTGGTCAGCGGGTCGAGATCTGAAGGGGTGGCCATGACGGCCTTGACCTCCTGCCAGGTGCGCTCGAGCAGTTCTTCATCAAAGGCAAGATAGCGCCAGATGTTGTTGACGAAATCTGAATTTCGCGTAGCCCTGATATCATCAAATACGGCTTTGACGCGTGGATTGCTTTCCGGGTCTTGCGGGGGGACGACTGCTGCCACTGAATGCTCCTGTAGGTGTTAGAAAATGATGGCCCGTTTTTGCAGGGCCATCACGGGATTTGTTGTTCGTCAGGGAAGTTATATCATGGCAAAGATGCGGGCCGGGCCACCGGTGCCGCCCTTGTGTTTGGGCGCGCCGACCACCAATGTTGCGCCGCTGGCGGGAACCTTGTCCAAACCGGCAAGATTTTCGATGCCAAAGCGCCCTGTCGGCAGCCAGGCATAATGGGTGGCAAAATCAGCAGACATGCCATGGTCCAGCGAAAGTGTATCAACACCAATAGATGTGGCACCGGTTTCTTCGATCAGCATTTTGGCAGCTTCCACATGAAAGCCCGGGTAGTGTTGGGCCTTGCCATCAAAATTTCGGAAGCCATCCGTATCAACCTTGGAAGCCCAGCCGGAATTCATCGCTACACAGGCATTTTTGGGGATATCGCCATGCTTGGCTTTCCATGCCTTGATATCATCGGGGGTGACCTGGGCATCGGCATTTTCAGCCGCTCGGGCCGAAATGTCGATGACACATAAAGGGGCAATCAGGTTTTCAACCGAGATTTCGTCAACCGACTTGCCATCTTTCGAGAAATGCAAAGGTGCATCGATATGGGTGCCGGTGTGCTCATTTACGGTATATTGAAACAGATTAAAATGGTGCTCGGCGAAATTGAATTTCTGTTGCATCGAAAACTGGCTTTCGCCGAAATAGGTCGGGAAGTTTTCGTGTATTGTGTGGGTCATGTCTTCAACCCGCTGGTGTCCGGCAGCCATGGCTGCAGGCGCACTGACACTGGCACCGGCTACAGCACTTGCTCCAGCCATCGCCGCCCCTTTGAAAAATGAACGCCTGGAAAGCATTTTGTCTTTTACGGCATTCATTACACAAATATCACACATTTTGTTTCCTCCCTTAATGGTTTTGTTGGGATATTTGTCTTGATGGTTTGTCCAGTTCTTGGTGACTTATCCCAGTTTCAGAGTTTTACCGATACAAATATTCAGTTGTATGGGCACTGTTTGGCATTAAAACAGTCTTTGTTTTGGATGCCAAGGACTTTTCCAGATGGGGGCAGAAGGAGACAGATTTCGAGTTGTCGAAATGGGCTGGTATCGCCTAGACTGTCAAAAAAATATCAGCCGACAAAAAACCCGTTTTGCACTGGTATATGGGCTTTTGCATCGACGCCCAATTCCTGGGCTGCATGCATTGGCCAATAGGGGTCGCGCAGCATCTGGCGGGCCAGCAAGACAATATCTGCCGTGCCCCTGGCAATGATTTCTTCAGCCTGCCTGGCTTCAACAATGCCGCCTACAGCCATTGTCGCAATATCAGCCTTGGCCCGAAGCTCTCCGGCCAGCTCGACCTGATCTGCCGTGCGGGTTCCCATTGATGCGCGTGAAACAGGGTTTGCGCCGCCGCCCGAACAATCGACAATATCAACGCCGCGCTGTTTCAGCCATTTCGCCATTTGAATATTGTCTTCAAGAATCAATCCGCCATCTATCCAGTCAACGATTGAAAGACGAACCGACAGGGGCAGGTTTTCAGGCCATACTTCACGGACTGCTTCAACGGTTTCAAGCAACATTCGGGCTCGGTTTCTTAAACTTCCGCCATATTCGTCGCTGCGTTTGTTGACCAAAGGTGTAAAAAAGCTGTGCAACAGATAGCCATGGGCGCCATGTACTTCGAGCAATTTATATCCTGCGGCCAAAGCTCGTTTGGCTGCATCCACAAACAACCCCTGCATTTCTTTGATTTGGGCAATTGTCATTTGATGCGGTGCTTTCCACAACCGGGTACTGTCTTTATCAAAGGCCTCATTTGATGGGCCAATGATCGGCCAGCCGCCTTGCTCTTCAGTCAGGTGTGCGCCACCGTCCCAGGGCGGGGCGGCTGAGCCTTTGCGACCGGAGTGACCTATTTGCACCCCAGATATGGCACCATGTTCACTGATAAACCGGTTTAACGGTATCAATGCCTCAATTTGTTGATCATTCCACAGTCCCAGACAACCTGGTGTAATGCGACCGTCTTTGCACACGGCAGTTGCCTCTGACATGATCAAGCCAGCCCCGCCAACTGCCCGCGAGCCCAGATGTACCAAATGCCAGTTATCTACCAGACCGTCTTTGGCTGAATACTGGCACATTGGTGAAACACCAATGCGATTGCGCATGGTTATGTCTTTGATTTTTATGGGCGTGAATAATGGGGACATTAGAAGAGGCCGACTTTGTTGTGTTTGTTCCGTGTTGGCATCATCACTGAAGCTGTTGCGCAGCGCAATAATTAAATGCTGCCATGTTGATTGTCAGTATCGGGCGAGGGCAACAGCAACGTTAAGAGCAATCCCAGGAAAACCATGACCGCCAATGTGCAAAAGGCCCAAAAGTAACTTCCGGTTGAATCAAAAATGCTACCGGCAAAGATCGGTCCGACTGCACCACCTATGGTGCCAAAAAACACAATAAAACCAAACAATGTTCCATGAGCCTTTAACCCAAAATATTCGGCAATGGTTGGTGACATGACAGTAAAGAAACCACCGTGGGCAAATCCATAAACGGCTACAGCCACAAATAACAGCCATGGCTTGACAATAAACAGGAAGGCCACAAGGCTGGCAATTAACGGGATAAAACACAATATTAATGCCCGTTTGCCGCCGATGCGGTCAAAGAACAGACCGATGGTTAACCGCCCCATGACACTTGCTGCGGCCATGACGGATAATAGAGTTGCCGCCAGAACGGCTGTCATACCCAGGTCCATGCCATGAACGACGATATGTAGCGGAATGGTTATTAAAGGCGGGAAAAACAAAAACTGAATGGAACAAAACAACCAGAAAATTTTAGAGCGGCGTGCTTGGGCAAAGTTGATGCCAGCCGTAATGACCGGCAGACCTGAACTTTGTTTGCCGTCCGGATTTCTGGTTAGGGACGCTGCAATCAATAACAGGGCGATCGCGATAATACCCATGATTATCAGTGCCGAACGCCAGTCATAACGGACCATCAAAAACGCAACAACAGGGGGTATGGTGAATTGACCAACCGCAGTGCCGACCTTTACCACCGCTGTCATAATACCGCGTCGTTTATGGAACCAGCGAGCGACTATCGACAGGGTTACAACATCATGTGTGCTCATGCCGATGCCCAGTAACAGGCCGAAATAAACGAAGAGCTGCCAGGGCTGGGTGACTTGTGACAACAATATATAGCCCAGACCGCCAAGGATGCCGGTTATTGCCAGAACCAGTCGAGGTCCGTAATGATCACTCAATCGGCCACCAAAGACAGCGAGTACGCCCATCACCAGAAAAGAAAAGGATGTACATGTCGAGAGCAGGGTGCGCGACCAACCGAACTCTGCTTCAAAGGCTTTAAAGAACAAACCAAAGGAAAACAGCAGGCCGATAATTGTGAATTGTACCAGACTGGCGCCAAAAACAATCAGGTACCGTTGATCAAAACGGTTTTCATTTGAAGCTGAACTCACTTAAACTTTTCCTGATTGAAAACACGGGGAAGGTAGGCAGGTTCTCTACTTCACGCATTCAACAGCAGACGTCAATAGTCGATAAATGTTCACAGACCCTAAATTCTGGTCAATATCTGATACCCCGGTCTGGCCACTGCTTTGACCGTTGTGATCGGTTTGTCACCAATCCATGTCGTGCGCTCTGTTACAAAGAGGGCTTCATTTACTTCTGTATCGAGTAGCTGTGCATAGTATTTTGTTGCTTTTACTGCATAGAACCGGATGTCACAGCGGCTATAGGGTTTATGCTGGATCAGCCATTCATTGGCACTGTGTTTTTTCAGATCAACATTGACGATCTCGGGGACGGTATCTGTTGATATCCAGCGATCCTCATATATATAGGGGCGCTGGTCTGCCAGATGCAAAGCTTCTACGTTGAGCATTGGGCAGGGTGAATCAAGGCCAAAACCGGCGATGACAGAAAGTGGTGCCTCTGCCATGGTCTTGCTTACCAGTTGGTAGCCGTAAACACTGCCTCTTTGTTCGACTTCTTTTCTGGCAACAGGAATACTCAATGTTGCCCGGGTGACCGGGGCATGTGGGATATGGGTTCCCCGTTTTCGTTTTCTCTGAATGATCCCGCTGTCTGACAAGTCCTGCATAGCGCGCTGAACAGTGGTGCGGGCACACCCCAATTCTTTGGCAATATCTTCATCCCTTGGCAGTTTGTCGCCGGGTGAATAGGTTGAATCAAGTATTTTCTGGTGAATGGAATCGCGAATGGATTTCCATGAGTGGCGGGTTTTTGTGCTCAATGTTCATTCCCCAGTTCAGCCATGACATTTTTGAAGTTCTCAACGATGGTATCATGCTGGAAATGACGCCCCTTTGAAACAACATGACGACCGGCACTCCACACATCGGTAATACACCTTTGGCCGTTACCCGTGAAGATCAGACTGTCAAGGCACTGATCTGCCTGACGGTTGCAAAGCCATTGATTATCGGTTTCTATTCCGATCAGGTCGGCCAGCATGCCCGGTGCTATTTCGCCGGTCTTGCGGTTTGCGGCTTGGGCTCCACCTCTTGTTGCTTGCTCAAACAGGTTCCGGCCGGTGGCGTGTTGCTGTGTGGCCAGAACAGCACGGGAGTGACCTTTCAGGCGTTGGCTGTATTCGAGCATTTTGAGTTCGTCAAATAATGTAATATCAACATTTGAGTCTGAACCGATGCCTGTTCTTCCCTGGTTTTCAAAAAATTCTCTGCCGTTGAAAATCCCGTCACCAAGGTTAGCTTCGGTTATCGGGCAAAGTCCGGCAACGGCCCTGGTTTTTGCCAGATTGAGGGTTTCTTCTGGTGTCATTTGTGTGCAGTGAATGAGGCACCAGCGTTGATCAATCTGATAATTGTTCAAAAGCCACTCAACCGGGCGGGCCCCGAGATAAGACTCAACTTCGCTCACCTCGGCAAGCTGTTCTGCCAGATGCATGTGGACAGGACCGTCAGGATATAGCTCAATGGCCGCGTTCAGGCCATGCTTGTCCACAGCGCGCAGGGAGTGCGGGGCAACACCGATTGAATAATCCGATGGAGCTTTGGTGATTGCCTTTGCCGTATCCTCATGAAGTCTGGAAAACTGATCGGGGGTATTGCTGAAGCGTAATTGCCCACCCTGCAAGGGGCGTTTGTCACAACCGCCAAATTGATAGAGAACCGGCAACAGGGTCAGGCCTATGTCTGCGCTCTGGGCGCCAGCAATGATGCGCTGGCCAAGTTCTGAGAGATTTTCATATGGTTTACCTTGTGGTGCGTGGTGAAGGTAGTGAAACTCGGCAACACTGCCATATCCAGCTTCCAGCATTTCCATAAATACCAGCGTGGCAATCGCTTCGATATGATCGGGGGTTAATTGCTCGAGAAACCGGTACATCAGTTTGCGCCAGGTCCAGAAACTGTCTGAGGCGTCTGCGCCACGGGCTTCTGTCAGTCCGGCCATGGCGCGCTGGAATGAATGGCTGTGAAGATTAACAGGTGCCGGTAGAAGCAGGGCGCATTTTTGTGTGGTTTGAAACTTTTGAGGACCGACATAGCTGATCCGCCCGTCCGGGCCTATGCCGATCTGGATGTCACGCTGCCAGCCGTTGGGGGTAAGTGCCTGTTTAGCGTTGATATAGTTCATCTGACAGTCCTATTGACTTTTATATGTGCATACATAATATTATTATGAGCATTCTTTAGCAAGAGTTTTCAAAATGCAGAGGCCAATTCTAATCAATAATGTTTGCATTGCCACCATGGTTCCGGGTCAAGGGGATTACGGCCTGATAAGCGATGGCGCGATTGCGATTGATAGAGCAAACATATTGTGGGCTGGTAAACAATCGGAATGCCCGGATGCGTATGCCCATTTTGAG